>Ga0209828_1001905_pt1 | contig 18114 bp, 12 predicted proteins | sample MaitaG_FD_187429 | JGI IMG/M metagenome (GOLD analysis project Ga0209828, IMG submission 187429) | Marine algal microbial communities from Maine, USA - Maine_Asex2 metaG (SPAdes) (version 2) | ecosystem: Host-associated > Algae > Red algae > Unclassified | place: Maine, USA | collected 2015-01-05 | reverse complement strand
TTTGGATTGTCAACTTCCAAATCATGATAAGAACATTAATTTCCCTATTAGGATTTTTAATTATTGCCCAAATAAATTACAGTCAGTTTTATGTCGCACCCAAAATTGGAATAAACGGATTAGCTTCATTTGAAGGAGATGATGGAGTAAATTTTAATGTTAATCAAGGCTTTCAATTTGGTGTGGAATTAGGAGGTACTTTGTTTGATCTAATTGGATTAAAAACCTCAATGATGTATTCTAATCGTCAGTTTTCACAAATGTCAGATCAGATTTTGACGACAGGTAACGATGAGAAGCTACTCTTCACAGAGCGAATCAATATCAAAAATGGTAGTCTGCAGTTTAATGGAGGATTACAGATAAGTATCGGCGAAAGTTTCGAATTTAATATTGGTCCACAGTTAGATTTATTAATGGCGTCCCAGGGAACAGGAATCTGGGATTTCGAAAATGGAATCGATAGCACAGCTATACTGGAATATGATTATCAAAACGATAATGCTGGAGAAGGTGCATATTGGAATTTTGATGAAAAGGATGGTGATTACTTTCAGAATGCGTTCTTAGGAATAAATATTGGTATTGGTTTTCAACTGGTGAAGAATATGTTTCTTGAGCTTAGAACGAATTACGGAGTCTCAGATTTTGTCAATGATTTTTATGAAAGCGAAGGCTCTAAGCTACAGACCAGAGAATTTGATATCATCATGACAGCTAGTTATAGAATCCCAATTAGGAAAAGCAAAAAACAAAAAGAAGAGGACATAAAAGATGAGATGTTGAATAATTCATTGTGAATCTTTTTGTGAAAAAGCACATCACTTATAATTTCATCATTAAATAATTCCATAGCACATTTATTCGTTAGAAAACAACATAACGAATAAATGAAAATTGGAGAAAGACACATAGACCATATCGTATACGCAGTGCCTAATTTGGAAAGAGCGTGTACAGACTTAGAATTATCATTGGGCGTCATGCCAAGCTTTGGCGGATATCACAAAACAAAAGGAACAAAGAATGCTCTACTCAATTTGGGAAATGATTGTTATTTAGAAATTTTAGCTGTAGACGAATCCAATAAAACGATCACTAGTCCAAGATGGATGGGAGTCGACCTCGTAGAAGAACCTCGTATCACGAGATGGGCAATCAAATCACAGAACTTAAAAAGCGACCAAGAATTACTACAGCAATATAATCCTGAAATGGGAGAAATATTTGGTGGGAGTAGACAGACACCAAGTGGAGATTTGTTGGAATGGGAAATGATTTTACCCTTAGCAAATCCAGAAATTGAACTGGCGCCGTTTATGGTTAATTGGGCAGCTAATTCTATTCATCCAACAGAGAATCTCGATGCAGAATGTCTATTAGTTGCAATTGAGTTCGGTCATCAAACTCCTGATTCATCACAAGGATTATTTAAAAAATTAAGTATCGATCAATCGATTAAGAGTGCAGCAGAAATTGAAATCAGTATTCGAATCAGAACAACGTCAGGTGATATTATGACGCTGAGATAGAATAATCTAATTGTATAAATCAGACTACATCTCAAATTATAAGTTTAGTTCATCTAGTATTTATTGACTTTCGTAAAAGAAACGACAAATAAAATTTAGACATAAAGACTTGGTTATGAGATAGTAATATTGGAGCCACCGACTCTGTCGACATCAAGGCTTTAAAACCTGATGGTTGTACAGTCAGTTGTAAGGCTTGGTCTTATCAATCTGGTCACCGTTATGAAGTTCGAATTGCTAATTGGCCTGAAAATTTAACCCTTTTAGATTAGTACAGGTACACTTGTGGCTGTAGCACATATGCAGCAGGTATTGCGAATGGCATAGTTGATGGTAAATACCCAGCAGGTAATCCTTCCAATAATGATGGGAACAATACATGCACAAAGTTTAACCCTAGGACGGGAAAATACGAGACTGTTTCATGCTAAAAGTTATTCCTAAATAAATAGACTGCTAAAGTAAGCAGTCTATTTGTTTTCTTATTCAGAGCAACATTATGACGTCTGGAAAGCATTTGGATAATTGTAAACAGCAGGCCGTACACCAAATTAGACATTTAGTTCATCTATAATTTATTGACTTTCGTCGAAATCACCACCTCTACGAATCTTTTCGTATTACATTAGTGAAGTAAACGAAAGATTACGTTAATAAGAGGTTAATAGAGCCTAAATAATGGCATCTATGCAAAACGAATGATGAGATTTACGGTGCATTTTTATAATTTAAAAAACTACCTACAATGAAAAAGCTCTTGAACACTTTATGCATCCTGTTTTTTGTAGGAAGCATTTTCTCACAAACAACCTTTAAAATTGAAGGAATTGTAGAGGACACTTTAGCAAACCCTTTGATTTATTCAACGATACTTTTATTAGAAAAATCTGACTCTACGATGGTTGATTTTAGTAGAACCGAGTTAGACGGTTCCTTTAAATTCAAAGATGTTGAGTCTGGGTCCTATTTAGTTAAGACAACTTATCTTGGTTATATTCCATTGCACCTACCAGTCTCTTCGACAGATGGTACTAATGTCGACTTAGGTGTAGTCAAAATGACAGAGATGGCGACAGAGTTAATGGAAGTTGTGATCAAAGCAGCGAAGGCACAGATAAAAATGCGTGGTGATACGATCGAATATGACGCCACCACATTCAAAGTCCCAGAAGGATCATCTGTAGAAGAACTCTTGAGAAAGCTCCCTGGCATGGAGGTCAATCTAGATGGAAGCATTCTGTCTGATGGCAAAACCATAAGTAAAGTAACGGTGGACGGAAAATCATTTTTCGGTGACAATCCTAAAGCCGCCACACAAAATTTGCCAGCTGAAAGTTTGTCTAAAATCCAAGTATTTGATACAAAATCAGAAGAAGAAGAAATTACCGGAGCAACATCAGAGTCTCAAGATAAGACGATGAATCTTGAATTAAAAGAGGACTATAAAAGCGGAGCCTTTGGTCGAGTCGTCGCAGGTGTTGGCACAGAAGAATTGCGTGAATTAAAGGGTAACTTTAATCGCTTTAATGATAAAATACAATTTAGTGTAGTAGGCGTAGGAAATAATACTGGTAGAAATGGCTTGTCATGGGACGACTACCAAGATTTTATGGGATCTAATTCTTTTAATTTTGATAACAATACTGATTATGGATTTGGCGGTGGAGGAGGAAGACGATTTTACCGTTTTGGAGGAGGAAATAATAGTTTAGAGAATAGTATACAAAGTATATTTTTTCAAGGACGAGGAGACCAAGGACTCCCAGAAAATTATAACGGAGGATTTAATTTTAATTATGATCATAATAAAACAAAATTAAGCTCTGTATATTATTATAGTCAAGCAGGGCTATATTCAGAAAGCAGTACATTATCAGATCGTTTCTTTGACAGTTTCGAACAAAATAGTTTATCAACTCAGGTTAAAGATGACATAGCAAGAGGACATCGGGTAGAGTTGCAGCTAGAACAAGAAATAGATTCTCTTCATACTTTAAAATTAATGTTTAATGGTGCATATATTGACCAGGATAAATTTTCTGAAAATTCATCTTCTATTTCTAGGAATAGTTCTGTCGCCAGTGAAGGAAGTTATACAAATAATACAAATACAAATGGACATCTTATAAATGCCATAGCAATCTTCAGAAAGAAATTTATGAAGAAAGGACGGTCAATGGGCCTGAATGCATCATACTTAACTACACAATTAGATGAAGATTGGACACAGGATTCTAGAACAATTTTTATGAATCAATTTAATGAGGATGGTTCAATGGTTGATCCTTTAGTCATATTACAAGAAAACGCAAATGTGGGCGATAAGAATTTATTCAAAGCCAATGCATTATACGTGGAGCCATTAACACAGAAATTTTTTCTACAAGTATTTTATAATTTTAGTGATCGTTTAGAAACAGGAGATCGTGATGTTTTTGATTTGGGAGATGGAAAGATTTCAAATCAAAGGTTAAGTCGGGATTTTGAAAATACTTTTCAGTATAATCGCGTGGGAAATTCGCTTCGTTATTCACACAATGGCGTAAATATAACTGCCGGATTAGCGTATCAAAAGATCACACTTGATGGAGATTTTAGAAGTCTGGATCAATCATTAGTAGGAATTGTCTCCAGAGATTTCAATAACTTTATCCCACATTTATCAATTAATTTTTCTCCTGCACGAAATGCTTACGTCAATCTAAATTATACAAGACAAGTAAGTGAGCCTTTGGTAACAGATCTACAGCCGATTATAAACGACATTAATCCTCTTTTCATCCGAGAAGGTAATCCTAATTTGGTCCCAGAAATCTCTGATCAAATCAATGGATATATCAGTCGAAGTTATCCAGCATCAGGTGTGAGATTTAGTATAAATGGTAGCGTCTCTATATACGATACAAGAATCTCAAGAAAAGAGAATGTAAGTGAAAATCAAGTGACCACATATCAGCCGATCAATTTGGACGGCGGAACAGACGGCAACTTTTGGACGAGCTTAAGCTTTCCAATTGTCAAAGGAACACTAAAATCTCGAGTCAGTATGAACGGATATTTTTCTGGAATGCCTGCGATTTTCAATGACGTAGAGACAAACACAAACACGGCACAACTCACACCGAGAATAAGTCTAGATTTTACACCTACTGATGATGTTGCACTATATGTAAATGGTAGTATTGGAAGATCGAAAACAACCTTTGATCTTCAAAGCAGTCAGGACCAAATAGTCACAAATAGAAAACTTGGAGTTGAGTTTAATACAAAACTTGTCGCAGGCTTCTTTCTAAATTCTAATTATAATTATACAAACTATAGCAATGATCGTTTTGACACCGATACGACTATCCCTATTTTAAACGCATCTATTTACAGACATTTTTTAACAGGTAAAAAAGCAGAAGTTAGATTAGCAATTTATGATGCTTTAAATAGAAACAGAGGTTTTACACAAGGGGCTTTTGGAAACTCTGTCAGCCAAACATCTTCATTAGTACTAGGACGGTACGTCATGCTTAGTTTGACATATAATATCAAAGGATTAAAATCAGGAGTTAGAAAAGACGGCTGGCATTAATGAATTATTTTAAAGATTTTTTAGTTATTACATCATACAGCTTATCACACTATGTTATATAAACACACATTCGTTTTTTTATTGAGTATTCTTTTTTTTATTCCGGCTCAAGGACAAGAAGTCAATGGAGTGATTACGTATAATCGCAAAACTGATTGGATCTCGATGATGTCAAAGCTTCCATGGATCACTCAAGAAGATGTAGATAGAGATCGCCTGACTTGGGGGAAAAGATCCGAAGAAAGTAAAGGTAGAAACTATGAATTGTATGTAGATGGCATGAAGAGCTTGTACACATACAAAGAAGAAGAATCAGATGGAGGATACTCGTGGAGGAAAAAAGAAAATTATTGTATCATCCGAGATTACAAATCTAAGAAAGCAAATGATTGGGTCGAGTCTTTAGGTAAGACATACCGTATTGAAGAAGATATGCCTAAGTACCGATGGAAAATTCTAAATGAAATCAGAGAAATAGAAGGATATTTATGCATGAAAGCAGAAACAAAGGACACCGTTAAAAATCAAATTATACACGCTTGGTTTACCGATGCGATTCCAGTTTCTGGTGGACCTGAAGGCTTTGGGGGTTTACCGGGTCTAATTTTGGAATTGGATAAAAACAATGGAGATGCAGTAGTCACAGCGACTGAAGTCAAATTGGATCAAGACGCAGTTAAACTACCTGTGCCTAAGAAAATGAAAGGTAAAGAAGTTTCTTTTGCTGAATTTAACCAGAAACTAGAAAAGTATATCAAAGGAGCAATGGATAGTCGTGAGAATCCATTTTGGAGGATACGCTATTGATCTAGACTTTTCAGAAGACAGACAATTTAATTAAGGTACAGCAATACGCTTTATTGTAAAAGGAAATCCTTGTGATTATTAATTATTTTGATAACTTGACGTTCTCGTTTATGTTCATCTGCATGAAGTATCGTGTAGGGTAAATCAACTAAATTTAATTGTTGTTTAAATAGAGCATACAGCTCTTCCCTATTGTTTTCGTTTTCACGTAATGCATCTTCTGTCCAAGCAACAGCAGGAGTTGTCAAAAAAATTAAATCAAAATGCAAGGACTTTGTTTGGTCTATAATCCAGGGATCACAACGACCATATTTATATAAAGACCAAACGACAATATCAATTAATGAAGTATCGAAAACGATAAGTCTAGCATCATTTTGATTTGTATAAATGCTTAGATGTTCTTTTGCAAAATAACTTAGATCTTGTTCAACATAACAAGGACCATTTTTCTCTAAATAAATTCGTGCAAATTCTGGTATATATGTGGCGTCAAGCTGTGTGCTTATATATTTGCTAATCGTTGTCTTCCCTGTAGACTCTGGACCTGTAATTAATATTTTCAATTTAATTTAAAGATTGTCTTGCATTCTCTAACAGATGAACCAATCCTCTAACGTCTTCATATGTTGTTGCATAATTTGTAATGCATGCCCTGAGACACAGTTCTCCATTTATGGGATAAACAGAAATCCACGCTTGCTTACTTTTGACGACATAATCACAGATAGCGCGGACGGTATTATCTGAGTCATCTTTTCCTTTAAAACAAATAATCGGAAGATCGGAATGATTCATAATTTTCCATCCTTTCGATACGAGTATATTTGCCAATAAATTGCCCATGGTCATGTGATGTTCAATTGTTTGTTCGAAGCCTGACCAGCCAAAAAACAATAAGGGCAAATACATACGCATACCAAGTGATCGACGAGACCATTGGATGGAATGTGTATATGGATCTTCGACGTCAAAGTCATTTCCTTCCTTAGGCATATAGTCTGCAGTTATCCTAAAGGTTGACCCCAAGATCGATGAATGTTTTGTCAAGAAGGTGCCTGTTCCCATCGGTGCTGCTAACCATTTATGAATATCTATTGTGATACTATCAGACAATTCTATTCCATTTAGAATTGCTTTTTTTGTCGAATGTAATGCCAATGCTCCTCCGAAGGCTCCGTCTACATGATACCACAAGTTATTCTCTGAAGCTACTTCTCCTATCTCTTTCAATGGATCAATACTTCCGGGTCCAGTTGTTCCAGCAGTTGCAACGACCAGAAAAGGTTGAAGTCCGATTGCTTTGTCTTCGTTAATTTTTCTTTTCAAATCAGCAACATCCATTTGTAAGCGACTATTTATCGCTACGTGTTTGACAGAATTAATGCCTAAGCCACACATTCTTGCTGCCTTTGCGATGGAGTGATGTGTTTCGGCAGAGCAATATAAGACTGGTTGCTTATCTAATCCATGTAAACCAGACATTAGATACTCAGGAAAATGAAAGTTGAGTGCGCAGAGCACAGCAGTTTGATTTGCTTCAGCGCCACCACTACAAAAAGTACCATCAGGTCGGCTATATCCAAAACGCTTTCCGAGCTCTGAAATCAAATATTCTTCCACCGCGAAAGCATATGGATTATGTGTCCAAGCGGCCATTTGAGGATTCGTAGTTGCGGTTATTAAATCAGATAAAATACTTGGAAATGAAGGTCTTGGATTAAACAAACCAAAGTATGATGGATGGGTCACCTGAACAGCATGTTTTTCTAGTCCGCCGAAAACATGATCAATGATCTTTTTATGATCAGTTTCTTCACTGGCTAAAAAGTCTGAAATGTATGCTCTGACTTCATGTATGTCGAGATCAGGACTCACGTCTCTTGCCCTGGCCTGATGATAGAAGTTTTCTAATATTCCAGTGGTATAATGAGTGATTTGGTTTCGTTTGACTGGATCTAAATCAAATAATGCCATTAATATAATTTATTGTTTCCATCAAGATCAAAATGAAATCGCTTTGCCTTTCTTTCAGTGTACTCTCTAGACTTCAAATTAGAAATATGATACCAGTCTACGAATCCAGTATCTTTTTGCAATGTTAATATTGCATAGCCATGATTTCGACCATCTACATATTTAATATGCTGATTAGAGGCCTTCATAATTTTCTCTGTAAAGATGACATCTTCTGATGGCAAACTTTCGTTTAAGTTGGCAGAAGTAATACTTGGTGTACCTATCTCAATTGCTACAGATTTATATGTAATATTCGTCAAGGGTTTTGGAACTTCAAAGGCCCAGGACATATGTGTGTCTCCTGTCAGTATTAGCACATTTGAGATTTGTTTTTCATCTATAAAATTGACAATATGATTCCTCTCACCAGCATATCCATCCCAAGCGTCCGCGTTAATTGCTTCTTCCCGCAAACGTGAAAGATCTGTAGGTGAAAAAATGACTTGGTTACCTATGATCTTCCAAGATGCCTGAGATGACTCCAAGTTTTCTTTTAACCACTGTAACTGTTCAGACCCCAACATGCTATGACCATCTACATTTTTTGATGTGCTTTCTAATTGTTTGCTTCTTCCAGCGAGTCGTCCATCTAGCATGATCATATCAGCAAAATGTCCAAAAGAAAATGTTCTGTATAAATTATTTCCTTTCACAAGATCAGTTGGCAACCATTCATGATATACCTCTTTTGCGATGTCTACTCTAGTTGCATATTCACCCTCATCATCTTGATGATTTTGTGCTCCATTTTTATAGGCATCATTTGCAATCTCATGATCATCCCAAATTGTAATAAATGGATGATTTTGATGGACAAGCTGCAAAGCAGGATCTTTTCGATACTGAGCATATCGCTGGCGATAATCTTCTTTAGTTAAGATTTCATGACTTGGTAGGTGTTTTCTATTGATTGTCGTGTCCCCATAGGTGCCTGGTCCATATTCATAAATATAATCTCCTAAATGAACGACAACATCAACGTCCTTAGTAGCCAATGCTTCATAGGCATTAAAATAACCAGCCTCAAAATTAGAACAGCTTACAATGCCTATTTTCAATTCTTGTATATCTGTCGCCAAGGTTTTCGTTGCTCCAACAGGAGAGTTTTCTCCTCTATATGTAAACTGATAATAATACTGTTTGCCAGAATCCAAACCACTTACTTTTACTTTTGTGGTCTGAGAATCAGCACCCGTTGTTTTGCTTTCACCACGCTGGACGACAGTTTTCATGTCTTTTGAAAGACTGATTGACCATTTGATAGCATCCTGAAAAGGAGTTTGGTCTTCAATTGCTGTCCATAGGATGACAGAAGTATTCGAAGGATCACCAGATGCGACGCCTAATTGAAAATATTTAGGGACATTTTCATTGCCTAATGGTCCAAGTTTTGGTGCACAAGATGAGATTATCATTGTGACCAGAAAAGAAAAAAATATCAGATGTAACTTCATAATTCTGTGTGTGTTATGACAAATATGTAACATTCTAGTATATATAACTCTATTTTCTACGCTTATCAAAAGTTAATCAATTATAAAAAATATTCGTTTATTGTTGGAAGTATGGAAAATGTTACATAAAATTGGGAAGAATTTGGAAAACAGCTTATCGATTAAATTTTTCAGAACCGATTAAAGATGTAAAGTTGTTCTTTTAAATTGGGGGATTATGTACCTGCCAGGGTACATGTCCCCTTTTTCTTTGCCTTATTTTAAACAACTCTATGAAACTGACGAGCACTTTAAAAGAAAGATTCCTAAGGTATGTCCAAATTGATACTGAAGCAGATCCATTTTCAAAAACCTCGCCTTCTAGTGAAAAACAAAAAGACCTATCTAAAGTTTTAGTTGATGAGCTTCACGCAATGGGAATTGCGAATGCTCGAATGACTGACCATGGCTATGTTTATGCAACTATTTCCGGAGAGGTAAATGATAAAATTCCTGGAATCTTCTTTTGTGCTCATATTGACACTGCCCCTGATGTGTCTGGTAAAAATGTAAAACCGATTATTTGGCAAAATTATCAAGGACAAGATCTACTCTTGCCTGATGACAATGAGCAAATCATCGGACAAAATAAATATCCTCAACTGAAAAATAAAATAGGCCATGATATCATCTCTGCAAGTGGAACAACCTTACTAGGATCAGATGATAAAAGTGGACTTGCTATTATTATGGATGCAGCATACCAATTAGTTAATGATTTCTCAGGAATGCAAAGAGGTCCTGTAAGTATTTTATTTACAACTGATGAAGAAGTCGGAAGAGGTGTTGAGCATGTAGATTTACAAGCGCTTAATGCGGACTATGGGTTTACACTTGATGGTGGGGATGTTGGAGATTATGCGGATTCAAATTTTTCTGCGGACGGACTTAGAATAACAATACATGGCTTAAGTGCACATCCAGGATATGCAAAAGGTAAAATGCAACATTCGATGAAAATCGCAGCAAAATTATTAGCGACTTTACCTACGGAAACTCTTTGTCCAGAAGCAACATCTAATAAAGAAGGATTTATTCATCCAAGTCACATAGACGGAGGACTTGAAAAAACGACAATCGAATTTATTATCAGGGATTTTGATACATCCAAATTAGATGATCACGTCAGCCTTATCGAAAATACCTTAATCAAGATCATGGAATCTTATCCAGAGTCTTCATTTGAGCTTGAAAGAGAGATACAATATAGAAACATGGAAGATGTGGTCTCAAAGTATCCACACATACGTAAAATTGCAATAGAGGCAATACGTAAAACTGGTTTAGAACCAAAGACAAATGGTATCAGAGGTGGAACTGATGGCGCAGTTCTCAGTCATATGGGAATGCCTTGTCCTAACTTATTTGCAGGTGAGCAAGGAGTACATTCTCGGACAGAGTGGACGAGCGTCCAAGACATGGAAAAATCTGTCGAAACGATATTGAACATTATACGTATCAATGCAGATCATTTTCTAAACACATAATTCACTATTTCTTTGAGTATTGTGAAATACCCAGACGCAGATACGATTGATTCAATATTAGCTTTTTATTTTAATCCGATCTTCGTTAAAATACTTGATATTGTTGGGTTAAAGAATCATTTATCTACGATTCCGCTGATCGCGCTTTTTTGTCTTAGAGCTTATCCCTCTACTCTTCGAGATCATTCGTTATGCCTTTACTTTAAAAAATATACACACAATTATAAAGCTCATTCTCAAGTACGTTTGCTATATTGACGAGCATTAATCTTAGCTAATATCACATGATTATTTCTTCTGTCAGGATGAGAAATTATCCTGAAGACAAACAACTAGAGTTTCCGTGGAACTTACCGCTCATCAAAAACTTTGAAGAGCTAGTGTTTGAACAACCGATCAGTCTTTTTGTCGGAGAAAACGGAAGCGGGAAGTCTACAATTCTTGAGGCGATTGCCGCATATTCTGAAGTGCCCTTAGCTGGCAGTTTTAGACTTGAGAACGATGATTCTCTTGCTGCGGCTAATTCTCTTGCAGATTTTATGTCTGTAAGATTTGCAGAAAAAACCCATAGAGGCTTCTTTGTGAGAGCTGAAGACTTTATTGGTTTTGCGAGAAGCATTAAAAATGAAATTAAAGCTCTTGATGCCGAAATCCAGGAAGTAAAAGACACATTTACTGGCGGTGATATTAATTTAACAATAGGAGCTATAGAGGGCGAAAAAAATCAATTGATCAAAAGCTATACAAAAGATTTGGAAGCCATGTCACACGGTGAAGGATTCATTAGGTTTTTCACATCACGCATTACTGGAAAAGGTTTATATTTAATCGATGAGCCTGAAGCGGCTTTGTCACCCACAAGACAACTAAGTTTATTGTCGCTTATTTTGGATAAGGTGAAAAAGACAGGCTCACACTTTATTATTGCGACACACTCTCCAATTATTATGTCTGTACCGCAATCAGAAATATTTAATTTTGTAGATGGACAGATTAGAAAAGTTAGCATTCAAGAAACATTGCATTATAAATTAACAAAAACGATTCTTGACGATCCAAACAACTTGAAAGATTTATTAAAACAGAAGTGATTTATTATTTAAATTAGCTATAAATCAATTAGTATCTTGTTTAAGATTGGACTATGAGAATCCTTCCTCCAACAAATCGAAAGCACCGCACGTTGACTTATATTTTTCATTTGAAATACTTTTATTCCAATCGAATCTTCTACTCCCTTTGTCAATGAATGCGGAACTATGGCGACACCAAGTCCATTTTCAACAAGCCGAAAAATAGTGTTTGCGTGAATTGACTTGTGAGAAACTTTTGGTCTAAATGAAGCATCAGAAAAAATGCTCATGATCTCAGAATAATATGTAGAACTGTAGTCGCTAGAAAATAAGATAAATGATTCTTCTTCAAATTGTTGGATACTTTCGAATCCACGTCGGCTTATTTTATGAGCCTTAGGAACGACTAATGAAAAATGTTCTTCAAAAATTGCTCTAATGAGTAAACCCTTAGGAACAGATTTTAATCTCACAAAACCCAAATCTAACTTATGCTGCTGTAAGGCGTCAATTTGAGATTGGTTTGACATTTCGTCGAGTTGAAAGTGAACATGAGGCATAGATGTGTTGGATCGTTTGATCATAGGAGGAATGACTGATTGCATAGCAGAGCCAACAAAGCCAATTCTAATGTCTCCTTCTATTCCAGCATCAATATTTTTAACTGTTTGTATCGTTTGGTCTAGCAGACCATCTAATCTTTCTATTTGAATTTTTAGATAGTCTCCTGCAGCAGTCATACGGACATTACGATTATCTCTTTCTATGAGTTTGACCGCTAACACTCTCTCTAACTGTTGAATTTGTTTAGTCAAACCAGGCTGAGAAATATAGAGTTTTTCTGCTGCTTTTCTAAAGTGTAATTCATTCGATAGTATCCGAAAAGAATGGAGCTGTCTCAATTCTATTTGATAATTCATAGTTATTAATTGATACAAATATAGACTTATTGGTTATCAATATTGAATGTATTTTCACGTCAAATGAAAACTCAATTTCAATACGGGGAAGACAGGCTCACAACAAGCATTGCTTTGGAAATTGCAAGAGGCAATATTACTGGTCTATTGAGTCCAAAACAAATCAAAAAAATTAACGCAAGCAGAAATTGTGTTGACGAAATAATAGAGGCAACAAAGCCCGTTTATGGAATCAATACGGGATTTGGACCGCTATGTAATACAATGATATCAAAAGAGGACACCTCAACTCTGCAGCACAACATTTTAAAAAGCCACAGTGTCGGCGTTGGGGATGATATACCGCTGTACATTTCTAAGCTAATGTTGATATTAAAATTGCACTCTTTGGCACAAGCTTACTCAGGAATTTCATTGACAACATTACGACGCATACAGTGGCACATTGATAATGATGTGATATCAGTCGTACCGGAAAAAGGTTCAGTAGGAGCTTCTGGGGATCTTGCCCCTTTAGCTCATTTATTTTTACCCTTAATAGGACTAGGAAAAGTAAACTACAAAGATGAGTACGTCGAAACATCATATATATTACAAAAGGAAGGAATGTCATCTTTACAACTCGGAGGCAAAGAAGGTCTTGCTTTAATAAACGGAACTCAATTTATTGCTGCGTTTGCAGTATGTGTTGTAGAAAAATTATACAGCTGCTTAAGTCAAGCAGATATTATAGGAGCACTAATGATAGAAGGCCTTTTAGGCTCTTCATCGCCCTTTTTACCCCAACTCCATCAACTAAGACCTTATCCTGGAAATCTTCATGTTGCCAGTAGAGTTAGTTCATTTTTAAGCGGTTCAGAAATTGTAAAATCACATGAAAATTGTGATAGGGTACAAGATCCATATTCGCTTAGATGTATTCCACAAGTGCATGGAGCTTCCCGGACAAGCTGGCTTCATCTTAAAGAGTTGTTGGAAATAGAACTGAATGCAGTGACAGACAATCCAGTGATTTTTTCTGCTGAAGAGACGATTAGCGGCGGAAATTTTCATGGACAACCTTTGGCACTGCCTTTAGACTATGCTTGTATTGGTGCTTCAGAGATAGGAAATATTTCAGACCGGAGGACTTATTTATCTTTAATTGGAATGGTAAAAGGAGTTCCCAAATTACTAATGACGGACGCTGGAATTAATTCTGCTTTTATGATGCTACAATACACGACAGCAGCACTGGCCAGTGAAAATAAAGGACTGTGTTTTCCAGCGAGTGCTGATAGTATACCAACCTCGTTAGGACAAGAAGATCACGTGAGTATGGGTTCAATCGGTGGAAGGAAAGCATTGTCTGTCTGTCAAAATGTAGAAAAAATATTGGCAATTGAAATGATCTGTGCTGCACAATCTTTCGATTATCATCGTCCTTTGAAGTCAAGTAAGATTCTGGAAGCTGTCCATGCTTATATCAGAACCATTATTCCACATATAGAAGAAGACCGCGTCTTTAGTGATGATATTAATCTCGCCATTAAAATCATAGAAGCCAAGACTGTTATCCATATTGCGAATGATGCGAGCCAAGAAGATGAGATGTCTTTTCAATCAGATTATGAATCACTCTTTGAGTCATACTAAAGTAAAATGATGAAGTATAAGTTCGAGGGTATATTGCAAAACAAAGAATGGCTAACACCTGGATATATTCATGTAAACGAAAATGGAATTATTCAATCTATCTCAGACAAAGCAGATGAGAACTCTCATTATGCGCTTGTAAACGGTTATGCATTACCCGGACTACAAAATGCTCATTCCCATGCTTTTCAATATGCAATGGTTGGTCTTACAGAATATCATAATTCTGATAACAAACAAGATGACTTTTGGGGGTGGAGAAATGCAATGTATAAGATTGCTCTATCTGTAGATCCTGATCAAATACAATCGATAGCGACGATGCTATATACAGAAATGCTAAAGCATGGCTATACCCATGTTGCAGAGTTTCATTATGTACACCATCAAGAAAATGGACAAAAATATGAGAATGTTTCAGAATTGGGAGAACGCCTTATTATGGCCGCAAAAAGTGTAGGAATTAAAATTACACTCATTCCTATATTTTATCAAAAAGGAGGCTTTGGACAAAAGGCAAGCGAAAGTCAGAGAAGATTTATATCTAAAAACATAGACGAATACAATAAATTATTTTTGGCAAGTCAAATAAGTACAGAGCAATATGAATATGCTTCAATAGGATATGGTGCTCATTCGTTGAGAGCTGTCGAGCCAATGATTATAAAAGAACTTAGAGAAAATTTTAATGATCATTATCCTTTTCATATCCATGTAGCTGAACAGAAAAAAGAAGTAGAACAATCAAATCAATATTTAGGCCAGAGACCTGTGCAATGGTGTTTGGAAAATCTAAATCTAGATAGACATTGTCATATCGTCCATGCGACTCATCTTGATCAAACAGAAATTCAAGAGCTTGCTAAAAGTCAAGCTAATGTAGTCTTATGTCCAACAACAGAAGGAAACTTGGCCGATGGTATTTTTTCATTATTAGATTTTCAAAAAGAAAATGGACAATGGAGCATTGGTACTGATAGCCATGTCGGTATTAATCCTTTTCAAGAAATGCGCTTCTTGGATTATGGACAAAGAGTTTCACATTTTAAGAGAAGCGTATTTTCAACTGGGACAGAATATGATAGTGGTTTACATGCCATAGAAAAATCAGTGATAAATGGTAGACGAGCCATGGGAAATGATAATAGTGAATTCTTTAAAAGTGGAGAATCATTTGATGCTTTGGTGATTGATGGAAATTCACCATTAATTGCAGTATGCAGTCCACATAACTTATGTTCTACAATTGTCTATGGTTCTGACCTGAGTATGTATTTAGGGACAGTTGTAAACGGCAAGTGGGTAATTAAAAATGGTAGACACGCAAATCAAATAAATATTGAAAAACAATTTTCATCATCAATGAAACAGATAAATTGTAGATAATAAAATGACAAAAACCAAACAATTAGTTGGTCCATTTACTGAACTCTTAACCATGGGAAATATCCCATTAAGAGGAGCGATAAATGATGATACGATCCAAATTATTAGTCATGCAGGCATTGTTATAGAAGATAATAAGATAGTCTCCATCGGTCACTTTGATAAAATGTATAATACATACAAAGCAAAAAATCTACATGTGGAGGAATTGGAAGAAAAAAGTGTAGGATTGCCAGGTTTTATTGATGTTCATACTCACATTTGTTATGGAGGTTCGAGAGCAAGAGATTATGCAATGAGAAATGGTGGGAAGACATATTTGGACATTGCAAAAGCTGGCGGAGGAATCTGGCAAACTGTGAATGATACAAGAAAAGAATCGCAGGAAGCGCTTGTAAACGGAATTTTAAGGCGATTAGAAAAAGTAAAGCAGAATGGCATTACAACAATAGAAATAAAAAGCGGCTATGGTTTGTCAATCGTAGAAGAACTGAAAATGTTACGAGCAATTAAGGCTTCTAGTGTTGCTAGCAAGTTGGATATTGTTGCAACCTGTCTTGCTGCGCATATTTTTCCCAAAGATTATGATGGAACAATATCAGAATATTTATATGAAATAAGCCAAAAGTTATTTCCGATACTGAGAGATGAAAAATTATCAACTAGAATAGACGCATTTGTCGAAGAGGAAGCGTTTTCTGGCGAATTAATTGCACCATACTTTTCAAGAGCCCAAGAACTAGGTTTTGATATATGCATTCATGCAGATCAATTTTCAACAGGAGCGAGCAAAGTTGCGGTTGACTTTAAAGCGGTGAGTGCCGATCATCTAGAAGCGAGCACAGAGAAAGAAATTATACTATTAGCTAATAGTGATGTTGTTCCAGTTGCATTACCTGGAGCATCAATTGGCTTGGGTTGTCCGTTTACACCAGCTAGAAAACTCTTAGATGCCGGCACAAGCCTAGCCATTGCAAGTGATTGGAATCCAGGATCAGCGCCAATGGGAGATTTGCTCACCCAAGCATCTATACTCGCTACGTTTGAGAAACTAAGTAATGCAGAGGTTCTAGCAGCCTTGACTTGTCGAGCAGCACCAGTGCTTCGCCTCAAAGATAGAGGTGTTTTAGCACCTAACAAGCTAGCTGATTTTACAGCATTTCCAACAAATGATTATCGGGAAATATTTTATCATCAAGGACAAATGAAGCCTAGCCATGTTTGGAAAAAAGCAGAGCTCATTTTGTCATCATAAAAAACCTTTGCCTTATGCTTGATTTCAAATCTAAAATTTGTCAAGGTATTCCAGATGATTTACCAGTACCAAAAGATTATCCACCACAATCTAATAGAGCACCTAAGAGAAAAGATATTTTAAACGCTGATGAAAAAAAATTAGCTCTTAAAAATGCCTTACGATATTTTCCAAAGGAATGGCACAAAGAATTGTTACCAGAATTCCTACAGGAACTAAAAGCACTAGGCCGCATATATATGCATCGATTTAAACCAGAGTATGATATATATGCGCGGGCCATTACAGATTACCCTGCGAAGTCATGCCAAGCAGCTGCGATTATGCTTATGATTCAAAATAATCTTGACCCGGCAGTTGCTCAACATCCTAACGAGCTCATTACTTATGGTGGCAATGGAAGCGTTTTCCAGAATTGGGCACAGTATCTGATTACGATGCAATACTTATCGGAGATGTCTGATACCCAAACATTACATTTGTACTCTGGTCATCCGATGGGTTTATTTCCATCTTCTACATCTGCTCCAAGGCTTGTGATTACAAACGGAATGATGGTTCCGAATTATTCAAGACAAGATGATTGGGAAAAATTTAATGCACTTGGAGTGACCCAATATGGACAAATGACGGCAGGGTCATTCATGTATATTGGACCACAAGGAATTGTTCATGGAACGACAATTACTGTTATGAATGCCTTTAGAAAAACATTAGCAAGGGGTTCGGATATTGCTGGAAAGATTTTTTTAACAGCCGGATTAGGTGGGATGAGTGGAGCCCAACCAAAGGCAGGTAATATTTCTGGTTGTATAACAGTTTGTGCTGAAGTAAATGAAAGAGCTGCCAGAAAAAGACATAAGCAAGGTTGGGTCGATTTAATATTTGAAAATCTAGATGAACTTATTATAAGATTACAAGAAGCGA
>Ga0209828_1001902_pt1 | contig 18123 bp, 17 predicted proteins | sample MaitaG_FD_187429 | JGI IMG/M metagenome (GOLD analysis project Ga0209828, IMG submission 187429) | Marine algal microbial communities from Maine, USA - Maine_Asex2 metaG (SPAdes) (version 2) | ecosystem: Host-associated > Algae > Red algae > Unclassified | place: Maine, USA | collected 2015-01-05 | reverse complement strand
AAAAATATCAGGCTGCTTTCGATCAGAACATGGTGCCCATCGGTTCTGTCGTTATCGTGGTTACTTATCAACGGCCAGAAAACAAGGCCGTAATATTCTCAACTCACTGCGCGATGCATTTCAGGGCTGTGCATTTGAACCAAGTCGCGGTTAATCAAACTGATTAGCCTGAGTAGTTACATTTTTTTTTATAGTGTGTACAGTAGTTTGACGGTAAGTCTCTACACAATTTATTTGTGGGGGCATATAAAACTAAGAGGATAAAAAATGAATTACACCCATGAGGCATTAACAGCGTTTGCCAGTCAAGTTTTAACTGGATTTGGGTGTGATCTGGAAGAGGCGAGCATCGTCTCACGCCATTTAGTATTAGCAAATCTAAACGGCCATGATTCTCATGGCATAGGCATGCTGCCCATGTATGGTGCGCAAGTGCGCGATGGGAATCTCATCTGTAATCAAACGCCGGTATTGCATGAGCCTGTGGGCGCGATATCGGTCGTTGATGCACAATGTGGGTTTGGCCATCGTATGGCGCTGTTGGCGCTCGATCACGCTATGCACACAATTGGTGAGCATAAAGTGGCTGTACTCGGACTACGGAACTCTGGGCATGTGTCGCGAGTAGGGACCTACTCCGAATATTGTGCGGCTAGAGGCTACGTGTCATTGCACATGGTTAATGTCGTTGGCCATCCACCTATAGTTGCACCTTTTGGAGCAAGAGCGCCAGGCTTCTCGACCAACCCAATTAGTATGGCCATGCCTGTTAATGGAGAAGCCAAGCCATTGTTGGATATCGCAACGAGTACGGTAGCTTTCGGTAAAATAAGAGTGGCTAGTAACAAGGGTGAAAAAGTGCCGTTGGGTTATTTAGTTGATCATGAAGGTGTTCCTACGGCCGACCCCGATCCAATGGCGAATAATCGTGAGGGTGCTTTGTCAGCTTTTGGTGAGTACAAAGGATCTGGCTTGGGTATGTTTGTCGAGTTACTGGCAGGCGCATTAGCCGGTAAAGATACGGTGGCAACTAAAGAGCATATTCCGGAAGGTGTTTATAACAATATGTTCTCGGTGATTATCGACCCTGAAGGTTTTGATAGTAGTGATGAGGTCGCAAAGCGTACGCTTGAATTTTATGACTATATAAAAGCTAAGCCTGCTGCTAAAGGTGTTGATGAAGTGTTGATGCCCGGCGAACCTGAAAAAATTAGCCGCGCGGCACGTGAAAAAAACGGTGTGCCAGTTGATGATGAAACGGTGCGACAAATATTTGAAACGGCTGATGCGTTTGGCATTAATGAAGCGCAGCTTCGAACAAGTTTAGTTGAGGCTTAGTGGTTAGGGCACGTGCTGTGTAACGAAGCATGTAAGCGGTATGGCATTAGAGCATGGCATGTAGGTATTACAAAAAATGCATCTAAATCCATTTGAGACGCAGTGTATTGCTGACGTGGGTCTGTAAATGTTGTGGAATGTCTAGCTTGCTTGCTACTGTTTTCCATTGCGAAAAAACTTCTATAGTTTGTTTCAATATGCGCTTCTCGCTATTGCGAGGTAGTCCTGCGTAGCTGGCTAAGTGTTTAATGTCAGCAAGATTAAAGTCTGTTATTTTGCCGTTGATGCTCAATTGATGAAAGCGCGTAAAGTCGCTGCCCTCTGAGTGGCATAGATCATAGGCTGGTGTGATGTCCCATTGGCCCATTCGGTCCATCATGAACGCAAAGTTCTTGACATGGTCGTCTTGGTTGCACGCAACTAAGTTAAACAGGGTTCTACGAAATTGTTGTTCAATGGATGCTTTTGAGATGTTCAGCTGCTTCATGGTCATAAACAATTGTTCATAAGAATACAAGCCGCTACGGTAGTAGTCGAAATGGTTTAACGCGGCGAAACTTTGTATAAAATGCTTTGTGCCACTCTCGTTTCTGTCGAAGCGGCGGGTCATAAAGTGATGACGTCCGTTTTCTGAAAACAATTGACTTTCCATCATGTCAATTTCGCATTCCTTTGCCATAAGGTAGTAACTGTATTCCAGTAAACCGTAACCTGCTGGGTCTGCAACGCCCCAATCACCACTAAAAGCCACACCATCAAATTTTATTAACCAGTGTTCAAAGCCTGCAGGTAGATTGATTTGTCCTGAGCGAACATGGTTGTTTTTGGGATTGAACGCAATAACAGCTTTTGCTCTTGCGCCTCCTGCTGATGTGCCAACGCTGAGTATGTCTAGTAAAGCGTTGTTGTCCCCATCACCACTGAGTTGCGTATCAAGTGATTGCTTGTCGGCAAATGCCATAGACGCTAACTCGGTAAGCTCTTTGATATCGAGCCGTCGATCGTTGCTTGTTCCTATGGGTTCAGACGGTTCAAATTCTAAAGCCCCCATACCGCGTTTGCCGGTATAGCAAAGACGATCAACTGCGTTGAACTCGTCGGCTTTACGCCCAGTTTGTGCAAGCCAAACATTAATAAGTTGTTGGCCGTATTTGTCGGGCAAGCTATCTGCTAGTAAGCCAGGTAGGCCGTGAAAAGCCAGAGCAGGTAGTTCTTGAAACTGGTAGATGCCGGACCTTGCTGGCATCATTAAAGGCGCCAACTCTACTTTACGTTTGATAAATTCTGGGTCGAATTCAAAACGTGCAAAGCTTTCTTGCTTATCCATTGCAACATAACCAATGTTGCTGCCCCAGAGTTTGACTGTTGCTGTCGTCACTACAGCTTACTCATCTGTAGCTTGCTCATCACCCCAGAGCGTGGGTGGGTGATTGTTTTTCTTTGCACCTTTTTTGGATGCCCGCACTTGTGCCATTGGTGACTTCATTTGCTCTGGCAGGAGGGTGTCTATGGATGCAATCCAGTTCAGTGCTTTGAGGATTTTTAACCACGACTCCATTTGTGAGTCTTGTCCGCCTTCAATGCGCCGCAGTGTTGCCACGCCTACACCAGCTTCTGTGGCCAGGCGTGTTTGGGAGAAGCCTTGTTGCTTGCGCAAAATGGCCAAGCGGCGGCCCATCTCTTTTAGAATGTCGGATTCAGGGGTGAGTGTGGTGAACTTCATGATATCAATTATGATATATAAAATAGCTTTGGTGTACTAATGATATCAATAATGATACCAAAACACAAAATCTATGAGATTTTTCATATAAAAATATCATAAATGATATAAAAAATACCTAAATACGAATTGAGATATCACTTTAGATATTAAATTGTGCTTATCCATGCCTTTAATGACGTGAACGCGCTACCGTGTTAGCTTCGATCTAACAGAAAATTCAGCAGAGTAAATAACCATGTTAAAAACACTATTCATCACGCTAGCCCTTTTAGCAACCGGATTCGTACACGCAGAAGATCGGTGGATGTCGATTCCACCAGCAGTACAAATGCCAGACGCCGCCGAGAGCGGCAGTGCGTCGGTCAATGGAATAGAGATGTATTACGCCATCTATGGCGACGCCGCTGGCATTCCTGTGCTCATGGTTCATGGTGGGTTGGCGCATGCCGACATCTGGTCGGGATTAATTGCAGAGCTTGCCGCAGACTACAAAGTCATCGTTGCCGATACGCGTGGACATGGTCGTTCAACTAACGACGGCAGTGCTTACAGCTACGACTTGTTAACGCAAGACTATGTGGCGTTGCTCGATCATTTAAAAGTTGAAAAAGTACATTTAGTTGGCTGGTCTGACGGTTCGAATATTGGTTACACCATGTCGACCAGTGCGCCCACACGTATTGCAAGCCACTTTGCTCATGCAGGTAATGTCACTTTAGCGGGAATAAATCCTGAAGCTGAAACCAGTGAAGTGTTTGGTGCCTACGTCGGCATGATGATGGGCGACTATTCGACAATGTCATCGACGCCAGCTCAATTTGAACCATTTCTTAACGATATTATTACGATGTGGAGCACTGAAAAACTAGGAGGAATGGAAGCACTGGCTAAAATTGATGTGCCTACGCTGGTTGTGCAAAGCCAATACGACGAAGCCATATTGCCTGCGCATTCAAAAGAAATGGCAGAGGCGATTCCGAATGGTGCCTTGTTAACACTTGAGAATGTAAGTCATTTTGCAACGTTTCAAGCGCCTGCTGAATATGTCGTTGCAATCAAAGCCTTTTTAAAGCAGCAGGGCGGTTAAGCATAAGTGGTGTGATCGGTTTAAATTTCCGATCACATCATTGAAAGTATTAAGTTGATTTTTACGCAGCACTATCTGCATCGATCACCAGACAGCTTGAATACGCTGGCAATATAAAATTACTAAACCATACCGCGAGCAGGCTTGTTATTTTCAATCGTAAAAATCATGCCGTCCAACAACTCTTCCAGTTCAGGTCGTGCTGATGGACCGTTGGATATTGCGGCAATTTGCACGGTGTTGTCAGGACGGATACAAAACACACCAGGTTCTGCAAAGCGGCCATCAGCTTCTTCTGGGGTTAATGGGTCGCTAATGTATAAACCTAATTTAGTCATATCGGCTTCCGCCAGTTCACAGGCCATGTCGAACGTCCAACCAAATTCTTTTTGGTCGCTATTGGCTTTTTCTTTGCTGTCAGCGGAAACGACAAGCATGTCAAAGCCCGCTTTGCGCCAGTCACTTTGCATCGCCTCGAGTTTATTTAAATACTTCTTGCAGCGGCCACAATGTTTGCCACGATAGACGACCAGTAGGAACCACTGACCGTTAGAACCTTCAAACGTCATTGGAGTGCCGTCGAGGCTTGTAGCAGGGAAGTTCGGTAGTGCTGCGCCTGCAGCGGGTTTATTTGCGCTCATAGAAGTCTGCATAGTTGTGAAAACAGAATCCGATTATACGCTACTCACAACGGACGCCAAGCCCAAGCTAGGGATCATCTGCCCCTTACCAATGAGCAGATCATTCGTTGGCGTTGCCCACTGACTAATTCGGCGTCACATCTTGATGTGCTGGAATTTTCTTTTTCTCTCCACGACGCCAAGCGTGGTAACGCTTAACCCATTTGAGCAACGTCTCTGGCTGATGCGCTCGTTTCCATTCGCCCGCGGCGTATTTGTTTGCCTCTGACATAGTCGGGTAGATGTGAATAGTGCCAAGAATTTTATTCAAGCCAAGGTTGTGTTTCATGGCTAGAACGTATTCTGCAATAAGTTCACCTGCGTTCGCGCCCACAATAGTGACACCTAGAATTTTGTCTTTTCCCGGTACGGTAAGCACTTTGACCAAGCCGTGAGCGGTGCCATCAGCGATCGCGCGGTCTAAGTCATCGATGCCATACGTGGTAACTTCATACGCTTTGTTTTGTTCTTTGGCATCCGTTTCGTTTAATCCAACTCGAGCGACTTCCGGGTCGGTGAACGTGGCCCATGGAATAACGCGATAGTCGGCACGGAATCTTTTGAATGTGCCGAACAAGGAGTTGACACTGGCATACCATGCCTGATGGGCAGATGTATGAGTAAATTGATAAGGTCCTGCGACATCACCAACGGCGTATATATTAGGGAAGCGGGTTTGTAGGTAATCGTTTGTTTCTATTGTTCCGTTTCGTCGAGTTGTGATCTCCAGTTCTTCCAAACCAAAGCCCGTTGAATTTGCAGATCGGCCCACGGCGACAATAATTTCATCGAACGGCAAGTTCAATTTTTGGCCACCACGTTCACATACCAGTACCTTCTCACCAGCGCTATCAACTTCAACGCCAACCGCTTTGGTGTTGACCATCACGTTGACGCCGTCCTCGATAAACTTGTTCTGCACCATTTCGGAAATTTCGGGGTCTTCGCGGTTCATGATGCGATCAACCATTTCAACTTGCCACACATCGCTGCCAAGCCGTTTAAATGCTTGCGTCAGTTCACAACCGATGGGGCCACCACCAAGCACGATGAGGCGTTTAGGCAGACTGGTCAGTTCCCATAAGTTGTCTGAGGTTAAATAGTTAACTTTATCCAATCCTGGAATGGGTGGTACGAAAGGGTGTGCACCTGTGGCAACAATGATGTTGCGCGTTGTTAGAGTTCTACCATTGACTTCAACAGTCCATGGAGAGGTAATCTGACCTTCGCCTTGAATGACATCGACGCCTAAGTCGGTGTAGCGTTCGACGGAATCATGTGGTTCGATTTTGCGTATCACATCGTGGACACGGCCCATGGTTTTTGCAAAGTCTATTTCAGCGCTTGCGGTTTCGACACCGTAGTGAGCTGAGTGTTTTATGTTGTCCATTAATTTTGCACTACGGATTAATGCTTTTGATGGAACACACCCCGTGTTCAAGCAATCACCACCCATTTTATGTCGTTCAATGAGTGATACTTCGGCTTTTACCGCAGCGGCTATGTATGAAGATACTAAACCACCTGAACCTGCACCCAGTACGACGATGTCACGATCAAACGTGGCAGGCTTGGGATAGTCGGCATAGACTTTCTTGGCTTTCACCATATCGACAATTTTTTTAGCGACCAACGGAAATACTCCTAGTAGTACAAAAGAGAACAACAGTTTTGGCGAGAGTATACCGCTGAGGCTTTCAATTTTTGCCAACTGTGTGCCTGCGTTAACGAACACAATGGTACCGGCCAGCATGCCAAGCTGGCTGACAAGATAGAACACACCCGTTTTAATTTTGGTGAGCCCCATGACCAAGTTAACCAAGAAGAACGGAAATACTGGCACTAGCCTAACGGTGAACAAATAGAAAGCGCCGTCTCTATCAATGTTCTCGTTGAAGGTTTTCAGTTTTTCGCCAAATTTGGATTCGAGAGTGTCGCGTAATAAAAATCGAGAAACGAGAAAAGCAATGGTAGCGCCGATGGATGACGCGAACGATACAATCAATGTTCCAGTGAAGAGCCCAAAAATCGCACCCGCAGCCAACGTCAGGATGACAGCACCGGGCAACGACAGCGATGTAGCAATCACGTAAACAGCAAAGAAGCTAGCGATCACCATAAATGGCTTGCTTGCGTACAATGAATCGAGGGCTGCTTGCTGACTTTTCAAATAGTCCAGGCTGAGGAATCGGCCAAGATCGAATATGAAAAACGCCGCCACTAACGCTACTAGAACGGCAATTAGGACTTTCTTATTTTTCATACTCTCGGAGAATCAGTTGGTTAGTACGGCTACCTAGTATGTGACGCATATGGGGCTAGGTAGTTCCATAGGTGGTGGTAAAGATACTTATTCGATACCATGTTTCTTTAATTATATTGTGACATCCGTCCGTATGCCTACCATTCCCTTGCATGTAACCCTGCTAGCCCCTGGATGCTTTTCCATGATCCCTCAGACTGAAAGTGATGGTTCAGAGCCCCCAACGAGCAGTGCGCTGGCCGATCTTAACGATGCTGCTGTCCGTGCCACTGGTACACAGGCCTACGAGCAGGCGCTCGCAGCTGCACTGAAACAAGCGGTCCCAGATATGGGAGCGCTGCCAGCCGCGCTCTATCAATTTCCACTTGATGCTCAAACAACTGTGCCGCAGCATTGCGTTTGTGCCGAATTGATACATTTGCAAGCAGACAAAGATAACGCCCGACTGGTGCCTGAAGCTGCGTTAGATATCAGCAGTGTCGAGTCACAGCAGTTACTTGACTCTCTCAACCAGCTGATTAATGCTGATGGGTTAGAGGTTCAACGCACGCCGGCTGGTCGCTGTTACTTAACCGGTATGCCGGCCACCGGTCTGGACTCTTGGCCTGCACATGCCGTTGCAAACGGGAAAATTGCGAACTCTTTACCCCGACAAGCAGAGGCCGGCGATTGGCGTCGATTTCTGACCGAAGTTCAAATGCTATTTCATTCTCATCCCGTAAACGAGGCGCGGGCTGAACGAGGCTTGCTACCCGTCAATGGTATGTGGTTTTGGGGTGGCAATCAATCCGTACAGATTAAGCCGATGACGGATATTGCGCTTGTTGCAAATGATGTATACGCAAAAGGGTTGAGTGCCACGCTAAATTTGGATGTTGAAAATGCTGCGTCGAGTACATGGTCAGAATTAGAGCAACGCTATGCACAAAACTTAAACATAAATGAAATTGTGATTGTTGACCAAGCAGCGTATGACGCCTGGCTGTGCGGTGACTATGCGGCCTTGTCCATCGCCAAAAAACGGTTGCATGAGCGGTGGATTACGCCGATTCAACAAGCGGTGTTTGATGGGGTTGTCGCTGAGTTTGTTTTAGATGGTTGTGAAGGGCAGGCTATTGTTGAGCACCAGTCCAATCAGTCAACAGCCAACTCTGTGGGTGCTGGTTTGTTAGAGAAGTTATCGTTAAAGCGCTTCTCGATTAAACATTTTTTTGGACCAAAGAAAAATAAAACGTGAGCGTCCCGGTAACTATAAAACGCAGAGAGCCAAACTCAGCGTCGCTAGACTTGCACGCGAATGCATTGATTAGCCGCCTATTGAGTGCGCGCGGAATGCAGTCTAAGAGCGAGCTCAATTTCGCACTGGCCGACTTACCTAGGCCAGGTTCTTTGCTCGGCATAGAAGCGGCGGTCGATCGCTTGCTTGAGGCTCGTGTGAAGCAACAGCGTGTGCTTATTGTTGGTGATTACGATTGCGATGGGGCAACCAGCACCACATTGGCAGTACTCGGTTTACGGGCGATGGGTTTTGAACAGGTGGACTACCTTGTACCCAATCGTTTTGAGTATGGCTATGGATTGTCACCTGCGATTATTGATGTTGCTTTGGAAAACAAGCCCGACCTCATTGTGACTGTCGACAATGGTGTTGCATCAGTGGATGGTGTCGAACATGCACGTAAACTAAATATTGATGTAGTGGTAACCGATCACCATTTACCACCGGCGGTTCTGCCACGTGCTGTTGCGATAGTTAATCCAAATATTCCTGGCGCTACTTTCCCGAGCGGTAATTTGGCTGGTGTGGGTGTGTGTTTTTATGTGTTGCTTGCGTTGCGTGCAAGGCTTTCAAAGCAAGAACTTATAGGGCCTGATGTGAAGTTGGCCGACTACCTTGATCTTGTGGCGATTGGAACCGTTGCTGATGTTGTGCCACTGGATGGAATCAATCGTATTCTGGTAGAGCAAGGCTTACGACGCATTCGTCGCGGCTACACGCGGCCAGGTGTGTTGGCGTTATTGTCCAGAGCGGGCAGAGTACCTGAGCGAATAACATCCAGCGATATTGGATTTGCTATCGGGCCTCGGCTTAATGCGGCAGGCCGGCTAGATGATATGACACGAGGCATCCTGTGTTTATTGACTGAATCAGATGCGGAAGCCTTAACGCTTGCAACCGAACTCGACACGCTCAACAAACAGCGCCGCACGATCGAACAAAAAATGCGTGAAGAAGCCGAGGAGATTTTGGCCTCTGAGGAGCTGTTGAATAAAGGTGACGAGGTGGCGTTTGGGCTGGTCATGTTCAATGAGCAATGGCATCAGGGCGTTATTGGCATTGTCGCGGGTCGTATTAAAGAGCAGCTAAATAAACCGGTGATTGTATTTGCGTCTGATGGCGATGCCCTGGTTAAGGGTTCAGCTCGGTCTATCCCCGGCGTACACATACGTGATGTGCTTGATACCGTCGCCACTCAAAATCCAGATTTGATTGACAAGTTTGGCGGACATGCGATGGCTGCGGGACTTACTTTGGCTCGATCGCGCTTCAGTGAATTCAGTGAGGCTTTTAACGCTGAGGTGAAACGTGTATTGGGTGGCGAACTGCCCAATCGAGAATTGCTTAGCGATGGTGGGCTGAACGATACGGAGCGCTCGATGGGTAATGCGCAGTTGTTATCCGATGTTTGTCCTTGGGGACAGGAATTTCCAGCGCCGTTATTCGATGATCAGTTCAGTGTTGAAAGCACTCGCGTCGTGGGAAATGGGCATCTGAAATTGCGGCTTCGGTCAGTGGAATCCACCGATAACCAAGCCTACGGTACGATATACGAGGCGATCGCATTTAACCAGCCCGATGCTTTTCGTTCAGGTGACCTGGTTCATGTTGCCTATTCGCTTTCCATTAACCACTACCGGGGCAATCAAACTTTGCAACTACAAGTGGCTCATATCCAATAAGACGAGGCTAATTGCGCTAAACTCCAGTCATTGTTTACTAGCTTACTGAATTCCCCATGATCGAGATCGCCCCTTACATGCTTCACATTGAGGACCTTCGCGCGCGCGCTGAATCCCTCCGGGGGTATCTTTGACTACCAGGGCAAAAAAGAGCAGTTAGAAGAAATCCTACTAGAGCTGGAAAATCCCGAAGTTTGGGCTGATCAGGAACGAGCGCAAAAGCTCGGCCAGCAGCGATCATCCCTGCAAGAAACCCTTGATGTGTTCGATACCCTCGACTCTGGATTGGGCGATGCATCCGATCTTTTAGAGATGGGGCGCGAAGAGGATGACCAAGAAACCATTAACGCAGTCGTGAGCGATCTTGAAAGCTATGAGACGCGGGTGGCCAGCTTAGAATTTCGCCGCATGTTTTCTGGCGATAACGATGCAGCCCATGCGTTTCTCGATATTCAGTCGGGTAGCGGTGGTACCGAAGCACAAGACTGGGCTGAGATGCTATTGCGGATGTTTTTGCGCTGGGGTGAGCGTCAAGGTTTCAAAACTGAGCTAATCGAAGTCTCCGCTGGTGATGTCGCCGGTATAAAGTCTGCCACCATCCGTTTGGAAGGCGAATATGCTTATGGCTGGTTGCGTACCGAGACCGGTGTGCACCGACTGGTGCGAAAGAGCCCGTTTGACTCTGGTAGTCGTCGCCACACCTCTTTTGCTGGCGTGTTTGTGTCTCCTGAAATTGATGATGATATCGATATCGATATTAATCCTGCCGATTTACGTATCGATGTTTATCGCGCCAGTGGTGCAGGTGGTCAGCACGTTAATAGAACCGAATCTGCTGTGCGAATAACGCACGGACCTTCCGGTATTGTGGTGCAGTGTCAGAACGATCGCTCGCAGCATAAAAATAAAGCAACGGCCATGAAGCAGCTTAAGTCGAAGTTGTACGAAGCCGAACTTCAGCGTAGAAGTGGTGATCAACAGGCAGTTGAAGATGGTAAGTCTGATATCGGTTGGGGCAGTCAAATTCGATCTTACGTACTAGACCAGTCGCGTATTAAAGATCTACGCACGGGTGTTGAAACCAGTAATACACAAGCTGTGCTTGATGGTGATCTCGATCAATTTTTGAAAGAGAGTTTGAAAGCCGGTTTATAAACTATCAGTTGCAATACTGCGACCTGTGAATAGTTCAATATAACTACAAAATTTTTTACCAGCATGCAGTGTCATGCTGTTACCAAGAAGCAAAGTCATGAGTGAAGACGAGAACCTACTAATTACCCAACGCCGCGAAAAGCTTAGTGCAATGCGTGAGAAAGGTAATGCGTTTCCAAATCAATATCAACCGTCGCATAAGGCTGCGCAGTTGCATAGTGAGCATGGCGAAAAAGAGAAAGAAGTGCTCGCCGAAGAGGGTATCTCCGTGAGTATTGCTGGACGCATGATGTCTCGTCGAGTGATGGGCAAGGCAAGCTTTGCCGGTCTTCGCGATGTGACAGGCAACATTCAATTGTTTGTTCAGCGTGAACAAATTGGTGAAGATGTCTATAGCGACTTTAAAACGTGGGACATTGGCGACATTGTTGGTGCGGAAGGTACTTTGTTTATCACAAAAACGGGTGAACTCAGTGTAAAAGTTTCAAAGATGCACTTGCTGACTAAATCTTTGCGACCGTTGCCAGAAAAATTCCACGGCTTAAGCGATCAAGAAACGCGTTACCGACAACGCTATGTTGACTTAATTATGAACGAAGATGCGCGCGCAACGTTCCTTATGCGTACAGCGGTGATCGCCTACATTCGACAGTTTTTAGTTGAGCGTGAATTTTTAGAAGTTGAAACACCGATGATGCAAGTTATACCCGGGGGCGCTGCAGCTCGTCCGTTTACGACACACCACAATGCACTCGATATGGAATTGTTTTTACGCATCGCACCTGAGCTGTATTTAAAGCGCTTGGTTGTCGGTGGTTTTGAACGCGTGTTCGAAATTAACCGTAATTTTCGCAATGAAGGTTTGAGCACTCGGCACAATCCAGAATTTACCATGCTTGAGTTCTATCAAGCTTATGCAACGTATGAGCACTTGATGGATTTAACGGAAGAGATGTTCCGTGGTTTGGCAGAAAATGTGGTGGGCAACATGCAAATTCCAACCGAAGACGGTGAGGGTGCGTTCGATTTCTCCAAGCCATTCACCAGACTCAGCATGTTCGACTCCATACTGCAGTACAACGATTCCATTAGTGCGACAGAACTTGCAGACCTAGACAAGGCAACCGCCATCGCTAAGGGTCTCCACATTGATGTGAAGTCCATTTGGGGTTTGGGTAAAATTCAAACTGAGATCTTTGAGGCGACCGTAGAAGAGAAGCTGCACGATCCCACGTTCATCACCATGTACCCAACGGAAGTATCACCCTTGTCTCGTCGTAACGACGACGACCCATCGGTAACTGATCGATTCGAATTATTCGTCGGCGGTCGTGAATTGGCCAATGGTTTCTCGGAGCTTAACGATGCCGAAGATCAGGCAGAGCGTTTCAAAGCGCAGGTAGCTGATAAAGATGCCGGTGATGATGAAGCCATGCATTTCGATGCAGACTACGTGCGAGCGTTGGAATACGGTATGCCGCCAACAGCAGGCGAGGGTATTGGTATCGATCGTTTGGTTATGCTGCTAACCGCATCGCCAAGCATTCGCGATGTTATTTTGTTTCCGCATATGCGCCCTGAAGCTTAAGACTTTGTCGATTGAGCACCACAATCGCCACCGTACCAATGGTGGCGATTGCATGATCTTTATGAGTGCTAAGAGGTGCGCAAGGTCGGCTTCTAACTACCCAACTGCCAAGTAACCCATTCTGCTTTATAACCATTAACAAAAAAACTTTGCGTCACGGTATAGCCGCGTGTGGTCCGTTGTACAAGCGTTTCGATTTCTGCTACGTAACTGCCTTGTAGATTGGGGAATTCTTGCAGCTCATCATCAGCTCGTGGAAGCTTTGCGATAGAGAGTTCCGGTTCTATCAGGTATTTCTCAGCTTCTGTACCTGGGGTATACAGATAGTTATCTCTTAAGTGCTGGTCAAGTGTTAGTTGCGGGTCAATTTTATTAATGCGCTTGTTTGTATGGCGGAACAATTGATTTGTTTTAAAAGAATTGTTCGATTGTTTTTCCCAACGATCCGCTGGTGGTAAATCTATAACAGATGAAAGCGCTTTTCTAGATGATTCTTCCCACGCAGTTAACTGTATGTTTCCGTTCGCAGTGTTATTGAATCTTATGTCGGTTAGATAGAACTTTGTGCGCGCCCCTTGGGAGCGGCTGGTCGTACCAGCGCATTTCACACGAATTCCCTTGCCTGAACGTATCGTTTTCTGACTAATGGTTTCAAACATGCGCTGTGTAGACGCTTCATCTTGCAAGTCGTCACCGTATGGGTACTGCAAATTGGCGTAGCCTTCACCAAGTGATTGCATCAGTTCTGATGGTTCATTGCAGTTGTTTGCCTGCGCAGGCGATGCTATTGCTGAAACTATTGCCAATGGCAAAGTCCATTTCAAATATTGCTGAATGTTCATGAGATCCTCCATGTCGACATGCTACTCAACGGTGATAATGTGCTTTGATGACAAGCGCACAGTTCGGCACCGAAATTGTTGCATGAGATCAGCAGAATGCGTACGTTTTGAACTGGTTGGAACTTTACCTCTTCGCTAATGCAGTGGGGCTTGGTAGGTTGTTTGACAGTAACTACAAATGAGAATCGAGCTTTAGAGCTAACCCGATCGAATCATGATGCATCCCAAACACCCCCAACAATCTAATGCAGCAACTATCAGCACAGCCTTACCTGGCGTGGCTATTGTGGCTGAGGGTGGGGGGCAGCGAGGTATCTACACTGCAGGTGTGCTCGATGCGTTTCTCGATCAACAATTTAATCCTTTTCAAATTGGGTTAGGCGTATCCGCTGGGGCTCAAAATTTATTAGCGTATTTTTTGGGTGAAAGTGGCTATGCCAAGCGTGCGATATCAGAACTGACTGCAGCGCCTGGATTTTTTGTACCACATCGCTTTTTGGGGCCGCGTGATGTTATCGATCTCAATCACTACTTTGAAACGACTATGGTCAATCCTGAATACCGTTTGTCGTACCAACATATTGCAAAAGTTCAGCGCGAACGCAAACTTATCTTTGTTGCAACCAATGGTGCAAACTTAGCGCCTGCGTACCTTACGCCAAGCAAGCAAACCGTCATCGATTATTTGAAGGCATCCAGTGCCGTGCCTTTTTTGTATAAAGCTCCCCTTATTGACCATGAACAGCAATTGGTTGACGGTGGTGTCGCAGATCCTATTCCCGTTTGTAAGGCCATTGAAATGGGTGCAAAGCACATCGTTGTCATTAGAACGGTGAGTGCTGAGACTGAACAGTCGAGTTGGCGGCAACGCATTTCGGCTTTGCCGATGAAACGCGCAATACCTAAGGTGATATTAGATATGCTTGCAGTACATGAGGTTGCCTACACAAAAGCCATTGAAACGATGCGCTCGCCACCAGAGGGTGTCAGCATCACGCACATCGCGCCAGAGCAACCTTTGCAATGCCATGCCTTTGGCAGTAATGCAGTTGCTATGATGACGGATTACGAAACTGGCATTGCGTCAGGGCATCTGGCTATGGAGCGCTTGCGAAACAGTTTGCCAATCCTGACACCAGAAAAAGCGCAATTCAAAGAACTTGCGTAAACTCTGTGGTTCAATAATCTGAACCCTGCGTCAATGAAACTCTATTTTCGACTGATCTGGTTAATCCTAACTCAATCCCGTCGCGCTCGTTGTTCCCTGATTGGTCCTGTTGATACCGAATTTAGAGTTTTACCCAACGACCTAGATGCACTGTTTCATGTCAATAACGGTGTTTACCTCACGCTGATGGATCTAGGGCGAACTGATTTACTACTGCGTAGTGATGCATTTTCTGGCATTCGAAAAAAGGGCTGGTATCCAGTATTGGCTGCCGAAACCATACGATTTAAGCGCTCATTGAAATTGTGGCAGCGATTTACCATTCGAACCAGCGTTGTCGGGTGGGATGAGCGATCAATCTATTTAGAACAACAATTTATTTCTAAAGGTAACCTTGTTGCTAAAGCAGTCGTGGATGCACGCTTTCTTTCAAAAAAGGGCGGTTCAGTGACGCCAGCGGAACTGCTAGCGTTTCTTGAAATAGATTCGCAATCGCCAGAGCTTGCGCCTTGGGTTGCGACTTGGATAAGCTGCAATAGACAAATGAGTATGGAACTAGGGGACGCACATGCCAGTGCTTAGCATTGCAAAAAATGAGTGGGCTAGATTGTTCATGTCCAAACATGGGTGGGTCGCTATCTTTGCTTTTGGGCTTATTTGGGGTTTGTTTCTTTTCTATGTTATTCGACCAGCAGCTCAATACATTTCATCTATTGATGTTGGGTTTATCTCTGATTTTTTGTTTCCCCGATTCGATGTTGATGCTTTAAGTCGATGGGATGCAACCGAGATCGGTCTGTACTGGATATTTGCTCTATATCTATTACCGTTTTTTACTATGATCAGTGCAGCGGATCAGATCGCGTCTGATAAAGCGCGTGGTACCCTGCGCTTTTTAGTACTACGCGCCAGTCGTTCTCAAATTTTCTTTGGACGGTTTCTTGGACAGTACCTTGTCCAGCTGCTCGTCATTCTAGTGACTTTGGTTAGCGTGCTTGCGCTTATCGCATTTTATTCTCCAGACAATGTGCCTGTAGCGCTTAGTGAAGCGCCCATCGTCATGGTTAACTTGGCCCTAGTATTGTTGCCGTATGTTGCGCTAATGGCACTGTTTTCAGTGCTCTCAAGTTCAGCAAGGCAGGCAACGCTATACGCTATTATCGGCTGGATAGTGTTGTGGTTCTTACTCGGCTACATTCAAAATAAATTTGGTCCGATTGCAGTACTAGATTGGGTGCTGCCGGGCTCTCAATTTAGCTCTCTTATAAAGTTGCGCGGATGGGATACATTGAGCTTGGCACCTATACCTTTGATACAAACCATTGTATTGCTAACGTTAGGCTGGGTGGCCATGCATAGGAGCGACCTATGAACGTGATCAATACTAAAGGTTTGAGTAAACACTACGGTAGTGTTGCAGCACTCGATTCGCTCGATTTATCTTTGGAGTCTGGTGAGCCTATTGCGCTTATTGGTCCAAACGGGGCAGGTAAAACAACTTTACTGAGTTTGTTGTGCGGCTTTATACGCCCCAGTGCGGGTACAGCCCAAGTGCTTGGGCATGCGGTTGGTAGCAAAGCCTTATCAGGGAAAATGTCTGCACTACCTCAAGATGCGCATCTCGACCCTCGTTTTTCTATACAAAAACAACTGAGGTTGTTTGCACGGTTACAAGGCATGAGTGGTGGTGAGCCAACCAAAGAAGTCCATCGAGTACTAGATGCTGTTCAGATGGCCGATGCGAGTGGTAAAAAACCAGGAGAGCTAAGCCATGGTATGCGCAAACGTGTGTCATTAGCGCAAGCACTTATTGGTAAGCCTGCACTTATCTTACTCGACGAACCAACCGCTGGAATTGATCCACCGAATGTGAAAATCATTCGTGACTTGGTTCGTAGCGAATCTAAGAACGCAACCTTTGTTATTAGCTCCCATAACTTAGATGAGTTGGAAAAACTCTGTGGCTCCGTTGTTTACCTAAGCAAAGGAAAGTTGATTGAATCGGGTCCGCTGGATGCGACATCTGATGACGGCTTTTTAACGTTAAGATTGCCTTCCGTGCCTGAAGATCAGTTTCTTAGAGAATGCAGCAAGCTCCCCGGTGTACTGGCTGTGCAAAGACAAGCGCAAGGCGACTATCTTATTCATCAGACGGAAGGCCATGCTGTTGACCAAGCGCTGTTATCGATGTTGGCTAAAAATGGTTGGCGGTATCGGCATTTGATAAAGGGGCGTTCTTTGGAAGAGCGCTTGTACGGTTAGCCTGTGTAAAAAGGGAAGGGCTCTGATTATCCTTCATATGCTTTGGGATGCTGTTGTCCAGAATCTCCAATCTCGTCCCAGCTGGCCTTGGAGTCTACCCAGATATGGTGAATGACTCGAAGTGACTTAACTTCTTCGGCAATGGACCCAGCTGGCACGAACATCCTTTCGTCATCGTTTACACCAGGTACTGGCGAGCCGCATATTCGACAAAACCAAGTCTGCCAGTCTTGATCTGGTTTTTTCCAAGTAGAAATTTGCTCGACACCTGTAGTCCAACGGAAATCATCGTTTCCAATGATCAGAACAGCATTCCCATTTGTGCCAGTGGACCGCCGACAGATTGAACAGTGGCAAACGAATACTCCCCATGGGTTAGCGCTCAATTCGTAAGCAACGGCACCGCAGTTACATGCTCCTGAAATCATATTGAACCAACTCCGATGATGCTATCAATCCACGGCCTCATAACACTCACGCGTACAAAACACTCTTTCCAGCCATAGCAGCCTATGCGTTTCCTTGCAAGAAAGCCGCGCTTATCTGGGTAGAAACCTCCAGAAGAGATGCCGATGATCACTGCTTGTCTAGATAGCTGTGCAACAGCTGGTCCACCGCTATCTCCTGGTCCCGGAACACCTTCCAACGGCAGCACTTTTGGATCATCTGGGTGATCGAAATCGAAAAACATCCGATTTTCGTGAACTTCGGTTATACGGTTATGAGCAATTCGAAATAGGCCATCGTTTGGCGTAAAAATCGGAATGATGCCTCGGTCTCCTGTGCTGAAGTCGCCCCATCCTGGAAGTTCTATAATGCACCCCACTTCTCTATCGTTATCAGTGAGTAGCATGGGTTGGGTATCGGTTATAGACTCTGAGAGCCGCAATAGTGCAATGTCAAAGTGCAATGTCAAAGTGCAATGTCAAAGTGATGTGATGGACGCTCCCATTTACGGCGTCAATGCGCCAGAATGAAATTTCAAGATAATCATTCACAAAAGGAGCGTCCAGATGAAGTGTAAAATAGTCGGTATCGATATTGCAAAAAATG
>Ga0209828_1001900_pt1 | contig 18132 bp, 17 predicted proteins | sample MaitaG_FD_187429 | JGI IMG/M metagenome (GOLD analysis project Ga0209828, IMG submission 187429) | Marine algal microbial communities from Maine, USA - Maine_Asex2 metaG (SPAdes) (version 2) | ecosystem: Host-associated > Algae > Red algae > Unclassified | place: Maine, USA | collected 2015-01-05 | reverse complement strand
ACTCACACCACCACCTAACCCTTATGCCCACCTTGGGACCTTCATTGACACGACCACCCCATGGCGACATCGTTCAGCAAACTGAACGTTCAAGCGTTGTTTTCTGCACCGTTACTCCCGCTACCCCGTGATGGTTTGGCTGCTGCCAGGAGTCGGGGCCGAACTGGCGGGCAGCGACCGAAGATGACGAAGCGCCAGGCAAAGATCGCCCGGGATATGTACGAGGAGCAGAAGCCTGACGGGTCGAGGGCTCACACCGTGCAGCAGATTGCTGAGGAGTTTGGCGTGTCACGCCCGACGATCTATCGACACCTCAGAGCGCTCGACAACGAACCAGTGACATGAACCAGTCAGGCGGCGACGAAACAGAGCCCGGGTTTGGTCGCTTTGGCGCTGAGGTTCCGGCGTTGGAGTTGGAGCGGTGCTTCTTTCTTGATGACACCGATCTTGAACGGGTGCGGCGCCGTCGAGGCGATCACAATCGTCTGGGCTTTGCGTTGCAGCTTGGCACGGTTCGGTATCTCGGGACGTTTCTCGCTGACCCGACAGAAGCGCCAACTGGGGCGATCGACTATCTCGCCGAACAACTCGATATCGGCGATGCGTCGTGCATCAAGAAGTACATGACCCGCCGCAACACTCACTTCGAGCACGCCGCTGAGATCGCCGCGACCTATGCATATAGGAACTTCGCTGACGCAGAGCAAGACCTTGCCCGTTGGATTGACGATCGTTCGTGGACCACCGGCGACGGCCCCAAGGCCTTGTTTGATGGTGCGGAGCGTTGGTTGCGGGTGAGGCGGGTGCTGTTGCCAGGCCGCTCTCGGCTTGAGCGGCTGGTCTTGCAGATCCGTGATCAGGCAACCCAGCGTCTGCACGCGGTGTTGACCAGCCAAGTCAATGCCGGTCAAGTGGCACAGCTGGAGTTGCTTCTTGAAGTGAAAGATGGTGGTCGTGTCTCAACCCTGGATCGGCTTCGTCGAGGCCCGACGGTCCCGTCAGCTAAGGCCCTTGTCGCTGCGCTCGATCGAATCAATGAGATCGCAGCTCTAGGTGTCAGCGACGTTGACATGGGTGTTGTGCCGGTTCGCCGAGTCAGGGAGCTCGCACGGTGGGGCATGGCAGCCAAGGCACCGGCATTGCGCCGTCACCTGCCGGAGCGACGCACCGCGACGCTGTTGGCGACCGCGGTCTATCTCGAAGCCAAAGCAATCGACGACGCGTTGGAACTCTTCGACCTGTTGATGACCAACGATCTCATCGCCAAGGCCCGCCGCCAAGCCAAAGCAGAAACGCTCAAGCGCTACCCGAAAGTCACCCGGGACGCTGCCAAGTGCGCAGCTGCCATCAACGTCGTCCTTGCCTCGGCCGACTGGGACAGCGACGCAACAGTGGCCTCGCTGTTAGCTGCGATCGACGAAGTTGTTCCACGAGAAGATCTGGTCGCTGCTGTCGAGAACATCGCCGCTGTCGCGCCACCATCGTCGGCTCGAGCTGGTGGCGAATGGCGGAGCGGGATCGTTGACCGGTACGCAACTGTCAGACGATTCCTGCCTGCAATGTGCGACACCATTGACTTCGGTGCAACCGCAGGGGCGCTACCAATCTTGAACGCGCTACTCAGCCTCCCGGCCCTGATGCTGGTGCGGCCAACCAAGAAAGTCCCGGCTGGCTACATCGATGCCGTCGACGTCGACCTTGATGTGGTGCCCAAGGGATGGTGGCACTCGTTGGTGTTCGCCGATGAGCGGCCGCCAGGCACCATCGACAAGAACGCGTACGTTTTCTGTGTTCTCGAACAGTTCCACCAACGCCTCAACCGCCGAGACATCTTCGCTACTGCATCGTCTCGATGGGCAGACCCGCGAGGTCACCTCCTGAGCGGCAAAGCGTGGGCAACAGCCAAGGGTCCTGTACTCAACGCACTCGATCTGCCAGAGAACCCGGACGACTTGTTGGACGGTCACTCTTCGCTGCTACACGAGACGCTCAGCGAAGCAGGCACAGCTGCGATCGTCGATGAAGATGGGCGCCTTCACGCCAGCGCAGTCGAGGCGATTCCGGACCCTGCCAGCCTGATCGATCTGCGAGCCAGATGCGAGGCAATGTTGCCGATCGTCGACGCAGGCGACGCACTGCTGGAAGTGATGAGCTGGGAACCCGAATTCGTCAAAGCGTTCACCTCAGCCTCAGGAGCCGAAACCCGCCTCGGCGACCTCGACGTGACTATCGCAGCAGCGTTGACCGCTCACGCTCTCAACGTCGGGTTCTCACCAATCATCACCCCAGGCAACCCGGCTTTGAGTCGAAACCGGCTCAGCCACGTCGACCAGAACTACCTACGAGGAGCAACTTACTCGGCAGCGAATGCGCCAGTTGTCGCCGCCCAAGCCAACATCGACCTGGCCAAACTCTGGGGCGGCGGACTCGTCGCCGCCGTTGACGGTGTCCGCTTCGTCGTCCCAGTTCGCAGCATCCACAAACGACCGAACCCGAAGTACTTCGGCCGGCGCCGCGGCGCAACAATGCTCAATCTCGTCAACGATCATGCCGTCGGGATCGCGTCGATGGTTGTCTCGGGAACACCCCGAGATTCATTGCACGTCATCGACCTCATCTACCGCCAAGACGCTGGACCAAAACCCGAAGTCATCATTACCGACACTGGTTCATATAGCGACATCGTCTTCGGTCTCCTGCAACTACTTGGCTTCGACTACCGACCCCAACTCGCGGATCTTCCCGATCAGAAACTCTGGCGAATAGATCCCGACCCCGACTACGGCCCACTCAACACCGCAGCCAGGGGCAGAGTCAATGTCGACCGCATCAAGCGCCATTGGCCAGACATCCTTCGCATCGTCGGCTCGATCCACACTGGCACCGTCACCGCATACGAGATCATTCGGATGCTCTCGCACCGAGGCCAACCAACCCAACTCGGCCTCGCGTTGGCTGACTACGGCCGAATCTTCAAGACCCTGCACGTTCTGTCCTACGTCGACGACGAGCCCTACCGACGCGAGATCAAATTCCTGCGGAACCTCCAAGAAGGACGACACGCTCTCGCCCGCCACACCTTCCACGGCCGACGCGGCGAACTGCACCAGGCCTACCAAGCAGGCATGGAAGACCAACTCGGTGCCCTCGGCCTGGTCGTCAACGCACTCACCCTCTGGAACACCGTCTACCTCGACGCCATCATCAAACAACTACGCCAAGACGGACACCAAATCGACGACGAAGACGCAATGCGAATCTCCCCATATATGCGCAAACACTTCAACGTCCACGGCCACTACAGCTTCCAACCAACACCACCACTCACCCTCCGAGCGCTCAGAAACGTGCCGCAGACGACACAACCCGAGGATCCTTAGCGGGACTTTCCGCGCAGATGTTCCTCAACCCCCGGTTCGTTGTGCGGGGACAGCCGGAATACGGTCGAAACCCGCCACTCGAATCGACATCCGCTTAGAACCCGCGCGTGTCTGGTTGCCCTTGGGGCGTGAACTGCCGCGACCCTTAGAGGTGCAAGACTGGCTTGAACTGGGCCTTAGCCAGCCGAGTGGCGGATCTGGGCCGTATTCCGGTCATACCCCAAATAGCGCCGCCAGCTCCAACCGCTCATCGACAGCACCTGACGCTCGAACACCGGCTCCAGGCCCCGAGGTCGGCCAAAACACAGGCTTCACAGATCCCTGCCGCTGGATCCTGTTCCACGGTTCCCGCAACCCCACCGCGGGGAGTATCAACCTGCTGACTTCGAACGGCTCAAGTTATGGCCGGCCAAGTTTGTCTACAGCGAACTCGTCGCCTGCTTAAGACATCCGGTGCCAACGCATCCTATGAAACCCACTGCGGGCCAACGTTCTCAACGAAGCTCCAGCTGTCTTCGGTGAGCGTGAAGCGTTGTGCTCCGCCGGCTCCGCAGCCGGCCCCGCACAACATCGATGTCGTCACTACCGCCTCTTTGCTCCCGCCTATCGGCTCTGCGAATAGCAGAACCGCCTCCACCTGCTCGTCATTGAGCGGTGGAGCGGTGTCGAACGGCACGAATGCGACTTCTTTCGGGGCGAGCGCGGCCTCGATTGCGACCCGCTCGTCCGTGGTTAGCTCGCGGGCACTCGCATCGACGCCGACAATCGAGCCATCGTCGTCGGCCCTTCCAACGACGGACACCACGCTTACGTTTTCGAAGACATCCTGGCCACCAAAGGTGTTGTCGACGAACACGCGATGAGAGGCAACGGCGCCAAACAAGTCATCGAGTGCATCGACGTCCTGGTCGCTCGCTGAGCCGCACGACGATGTAATGGCAACGATGAGCAGAGTTGCAAGAACGATACGACGGGCTTGCAGATTTCGCCGCGCCCTGCGGGTAACGGCGGTCTGGCGACTCTGAGGCCTGCGGGCACGGCTCACTCGTCCTCAGCCAAAGGAGGTCGTGAGCCAGAGGCCGGAATGGGCTCGATCTCTACGGGTTCGCCTTCGTCTTCCCGCCACGGCGCCGGTTCATCATGCGCAGTTGTCGCAGTATCGACGACAGTGGAGACATCAACTGTCGTGTCATCAATCGGGCCAGGGACTGCATCGAAGGTGATTTGCTCGCCCTCCTCTGTTGTGGCGATAGCGATGGCTTCGAACAGGCCAATCCTGTTGTTTTGTACTTGCACCTCGGGTCTCGCTACTAAGTACAGGACAACTTCGGTATTGCCCTGGACCTTGGCGAGGTCACGCACCCCGATGAAGTCGGCGGCTAGCTCGTCGTAGTTGACGAGCTTGTCGGCGAACTTGGGGTCGATGAGCACCACTGCAACCGAAATCCTGTCTCCTTCGGACAGGAAGATCGGGTTGTCGGGGCGTTGAGAAATCACTTCAACGATGACGGCTTGGGATGACGTCATAGCTAAGCCAGCGCCGTCACCTTCGGTAGGGCCAATGCCCTTTAGATCCGCGATTACGACGGCGTCACTGGACCGGGCGAGTTGACCCGTGGTTCTGAAGGATGCGCGGGCCAGATCGAGTCCCACCGTCTCATCGGAATTGCCACAGCTGCCAAGAAGGAGAAGCATCGATCCGAGTACTGCGAACACCACCATTGCTCGGGTCCGACGTCGCGTGCTTGACATTGGTCTGATCATGGTTCAGCTTCCTGCGTTGTGCCTGGTAGTGGCGCCTGTGACATCATCGGCGGTCGGCCCGCTCCACAAACACAAGTCGTACTTTCCAACCGCGTTCGAGGCCATAAGCCCGGCGCCGGCGCCGCATCCAGCAGTGCTGTTGTGGTGCAGACCATATGAGTGTCCAAGCTCGTGTATGGCTATTGCCTTTCGCCGGCCAGCAGATGCGACGTAGTACGTGGCGTTAGCTCCAAAAGAAAATGTCGGATCCTGCGTCCAATGGTTGGAGCCGCAGGTATAGCTCAGGCGCCCTCCGATGCTCGCGCCGAGGTTGGCCCAGGTCACCTTTAGATCTTGCTTGCTTGACCCCCACGTGACCACCGTGAAGTTGGGCACCATCGCAGCGTTCCACGATGAAGCCGCGTGTTCGACTTTCAAACGCTCGTCCGCGTCATAGAGCGAACCTCCCGTATTGAAGCCCAGACCTAGCCCGTCGTCATCGTTCTTAGGGTCATACCGACAGCCTGTGCCAATCGACGTCCATGCGTCAGAAACAGGGAGATATGCAGCTGTGACGCTAAGGAGCACCAACGCTGCGACTAGCAACCGCCGAGTTGTTCTATCCACGACACACCCGGCAACCATGATGCTCCGCCAGATTCGAGTATTCAGTGTAAGAATCCGTCATGCTTGTCCTTGATGTGGGGCGACGTGGGTTAATAATCAGCGCGAATCGTGGCCTGAATCTGCTGCCAGCTTGACCAATCGTTCAGTTACGTTTAGCTGTAGACCTGCAGTCTCACCGTACGGACAGCCGCTAGCCAAGTCAAGGAATACCTCAACGCTGCGATCTTGTTTTGCCCTGTCTACCGGTTGAGTTGGGTTACGTCTCAGCTCGGCGCCGACGGCACCGATAACACGGTCGAAGCCTTCGTTGTTGACCTGGACGAATGCGACACCAACCCCAGATGTTTGCCCGTCCCCACATGAGCGGCGCGGCGATAGGCCACTGGTTCGTCCGTCGCGGCGCCCACCTTCGGTCTGGTTTGAGACCCATTAGCTATGAACGCGAAGACGATGCGCCCTGGCCTAGATCGTAAACGACTCATGTTGGCACACCGCCTTGCCCTACTTGTTCCCGCCATGGTTATGGGCTGGTACCTCTGCAAGGCGGTCGTGTTTGGCGACGATTCAATCGGCGCTGCGGGCGACTGGTCTCTGTGCTTGGCTGGTGCAGCGACGTTGTACCCGCTTACGATGCTTGTTCTTCTGGTCGTCATGTCGTTCGTTCGCCCACCAGCCCAAACGTGGGTCACGCTTAGCCGCCGAGCGAGCAACACCGTTGCAATCTCAGGAGTTGCGTTCCTCGTGATGGGTTATCGCCACTTCACCTTTGGACAGTGGCTGACCAGCTTGGGCCTAATCGCCGGCTGGTTCGCTCTCGAACAACTAACCCGGTTCGCAGGACCAGCGCTCTCACCCGGCAGGTCTATTGAGAACAGCTCTAGGTTTGATCCCGGGGTACGACGAGGATTTGATTCAGAGTTCTGAGCCGGGGCACAGGAGATACTGGGCTATGGGCCACGGTTCGCCAGCCCCGTCGTATGCACATTCTGGTCGTGCCTGGAAGTGTTGCGTTTCGAGGACTCATTCGTGTGCGAACCTGATCAGAAGCAGCGGTTGGCTCATTTGCATAGTCGGATGTCATCGGCATCCCAGCGGCCGTCATCAGGTGACAAGTCGTTGGAATCATGCATGCCATTCAGGATCTGGAGCCAATCCTCGTCGCACCCCGAGCCTGACTTCCTGCTCCTTGGCGCCTTACGCGGTTTCTCCCGCTCTCTGCGGTGTTACTCAGTTGCTGGTAGTTCCATCAGCAGTGGTGTGGGGTTGTTGTAGCTGGCTGAGATGTAGACAGTGCCGTTCTCAAGAAGTGAGGCCGAGTGATGGGATCGTGCGTTCTTGTCGGCGACTTCGATGAGAACCCATTGGTCTGTCGGTGAATGGTAGAGAGCGCCGTTTGAGCGGGGCCCGGTGCCACCCCACAAGAAGAGGCCGTCGGGCGTAGCTGTGAGCGCCGGAAAGTGGCGTGTCGTTAGCGGAGGTGCCGGGTTGGTTTCCCAGGTGGGGGTCTCTTGAGAAGTCGGGACCATTGTCAAGGATCTTTGCGGGCGCGGGAGGCTGTGGTCTGTTGGTTGGCTGGTCGGGTTGACCCTGGGCTTGAGGGGGTTTGGGGGCGTGTTCCGCACGGCGTCTTACTGGTTTACGCGCGCTCGCCTATGGCGGCAGCTGGAAGTCTTGGCGTGCTCGTGTTGTGGTGGGGCACGGCGTCTTTCTCAGGACGTGCTCGCATTGCGTTGATGCATGCGGCACTTAGCAACGTCGACGTTGATCCGTGCCCCGGTTCGCCACCATGGCCGCGATCAAGATCGGGCTCGGCGTCGACTTTTGTTGAACGTTGGATCAGTTCTCCCTATTGTTGGGTTCTGGGTCGGGTACGTCGTTTCAGGTCGCGTTAGCGGCCTTGGCGGCCCGGCCCTTCTCGACAGCTTTGACCCACTGGTCAGGGTCGTAGGCGGTTTGGGTTCGCATCATTGCGAACGCCAAACGATGTGCTCGGTGGCCAACCGCGATCAATGCAACCAGGGGTGGCTTGCCTGTGGATCTGAGCCGCTTGTAATAGTCGGCGAAGTCGGGTTCGTGTTTGCGCACACCTCGGCCGAGGGTGATGATCGCGTAACGCAGTTCGACCGATCCTTCTCGGCTGATTGTTGGTCGCCCTGATCGTTTGCCTGATGACTCGTAACTGGTCGGCGATAGGCCTGAATATCGGTACGCGGCATCGACATTTCGGAACCGATGAGGATCACCCAACGCTGCGCCGTAGTAGGACGCAGTGGTGACCGCTACACCCGGGATCGTTGTGAGGATTCCTGCTGGTGTTGCCGGCAAGATCTCAGCGAGCTGGCGATCGCACTCGGCGATCTCAGCCTCGATTGCTTCAAGCAACGTCATATCTCGGGCCACGAACTGCTGAGCGGCATGCCGTTGCCCTTCCGGAACTGCAAGCGCCTCATGGGCGGCCTCAACGACCTGGGCGGCTTTGGGCGCCCACATCCGCACACCGCGATTCACGACGTACTCGCGTAGCCGTTTCGGGCCCAGTCGCACAATCCGCGCCGGGTCACAGATGTGGGTCAGGATGACCCGCAACGACGGCATATTCAGACCGTGGCTGTAACACGCCGTGAGATGCGGAAACGCTAGATCGACCTGGGCGTGAATCTGGCTAACCAGAACACCACGAGCCTCCACCTTGCGGCGGCGTTGACCAGCCCATGCCGCCTGCGTCGCCATCGCCACCGATCGCTGTGTCGGCGTGTGACCCAGCCCGTCAATCAACACTTCTGCGATTGCAAGGCAGTCCTGGACGTCGGTCTTGATATGTCGTTGACCAATCCGCCCTCGAGCATCTTTTACGACTGCCGGGTTCACCTCGACAACATCACGACCAGCACTGTCAAGGCGTGTCACCAGACCCCGGTGATAATGACCAGCGGCCTCAACACCAAACCGAACGTGACCAGCACCCACGAACTCGGCGTAAGCGTCGGCCTTCGCCAACAGCTGCTCAAATCCCGACTCATTCAGCTCGAACATGAAAGGGTCCACCACCACCTCATGGCAATGATCCGCCACCAACGCCATCGCTGAACGCTTGCCAACATCGACCGGAACCACCAGACAACGCTCCCGACCCAGACCCCGGATTCGGGTCATGTACTCGGCCTGACCTTTGCTCTTAACCAACATGATCTACCTCCCTATATGGAAGGCCCGATCATCACCCGAAGACCCCAGTTCTGTAGTACCAGTAACGGTGCCAAATCGGACATGAGAGCTTCTGCTAACGAGGGTTAGACGTTGTCGAGTGGGTGTCGTTGGCGTTTGATGACTTCTGTGATGTCGAATCGGTACTGGCCGTAGGGGTTAATTTTCTCAAACCGGGCGGGGCTGACGTGGGCGATGGTGTCGTCGTGGACGTTTCGGCCTTCGGCTCGTTCATCATCGATAGCGTCTTGGAGGTAGGTGGTGTTCGACAGGATGCAAGCGTTGGCGATCAGGGTGAGGCAGTGGGCTTGCATGGTTTGGTCTTCGTGGTGGCGGTGGCGCATTTTCTCGCCGTGGGCGAGGCGATGAAGTGGCGTAGGTCGTGGCTTCCTTCGCCTCGGTTGAGTTGTCGTCCAATGCGTCGACGGAATGCTTCGTCGCTGAACCAGCGGAGGTTATGCAGAGTGCGCATGAGTTTGCCGTACTCAAGCAGCGCCTTGGAAAGCGGATGTTGACGGGCGCCAGCTTGGAGGCGGGTGATGAGCAGTGCGGCCGAGACGGTGCCGCGTTTGAGTGATCCGCCGATGCGTAGGAGGTCGTCCCAGTGTTTGGCGATGATGCGGGTGTTCACTCGGTCTTGGAGGATGGGTCCTGCATTGGGCCACTTGGTGTAGTGGCTGGCGGGATGCGGTCTCCACATTCGCTGTCTGGTTGGCTTGGCGATCCTTGGAGAGAGCCGAAGGCCGACAAGATCGAAAAGCGCGAAGGTTGCCAGGGTTTGGCCATGGGTATCAATGGTGTGCTCGGTGATGTCGAGTTCGGTGGTGTTGCCGAGGATCTCGTCGAGGGTGAAAGTGGCGTCTCGTTCGGTTGAAACGATGACTTGGGTTCCGAAGGTGGTGTGTTGATCTGACACGTGGGTGTAGGTAGTGATGCCTTCGTCAACGAAGTACCGGGACAGCTTGCGTGCGGTGAGTGATTTGCCTTCCATTGGTAGCCGGAGTCCATCTGATGATGACAGGGTGCCGCCGCCCCAGATTTGGGCGAGCGGTAGGCGGTAGTGGGTGTTGACGATGGCGTTGTTGGCTTCTCGCAGCGTTTCTTCTCGGAGGTACCAGCGGGTGTACCAGTCAAGGGTGGTGACTCCTATGCCGGTGAGATCAGCCATTCGGGTGGTGCCGAAGTTGCAGGCCTGGGCAAGCAGGGCTGCGTAGAGGTTTCGTTGGTGCTCAAGCGGAGTCGCTCTTGGTGTGGCCTCGTTGGCGTGGATGAGGTGCTCGCTAAATCCGGTTGCTTGGTCAACTTCGATCAAGATGTCTGGCAGTGATCTCATCGGCAGCCGGTCGCCGAGGCGTTTGCGTTCTGGGTCGATGTGGTCCGGGAGAGTCTCGGCCGCGAGGGGGCTGAGTTTGAGTTCGCCATCGGGCCCGATCCGAATGGGGCCATCGCCGGTAGCCAAGAGTGGTTCAAGATCGTCCAGCAGCTGGCTGTATTCGGTGTCGATCTGGTTGAGGCGTTGAGCAAAGGTTGTGGGTTGGCTGGTGATAGCGAGGATCTCGGGGCGTGCGAGCTCCCAATCTTCAGGTGTGAGCAGAAATGTTGCTGGGTTGGCGTGACGTCGTGATCCTTTGACCCAGATCTCGCCGGACCTGAGACGGGCACGAAGGGCGTAGAGGACGCAGAGTTCCAGTAGTGCTTGAACCCGACAGCGTCGCCGGCCTCGCGTGTGTCGTTGAGGTATGGAAGCCAGCGGGTCGGCACGAACCCGGTTGGAACGTCGAATGGCACTCGGAGCCGGTTCGCAGCGTTCGCGTGTTGCAGGATCTGGACCGCATCGAGTGTTTCCGAAGGCGACACGCTGGCAGAGAACTCGAGCGCTGCCAGAATCTTTGCAGTGAACTGCCGCATGTAGGAAAACCGGGCCTCAATCATCTCGAGATGGCCTCCATCTCGCGGTAGCGCTCATCGTCGCCACGGACCGCGTTGGTGAGGCGGTCGTTGCCGAGGTCTCGGAGTTGGCGGCCGACCGATGCGTCGTCAAGGCCGCTGTTGACGATGACGGGCAGGATCTCGTCAAGTAGCATGAGTCGGTCCATATCAGCTGCCACGATTTCTGCTTTGCGCACCGCTACTTGGTGGCGTGTCCGGCTCTCGGTGGTGCCGAGCGCTCGGTCAAACAGGTGCACGATCTCATCGATCACAGCGCGATGGGTCTCCGCAGCGCTGGCCAGCAGAATCGGGTAGCGCCGCTCGACCGGCATCCTTCTTATCGCTCGCGGGGTCGAACGTCGGCCAAGGCTTGCTAGGTGCCGGGCTCGTTGAGGGGCGATGACCGTCAGGTCGAACCTGTTGACGTTGATTGATTCCAGCAGCTCGAGCTTGGCGATCTCTGCTGAGATCGCTGCCGGTGAAACAGTGTTTGCCTGGGTTTGGAGCCACAACAGCGGAGCGACGCCAAGCGCTTCGTCGGTTTCGACCAGGTTGTCCAGCGCTGCTCGCAATGTGGGGGTCAGTTGGCGTTGCACTCTGCGATGCAGTTCAGCGTCTGCCTCGATTCTCGCAGCGCCGATTGCCCGGTTCAGCCGATCAAGTCCGGGACGCACGATCCGCTCAGAATGAAGGAAATCAACCGCTGATCTGAACAATACGGCGGCACTGTCATGTTCTAAGGCGCGTTCAACCAGCCAATCACCGAGGCGCTTCCACTCGCCGACATCACAAACCTTCCAGTTGGCGTGGGCTAGTACTGATTCGACATGACGACGCCGGGTGCGCACATCGGCCCCGGTCCCATAGGCAGCGAACTGATCAGCGGTCGCATCGATCTGATGACACAACAACGCAACAACCTCTACCGGAGCATCCAGCAGTGGCACAGGGAACGTCCCGAGGTAGCGAAGAGCACCTAGCTGGGCCGCTAACCCAATCCGGTTCTCAGCGACCCGGTGTTTGCGAAGCCACCGCAAGTCTGTATCGCTGAGGTGAAAGAACGCGCTCAGATCACTACGCCCAATATCGGATGGCCAGGTTGTGAGCCGATCGATCTCCGCTTGTGACATCGTGCGAGGCGGCATCGCTCCTCCTACGCCGAACCTCAGACTGGTCTAGTCGACGACGACGACCGCCTCAACTGCGGCGTCGCGATCTGCTTCTGACGGCAGGCTGTATCGCCGGGTGGTGTCCAGTCGTTTGTGGCCCGCAATCTCAGCGACCAGCACTACATCGGCACCGGAGCGAACCAGATTGGTGACGCACGTATGGCGAAGAACATGAGCCGACAAAGCCAGTCCGGCGTCTTTGGCGATGCGGCGCACCACCAGATCGATGGCGCGAGCGGTCATCTGGCTCCCAGTTCGCGACAACCACCAGCCGTCAACGTCAGTGAGGTCTTGGCGGCGGATCTGGTCGGAGCGGTCGAGGGCCCATTCAGACATGGCCTCGCGGCAGACGCTGTTCAGAGGGACGTCGCGAAACGAATCGCCTTTCCCTGAACGAACCGTGACGCGCCCACGTCTGGCTGATAACGCCACATCCGGCTCACCCAGGGCTGCAAGTTCGGACAGCCTCAACCCGGCGTAGAAGAACACAAGAGCGATCGCACGGTCACGCGCCGACGGTGTCGCCTGCACTGCTCGCAAGAAGCGTCGCTGTTCATCCTCCTCAAGTGCTCGAGGTGCGACTTGAGCGAGATCCTCTCGGGGAACCTCAGGGCGAGACATGCCGAGAGAGCGATACAGGTTGTCGATCGATGCGAGTGCCTGGTTCACCGACGACGGCCTCCATCCCTTGGCCTTGACTGCACGCTTGTAGTCACGCACAGCCCAATCCCGCGTCGTTTGATCCGACAACGCCAACCCGCCATGCTCGCTCGTCGCCAACCAATTCACGAAGCCACTAACTTGAGCGAAGTACGCGGCACGCGAACGATCAGCCAATGGCTGCCTGGCAAGCCATTGCTCATAATCGGCCAACACCGGGCCCGGTTTCAGATGCCTGGACTTGGTTGCCCGTGGAGCCTTTGCCATAGCCAATCCCCTGTTAGTAGAAGCAGAATGCGGCAGCTAAAAACGTAGCAGAACCGTGTTAGTAGAACCCAACAACCGCACTACTTCTACTAACTATATTTAGAAGTAGCTTGCCTAATGGAAGGTACTACCGTACGTTGGACTCTCACTCTCAAAAGGCAAGCGATGGGCGCGGCAGTAGCAGTATGGGTTCGGAGCGCGACCATGAAGCGCCTCACGGTGCTGCTCGGGTGTTTCTTAGCAGGGATGTGCTTCACCCTCGTTTCAGGCGGTGCGGGAAGTCAGGCGGAGGCACAGACAATCGGGAACCCATTCCACGGCACCTATCCCGACAACGGCATGTTGTGGATGAGCAATTCCATTGTGGACCCGTACACACGGGGCTCCTTGACCGTCGGCACGAACGAATGCACGACTGCAAATAAGTACGGCCGAGCCACAAGGGATGTGATCGCAGGTATCGCGGCAAACTCAAAGGGTGGTCGCTATGTCAACGGGATACAGCACCAGATCTATTGCGTTGGGGTTTACCAGAAGGTACCGCCCTCAACCACCTATGTCCTCAATGGTCCAGCAAACGGTGTGTACGAGTATTTCAGCGGCGACATCCCCCTAGCGTCGGGCGCCGGACCTATCCAAGGAGACTTTCTTGGCTCGTCAATCCCATGGGATCTCTTTCTCTGGTGGACGGACACGGATCCAAATAGTGGGGGTCTTAATCATCACGTCCAAGCCAAGGCGCCGTTCTGCGGTATTTACGGATACGACTACCCGTGCGGATTTCGCGATGTGATGCAGCTGAGTCGCACCCGATACGCTAATCGAACTGAACCAGAGACTCAGCAGCTTATGGTCCACGAGCTGCTGCACCCGCAAGGTCTACATGACTGCGATACAGGCATCTCCAATATCAACTGGTCACCTCCGTCGCCTACCGTTGTTCCCTCTGTGCTCGGCAATAGCATTTGCGGGACGTGGGTCGGCCGCAATAACCCACTGGCTGGATGGCCGTTGCTTGACCGCCAGCTCATCGACAAGATCTATGGGCCAGCCCCTCCTCAACCTCCCGGATGCGTCAACGGTCTCATCCTTTGGGACAGCCAAACCAACGAGATGTCGCCAGCCGCCGCGCCTGGCGTCTCATCAAACCTCACATTCACGAACTGGAACAACCGAGCTGAATACGTAGGGCGATGGCCAGGCTGTGCCGGAGCAGTCTATGACGTGGCCTTCAGCACCACGGCCGGGTTCGGCCGACAACTTGTTCCCAAACCGTACGCGTTCTCTTGGAGTCTGATCGGGACTCCAAATGCTGTGTCCGGCTTCCAGACATTCAACTAGGCGAAGGACTCACAATGAAGAGCAAATTCGTGATGACAGCTATGGCGGCCGTGCTTCTTGTGGCAGGGGCGGTCGTCGGATCCGAAATCAATGGCGCGAACGCCGCATCGCCATTCGCAACCTGCAGTGAAGTTGTAGCCGCCTTGGCCGAAAAGCCGGAGGGCGCCCTTACACAGTTGGTCACTACCGAGGAAACCGTAGAGCTGGTTTTCAACATCCCAGCTGGCAACAACGGAAACGGCAACAACGGAAACAACGGCGATGGCAACAACGGCAACGGCAATAACGGCGATGGCAACAACGGCAACGGCAACGGCAATAACGGCGATGGCAACAACGGCAACGGCAACGGCAATAACGGCGATGGCAACAACGGCAACGGCAACGGCAATAACGGCGATGGGAATAACGGCGTAAGACGCCAGTTTCGCGGGATGTTGCCGCTGAACGGCCACGGGTGCCAGGACCCTGCGCTCGTGTCAGTGATTCGTTCTGCTCGGCTCGTGCAAGAAGGCATGGATCGTTCAAACTGCATCAACCTTCGCGAGACGACCGAGTCAGCTATCACACGGCGCGAGACGCCCGACCAAAACGAAGTCTTCTTCTTGCCGAAGGCTCATGCATTCGAGGATTGGAACGAGTCAGAGCCACCACCTGGGGCCCCGATCGTATTCGACATTGCTCTCGCAGAGGCTGTGTTACTGGAGCACTGCGCTGGAGCGGAATAGCCCAATGTGCTCGAACTGGTCAGCGCGCCGAGTGGCGATCATGTTGGTCGCCTTGGCGGTGCTACTGCTTGTTGGCTGTGCAACATCGGAGGGTTCCGAAATAGAGGTCGGTGCTACCGAGCGGACAAGTTCCAATGTCTTAGCCACCCCCGGCTCAACGCTCGCTCCACTGGCCGCTGCGCTTGAGAGCGATACGGATCCTCCGGCTTCTGCGGCTCAGCCCGTGGCACCTGGAGAAGTCGAGTCGCCGACCTGGACGCTTGACTGGAAGCCAACAGGCGCAGCGCTAGGTGTCGGGTTCTACGGTGCGCATAGCCCAGCCTCGGGCTGCGATCCAATGCCCTCGACCCAGGTTCGAACGCTTGACGAAGCGTTGGAGTGGCGCGTGGTAGGCGAAGTCCCGGGCTCGGAGGTCGCGGGCATCGACTTCCGATCCCCAAACGTCGGTTATGTCATCAGTGGATGCGGCGATCGGTTCTTCGTCAACGCAGCGACCTTCATAGAGGACCGGCTGATGCTGGTCGGCACTGCGTCTGAGTTGGCTTCAGTTCCCTCCGCTTTCGGCTGGCATACTGCGGTCGACGTCCGAATCGGCGACGAGATCTTTAGTACGGTTACCGGTGTGCTGAGCGCTGCCACCGGCACCGTTCTCAGTCGAGGTCAGCCGCTCGGGGTGTCGGCGGACGGACAGTTCAGATACTTCCGGTCGAGCAAGACGCCCTACTGTGAGACCGTTCCTCCTGCACGTCACGATGAAAAATTGAACGCCGTTGAATCAGTTGACGACTCCGGGGCACCTCCCGCCTCATTTTTCGCTGCCGACGGGGCCAATCGGATCGTATTTGGCCCTGACGGACTCGTTGCATGGATAACCGACCAACAGCCATGTGCGTCCGCCCTATTCGGAGTTAGCCGCATCAATTCTGATTCAGGCCTTCCAGATGAACAAACAATAGCTTGGGAGCGGTTCCTTGGACCCGAGTTTGGCTGGACGGTGGAAGACGAGTACGGATATAGGACCGTCCCAGATGGATTTGTTTTCACCGACGACGGTGCGATTTGGGCGTGGCAACTGCACCCCGACGGCTCTATCACCTCACAGACACGGACCCTCGAGGAACTTCAAGCGGCGTTGCCGCCAGGAGGCGGCTGATCTAAGCCTCAATGCACCGATCGTATTTTTGGGTGGCCGGGTTTTAGCGTGTCTGATGGCAAGCCGTTGAGGTCGGCCCGATATGGGGCCAGGTGGCTACCAGCCCCGGAATCCCTTTGCTCCATTGTTCGGCCAAGGCTCACGATGCCAAACGATCCACAGGGATTTCCGGGTCAGCTGGTTATTTCTGAAATTTGCGACAGGAATTCTTCGTCTAACGAGGCTGGGTCGTTCGTAGCGGTCGTTGACTGATGGGTTCGCTGATTGTTTCGAGATCGAAAAAGTACGTTCCGTAGGGGTTGATGTGTTCAAACCGGCCAGGGCTCATTCGGGCAATAACGGCGGCTGGGACCGTTGTACTGGTGGCACTTTCGTGCTGGTCGATGGAGCGTTGGTAGTACTGGGTTGTCCACAAAACACAGGCGTTGGTGACCAGGGTGTGGCAGTGAGCTTGTGTTGTCTGGTCTTCGAGCATCCGGTGCGGAATCTTGGCTTGTTGAGCGAAGAAGATGTAGCGGCGGAGATTGTTTAGCGATTCTCCTCGGTTGAGCTGACGGCCGATCCGGCGCCGAAGTGCGGGGTCAGTGAACCATCGGAGCAGGTGTTGGGTGCGAAGGATCTTGGGGTGTGACGAGGATTGGTGCAGGATCCTGAGTAGGACTGCGGTGATCAGGTCGTTCTGAGTGGTCGTAGGTTGTCGGTCGGAGGGAGGCTGGTGGTGCGGTATCGGCCTTTGAGGTTGATGGTTGGGTGGCCGAGTGGTGAGAGTCTTGCGACGTCGATTGGGTCGATTTCATAGCCTTGGTCTCGCAGGTGGTCGAGTGCTGATTGGATGTACACGGTTTGCCAGAGCACGATGATGTTGACCATGAGTCCGAGTGCTCCGAGCTGGTTTTCTTGACCCGTTTGGTATCGCTGGCGGAGTTCGCCTCGGCTGCCGTGGAAGGTCTCTCGGGATAGCCCGTTGCGGCTTTCGCCTCGGTTGAGGATCCGGCCGATATCTCGGCGATAGATGGGGTCGTGGCAGTAGTTGAGGATGTGGAGTGTCTTGATGACTCGGCCGAGTTCAACGAGGGCGCGAGCGAGTGTCGATGGGTTCGGTCCTCGTTGGAGAGTCCGCAAGATTGCCGATGGCGTCACGGTGCGGGCTTCGAGTGATGCTGTGAGCCGGCAGATCTGGTCCCATTGGCTTGCGATGAGTTTGGTGTTGATGCGGTTGCGGGCCAGGCCGTCGAGTCGGCCATAGTTCGCGGTGCGGTCGATGCGCCAGACCCGGTGGTCGGCCAGGTCAGCGAGTCTCGGGGCGAATCGGTAGCCGAGTGTCCAGGCGATAGCGAACACGATCTCGGAGGCGCCGGCGGTATCGGTGGACACGGTTTCGGGTTTGATTGTGGTTGGGTTGGCGAGAAGCCCGTCGAGGGCGTAAAGGCTGTCTCTATGCGTGCCAGGAATCAGTGTCTGGTGGAACGATGCGTGGGTGTCAGCCATCCAGGTGTAGAGCGTGGATCCTCGTTGGCGACCGAAGTAGCGCGGGTTGTATCCAGCATGGATTGTCGAGACTGGGATGACGAGGCGCATCCCGTCGGCTGACGCCATTTCCCCTCCACCCCAGGCTTCTTGGGCGAGCGGTAGTTCTGCGTGGTAGTCGAAGAGCCGGGTGCTGGCTCGGGCGTGGGTGGCTGAGCGGACGTAGTTCTGTGCAACCCAGTTCAGTCGTTCACGGGTGAGTGCCGGATCGTGTTCGTCAACGACCGGGGTCAGCCCAACATTGCAAGCATCGGCAACCAACAGGGCTGATAGAGATTGGTGGAGATCTTTGGTCTTGGTGTCAGCGCCGCCGATGTGGGTGTATTCGTCGAGCATGCCGGTCCAGGCGTGGACTTCGGCAGGCAAGTCGGCGATCTCGACTTGTGGCAGCAGTGCTTCGACTT
>Ga0209828_1001897_pt1 | contig 18149 bp, 2 predicted proteins | sample MaitaG_FD_187429 | JGI IMG/M metagenome (GOLD analysis project Ga0209828, IMG submission 187429) | Marine algal microbial communities from Maine, USA - Maine_Asex2 metaG (SPAdes) (version 2) | ecosystem: Host-associated > Algae > Red algae > Unclassified | place: Maine, USA | collected 2015-01-05 | reverse complement strand
AGGAGCCTGGCTCAGTAACTGTCACAATTTGACCTATTTCGGTATATACAAGTGGATCTATTCCTAACCATCGATATTCAAGAATAGGATCTTCAGAAAACGCTGAAATAATTAGTGGATCTCCATTACAAGGAAGATTTCCATCATTTGCGATTATATTGGGTGGGTCAAGATTCGGTGTCACAACAATGGAATCAAATGCTGCACAGCCATTCGCATCTGTCACTGTGATAAAATATGTACCCGGTTCTATTACTAGCGGAGCTACCTCATCGGAACTGAATCCAAGAGGACCATCCCATAAATAGCTAGGGGAAGTTGCGGTATTTGGAGCATTAAGTTCTACTCTGGAATCAAAACAATTTAACTCCATGTCTTCTGTTGTAATAAATGGTACAAGTTCATCTTGTATAACTTCAAAAACTGTAGAAGCAGAACAGTCATTATCTGCTGTTACAGTCACCAAGTAAATACCTCCTTCAAATATGATCGGGTTTGCAATGTCGGTGTTTAAGTTTGGACCTTGCCAATTATACTCTGTAATGGGTCGATCTGCGTTTATACTTAAAGAAGCGCTTTGCGTATCACAATCCAGCATCTCAGACTCCGTAGGCATTAATATCGGGGGTAATGTATCCACCAACAAAAATGTTGTGTCCAATGTCTGACACATTAAATCATTCGTGACAGTGACTATATACATCCCAGAATTTACGACCTGTATATTATCCCCTGTGTAAGGCTCTCCACCCGGTCCTGTCCAAGCATAGCTTAAATTTGTTTCTTGGGTTTCTACATTTAATTCGCCTACAACGTTTGAGCACGTTATAGTATCTCCGGTTGCATCAACAATAGGGTCGATAAACTCGTGCATTATTTCAATACTATCTTTAGATTCACACCCATTGGCACCGATTGCTGTTAAAACATACCATCCCTCTTCTCTTAATTCTAAATTGGAATCCATGGTACTAATTCCCGGTCCAGTCCATTCAAAATCAAATGTGCCAGGAAAAGTAACTATCGAACTAACTTCCACTACGCTATCTACACAGGTCGCTATCCCATTCTGTGAAACCGTTATATTTAACACTGGAGGTATTGTATCCATGCGCACTTCCACCGAATCAATGTCAAAACATCCATTGTCGCGAATTGCCGTCACATAGTACCACCCTGCTTCACTCACTTGTGGATTTATTATATTATCCACGTTTACAGTTGGTGGTCCCTCCCATTCAAATCGCACATCCGTATTGGATGAAATCGCACGCAATTGTTTTATCGGCGCGCTACAATCTAAAAATACAAGTGAGGCTACCACCGATAAATCTGGTAAATCAAAATCATCGGTCACAACAATAGAATCCCTACCAACGCAACCAAATTCGTTTATAGTATTTACATAATACGTCCCTACTTGATCAACAATGAGCGTATCAAATTTATCTTCAATAATATTTCCATTTACCGTTTCCCAAGAAGACGAAGTAATTATTGTATTTGAGTTATAGAAAATAATTGCTTCATCATCATCGCAGGTAATAAGGCTTGTTTCAAATTCTATAACAGCAGGTGCAACAACTTCTTCGACGACGAGATCATGAAAAAACACACATCCTGTGTTTGGGTCAGTTACTGTCACAGTATAGACACCAGGGTCACTTATAGTTGGCTCCTTTATCGTACTTCCAAAACCACCAGGACCTCCCCAGTTATACGTGAGATCAGGATTACCACCCGTTATTGTCACAAGACCTGAGTCTGTATCACAATCAAGAGGAGGCGGAAATAAATTTATATTGGGAACAAAGGATTGATGATCCATAAAGAAGGTAGCCTCTCCCATACATCCATCATCTGTTACCACATCTACAATATAAATACCAGGATATATGCCTGTTGGATTTGCAGAATTAGAATCAAACCCACCTGGTCCAAACCAGTCATAACTTACGATAATCAAAGATGAACTCACGGATAACATACCGCCATCTGGACTACATCCAAGACTATCTCCTGTAATCACTAGATCAGGAATCCTGTCTAGTCTAACTATCTCAAACGTATCTAGTTTTTCGCACCCTGCCGCTGAAGTCACTGTCACATAATATAATCCAGGATCAGAAGTTGTTATACTTGTTCCGACGCCTAGGGGCCCAGAAGGACCTTCCCAATTATATATATGACCTAGTTCTACAGCCAAATGCTCGATGTCAGCAATCGACACTAAGCAATCTAAAGTATCTACTAAATAGTTAGAAACGGGGCCTGCAAATTCTTCAAAAATATCGACTTGTACTTCGCGTGTACAGCCATTTGCTGCTGTAATTATAGCTGTATATTGACCTAACTCCGTAACCGTTATATCTTCTGTATTTCCAATCTCCAAGCTATTGTAGAACCACGCCACTGAATTCCCTGGATTCACAAACTCCAAATCAATCATCGCATTATTTGTCAAACAACTAAACTGTACCGTATTTATGATTGGCATTTCAACCAAGGTATCTATTAATACTTCTACATTTCCGATAGTTACACATACCCCTGCTGCTTCCGTAACCGTAACTTGGTAGATGCCTGGCATATCAACAAGTGGATCTTCTTCATTCACCTCTGAAGGAAGTAAACCGGGTCCGTCCCAAATATATGTGGCGGGTACAGAACTTTCTAGATTAATAAGCGAGAGTGGATTATTACAATCAATGACGCTCGCATTAAATGAGAGCATAGGAATAGTACCATCTGCATCTAGGGTAATTTCTACAGTATCCCTGCAACCTTCTGATTCCATTACAAGCCTGTATGTGCCTGCTAAATTTACAATGACTGAATCTTCCGTGTTATTAGGGATTGTAATAGCTGGATTTTCATATGTCCACGCATAGGTCACTCCATTCAGTGGCTCTTGAAAAGAGGACTGGAGTATTATTTCTGAAGTTGTGCAGGAAAACTCCACTTCACTTGGGGTAATCTCTGCCATCACGTCTACCACACGAATGTTTAAAATTGTAATACTATCACATGCGGCCTCTCCAAAGCTGACAAAATATGTATTCTCTTCTGTATAGCTTTCTCCTTTATATTCAAAAGACTCTCCCTCACAGAGCACCACATTTAGGTTATCTGGTATCGGACTCGTCAATATCTCGATTTGCACACAGGTATCTGTCACTGTAGCACAGGCTATATTATTATCTATAATACTTAAAAGATCATCATAAGTCGTTGTTCCATTTGCCTCCGGTTTATGTATTTGACTTGCTTGTAGAATATTTAACCCACAAACCTCATAATTACCGGGTGGTAGATTTCGAAGATCTGGAACTGTCAAGTAGTCTAATATTATATTGGATGCGACTATGACATATTCATAATCATATCTAAATGGATCTGGAGTAGAATCTACAGGGAAAGTAACTGCATCAAAAAGTAGCGCAGGATCTGCTTCACAATACGTGCCTGCAATAACATTTAAGTTTCCCGGAAATGGTTCGCATGCCTCACAGGATATTCCCGTATCATCACAGAATATGAGTTCAATTTCATGAATAACACCATCATAAATTTCAGCTGCATCTGTTATTATTATATTCCAAACACCTGATATAGGTCCTGTATTTAAATCCTCTAAGCATCCATCATACGGATAGTAAGTTCCAGTGGCATCTGTAAAATTAAACCAGTTATCTAAGTTTGTCCAAATTGCATTTCTAAACGGATCTGGCATCGGTAACGCTGAGCAAGGAACAAAGCCTATATCCCAAGAATGTAATTGTGTAAGCTCTGTGTTTTGACCAGCAGGACCTATAAGCTGGACCATCTGACCTGCAGGTGATTGGATAAAAATTTCAATATCCCCTACCGCTTGGTGTTCAAACTGTAAATTAACGCCACAAAGTCCTTGTAATGGATCTGATAAATCGTCAATTGCAATTCCTTGAATCGTGATAGATGCTACCACCGTGCTATCATCCGCTATTTCGTAGTCTTGTGCGATAACACAATCCTGACCGTGCAGCGCAAGACACATGCACATTCCAAAAATGGTGGCTATTAGGCTTCTAAATCTCATTCTTACTTTACAAATATATCTATAATACTGGTTAAACAATGTCAACAAATATCCTTGGGCTTTTTAGACTATATGTAATGACCAGACCCCGCAGGGTCTGGCTTTATCTTCTAGCGAACAACCGTAATATCTCCAGCAAAAATTTCAATATTATCCGGATCACCATTAAATTCTACTTCTATATAATAGGCGTAAACGCCTTGCTCTACGTCTTTGTCATTCAATGTACCATCCCATCCTACTTCAGGATCATTTGGCAAGACGCCTTCTATTCCATATACCATCTCCCCCCATCTATCAAAGACAAAGAACTTGTTTACACTGGTTGCATATTCATCACATTGCATAAAGAACGCATCATTTTGTCCATCATTGTTAGGACTAAAGATATTTGGCACATAACAGTCTTCTACAATTACTGCTCTTATCTGTATGCAATCATTGGCAATACAACCATTTGTACTAGTAATTTCTACACAATACACGGTAGCAGCTGAAATTCCAACCATCCACTCGCGACATTCATCATATGTACCTTCACATAAAATCATCCCATCTGCATCTGTCCAAACTACATTCGCAATTTGATTTGTTGGGAAATTACTTGAGAATGTTAAGATAGTATCTGTCAATGTTTCGTTCAGCGTTATATCACTTCCTAAATCCACTGCAATTCTTTCTGGCTGAATGATTTCAATATTCAATCCTGTCTCGCATCCGTTGCCATCTAGCACTGCTACTGCAAAGTTTCCTGGCCCGAGATTAGTAAACATATTATCAGAACCATAGGTAGCTCCTCCATCTATGGAATACTGTATAGGATCTAATCCCCCAGTTACCAATACTTCTATCGTACCATCACCTGCTCCAAAACAACTAATCTCTGTCGCATTGGCTACAACAGAAGGAATGTCTCCATCTGCATTCACCGTTACAAAGTCTTCAACAGAACATCCTGTATTGATATCCGTCACTACTAAAGTATATACGCCTGATTCACTCACCAATATACTAGACTCCGTATCGTTAGGAATCGTTGCACCACCTGACTCAGACCATTGATAAGTAAAGTTAATTCCTTGTGATGTTATAGCATCATTTCCTAATTCTGCCATATTATCATCACAGGTCAATGTCTGTGTATCTCCTGCTTCTGCTGCTGGCAGTCCTTCAATTATCACTTGCACCGTTTCAGCTACTGGTCCACAAGGTATAGCTGATTGCAATTCGTATTGGAAGGTATAGCTTGCTGCACTTTCATTTCCTGTTGTGAAAGTTCCTGCTGCATCATCAAATGCACCTGGTGTGCTTCCATCTACAGATGTTTCTATCCATGTACCTCCCGCTCCAGCATTTGGAAGCAAATCAAATAAATTAACTAAGATATCTTCTCCTTCACATATTCTGAGTGGTTCTGCTGGTTCACCCAAATCTTCAGGACTGACAATATTAAAGTTCACTGGATACTGTATTAAACACGTCGCACCTGGATCGTCCATTTCAAAGAAAACTGTACTCACGCCATCTGGGAATCCTGTATAATCTATAATAGAATTTGGTACTGGAGTACCATCAGCGAACACCCAAGTTCCCGGGAAAACGATATTAAATATATCGAAGAGTTCTATTGTACCGCCTGTACTACAGTATGTGTCAAGATCAAATACAACTGGACAACTACAGTCGCCTGCGGTTATAGTAAATGTTCCAACCCAATCATCACAAGGTGCATCCGACGTCAACGTATATGTGTACTCATAGTCAGTTGAATTAAGTCCAAAGAAATCAATATCTGTATTCACAACAATATTACCTAGTTCGTCTGTCCAAACCCCTCCTTCTCCGCCTGGTAATACAGCATCGTTTAGATCAAAGCTTGTGTCTTCTCCATTTGTGTTTGTATTACAAATTATTTGATTTCCAAGTAATTCCGCCACAGAAGGAACTGAAACAGTAACGTCTAAAGTTTCTGCACATATTGGCAACTCACCGTCAGGTTGATATTCTACTGTATATACTCCAGCTACTGAACCATTAGCATTTAACAATGAACCAATCAGATCTGCCGTACTCCCTGCAGGACTTGACACTAAAGTCCATGTTCCTGAAGGAGTTGGTGCAAGCACTAGTAAGTCCAAATCAACTGAACCATCAGGTTCAGAACAAAGGATAGGTGGATTTGCAAAAGAGAGCGGAGGACAAGCGCAATCTGTAACTTCTATCGTTACCGTATAAGACGGGTCAGTACAAGGTGCGACTGCAGTATTTGTTGTGAACGTATATGTAAACATCGCTCCAATTGCTTCTCCATCGAAATCTAAGTACGTATCTGTGACAGGCAATCCTGTTGCATCGTCTACCCACGTTCCGATCGTAGGATCTGAAACAAGTGTATTTAAGTCTATCGTTGTAGAGTCCATTCCCATTGCGACATTACAAGGGAAATAATCCATGACAATTACAGAAGGTGGTGTACTTACATTTATTATTACTGGAACACTTTCTGAATCACAACCTGCTACTGGTGTATCGAGAACATATGTAAATACATAGAAACCTGCTGGCTGGTCCGTTAGGATTACTACACCAGATGTTAGATTTCCAGTTGTAGGGTTTGTCGCAGATTCTTGCCATGTACCTGGTGCGATATTCGTATCTTCAATCATGGTCAAATCCACTTCTGCAAAATCGTTACACTGATCTGGGACTGTTCCAACAGAAACATTTGGACAATTACAATCTGTCACATCTACCACTAAGTTATATTCGACATTGTCACATGGCGCTATTGCATTAGAAGTTTGGAATGTAATTGTAACTGGAACGCCTGCTGGTAAACCAGAGAAATCTAACATCGGTGGTGTCCAAGCAAGTCCTGGCACTGCTGGATCTATCCAACCACCTGTTCCACTATTTACATAGTCATCCAAATTAAGCATAGTACTTCCGTTATTACAACCTGAAGTAGATGCCGTTTCACACACGCAGGCAAACATCTCAATGTCCGCAACTGGTGGTTCTGCAACTGATATAGAAATCGTATCCGCAAGTTCTGTACATGTACCAATTGGTACAGGTACTAACTCATAAGCAAATTCATAATCACCCGGAGCCACATTGTTGTATAAGAACATCGTATCTCCATCAAGCACAGTAACTTCTGGGCCGTTTAAGAATACCCATTGCCCAAAGTCTGTATTTGGACCGATGAGATCATTTAAGTTATAGTTATCTTCTGCGTTACACAGATCTACTGGGTTACTTACATTTGGATTTGGACAATCACAAGGTCCTACTTCTATAGTTATTGTATCCGAAATATCCGCACAAGGCACTAAAGCTGTATTTGTTGTGTATACAAATTCATAATCGCCCATTGGCAATCCTGAAAATGACACACTGTCTAATGGAGAAAGTGATATACTAGGATCTGTCAAGGATGCCCATGTTCCTCCACCACTTGATAATACTAGGGATTCAAAGTTCACATACCATAAAGAACCACCCGTTGTTGTATTACAAGCCTCGCTATCTACAATATCTATTATAGGAGAATCTACTTGATTAATTATGATTAGATCGGAACCTGAACATACACCCTGGGATGCATTGAGTATATAGCTGCCTGGATCACAGACTTCCAGTGTTTGTTCCGTTGGACCTGATACGATGACATTTCCAGTTCCCATATCAATCCACTCATAATTATCAAATCCTGCACCCCCATTTAAGGTGGTACATCCATCGTCGTCACATATATCTGAGCCTGAAATATTGATACTAAGTTCTGAGGCAGTATTTACCATGAACATAGTATCTTTTTGGCAACCAAATTCATTTGTTAATTCTAAGGTATAGGTTCCTGTAGTTGTTATTACAACAAATGAATCCATACTAATAGAAGAACCTCCGCCGTCCAACCAATTAAAGTCAAACAATGCTGGATCTCCAAGCGCAGTAATTTCTGTTTCTTGACCTGCACATATCGAGAGGTTTCCAGAGAACTGCGGATCTGGTAAAGGGTTTACCTCTACTGTCACTGACGCTTCTCCAGTACAATTATTTGCATCTGTTACAGTCAAGAAGTAAGTAGAACTTACCATTGGCTGCACGTTTATCATAGGCCCTGCTGAACCTCCTCCTATAGGGTTTCCATCCACATCTTCCCACTCATAGTCAAAATAATCCTGAGGCATTACAGCTAGCGTCGCTGTCTGTCCCAAACAGATCGTATCTGGTTCTATTGTTGGTGGTGTTGATGTCGGTAATACTATTTCATCTATTCCTATAAAGCCGATACAACCATTTGCAGATTCTATTTCTACATCATAAAAACTTTGGGTGGTTGTCAAGAAACAAAGTTCATTGGTCGTAGAACCGCCCGGAATAAAGTTAGCATACCACGTAATTGTAAAGTCTGGTTCTCCCTGATCATCTTCGAAAAGGTCTGGAATTCCATTATTATTTTCATCTGGACCATTGCCGTAAATATCATTTCCATTCGCATCATAAAACTCTACACAAAGTTCTACTTGAGAATCACAATTTGCACTTGGTTGCTGTACAATCTCTCCATTTGGTATCGGATAGATAGTAAGGCATACGGAATCAATTCCGACACAACCCACATCATTAGAAGCTTCTACAAAAATGGTATACTTACCTGGATCTATGCTTGTGTCAGAAGGATCTATATTAATATTACTACCCGAGTTTCCTCCTGTAAAAATGTTTATTGGATTTCCATCCTCGTCTTCTGTATACCAAAACCAATCATCGACTTGACCTAATAATACAGAAGCACTTGCTCCCAAGAAACTTACATCTTTACAAACTTCTGTTGCATCAATTGCAATTTCTGGTTCTAATTTTTCAAAAATATCTACTGGAAGGTCATACATTTCTGTGCAGCCTTCAGAGTCTGTAACCTGAATTTGCAAAAACCCATCGGCACTCAATACATAACTAGTTAATACTTGTCCAGTCCCTACAGGCGATCCTTCACCGTTCCAGTACCACTCTATTGTATAACCACCTGCACCCCCTGCCACATTTGCAGGCAAGTTTTCTATTGTATGCGGTAAGCAAACAATATATGGATCTGGAACAGGATCAATCGTAATTTTTGGATATACTGGGATTTTTATTTCTACTGGAACACCTGGACAGTTAAATCCATCTACTGTTGCAAAGGCAATATATCTAGCCGTATCTACAGTAGTTCCACAGTTAATCAATACGTCATTTATCGTTCCGAAACCACCTGTAAACATAAAATCAGTTTGACCTAAAATGTCAGGTGATGTATCAGGATCTACTTCTACGTCAATAGTTCCATCTAGATTCCCTTCTATTGTCACTTGTGTCATTGCCATGGTACCACTACAGATTGGAATTATTTCTGCAACTGCAGGAGGAGATGTCATACAGTCAATTTCCCAAGCTGGACTTTCAAAAGAAGGGTCAATAATACATGGGGAAGAATCTACCCAACAACCTGAGATGGCATCAGAGGTTGTTTGGAAAAATATTTTTAAGTCTTTATTTTCATCACATTCAGTAAATGAATCAAAGGATTTCACTATTAGAGTCATACAAATATCCACGTCTACATTTGTTCCACCAGGCGTTACCCCCCAGTTATCTGAAGGCGTACATGCGCCTCCACACGTTGGAGAAGATCCACCCGAACTCCAGAACCAACCACTCGGAAGTGGCGATCCATCTGGAAGCGGACTTCCAAGCTCGCAAGCACAACCTGGGTTACAAGATGTATTACACATTTGTAAATAACCATCATCATTCGTATATGTACATGCATTCGGAAGGCTATATCCATTTAAGTAAGGTGCGCATCCACCATCAGCATCTGCCCAAACCCAATTCGGATTTCCTAAATCAATAGAGGGGAAATCTATTTCATCTAAATCCCACCCGGGTCCAAAACTAGGAATGATACCGTGTAACCAGTCATTCCCTGTTCCAGTTGTATTGTAGTTAAATTCCAAGCATATTTCCACTTCTGCACCTGCGCAGAATGGCCCTTCTGATAATTCACCATCTATAAATGCTTCAAACTCTCCATTGTTACAGTCCTGCGCATCATTACCACTACAGGCTATGCAACCTAAGGTCGCTCCATAATTTAATACAAAGTTCGGATCCGAAACAGGTCCAATAGCAGTTACTGAAATCCAATAGGTAAAGTCATCTCCAGTGGCTGGATCAGTACCAATAGGAACTGTAAATACGTTATTCGGATCACCATCTGCAAAGCTACAAGGAAATACACTTCCCGGATTATCTTCATCTAAGTCACCTACTAAGGTCAAATCATCACAACTTGTTCCTTCATATACTGCCCAGACTGCATCAAACCCAGGTGCAGTCACCTGTGAATACAATCCATTTGCGTCAGTATCATCAATTGTTATTTGAAACCAGACCGTGGGTCCCAAATCTTGTAGACAGTCAATATATACATCTTCAGGACAAGCAAGATCAAGACAACCTGGAGCCATTAATACAATTTCTCCCTGGTCACAATTATCCGGCGTCTGTGTCATCAACATAGGTGCGTCCACACAATCGTCTGCAAGCAAAGCACACTCTGATACTGCTGGACTTACTGAAATAGTATAATCACCACATGCATCATCTGAAGTAGATAATTTAATGTAATAGAATACATCTGGATCAGGACAACCTATTCTAATTGGATCATCGTTAATAGCGTCACATGTAAAGCCGACTATATTTTCTCCACCAGCGGGAATTGGAGGGCTACATCCAGCATTCATATCCGTTGATGTATATACTTCTAAAGAAGCACTACTTGAAATTCCAGTTGGATTAAAATCTATTTGGATCCCATCTGACCCATCGTCAATCCATTGATATATAAACCAAACTACATTATCTTGTGTCAATGTAGATGTACATACTACATTTTCTAGATCTAGTGGATTTCCAGCGCCATCTAAATCATTGAATCCTAATGCACAACAAGTGGTTCCTGAATAAGACGCACCGCCTGTTAAATCTGCTGGAGTGAAATCTGGATCTGTCGGACAAGGGCCATCATTTTCTGGTTGTGTAATCGCTAACACTTCAAAACTATGCATCCCTTCTACTGCATTTGCAAATGCTATAAGATATGTAGAGCCACCTGTCAAACCGACAATTTGTGTCAGTGTCGCCTGATCCATACAACCAAGTGAAGGTGTTCCTGCAACAATCGGACAAACGTCGTCAAAGACAGATAAATAGGAACCATTACTTATATTATCAAACTCCATTCCTGTCGCATTGGCTGGCAGGGTTACAGAAAACCAAACGGTTGCATCTTCATCAAACATCCCCGTTGCACAGCCAGCTACACTAAAGGTTTCTGGACATGCATTTGTGTTATCTACATTCACCCCTATAAATTCACATTCTGTCATTGGGACATCTGTCGGATCTGTACACAGGTCATTGTCAGGACTTGGATTTAAAGGATCTGAAGGCGGTAGTCCGGTCACAGTAAGGTCAAAGTCTTCTCCTGTAACTTCGGATGCCAAGAAAATAGTTATGATGTCTCCTTCAAGCACACAGGGAACAAGTTCACTTCCATCAAACGGACAATCTACTGTCATGGATGGACTACCAAAAGGAGCCGGATCCGCACAATCTATATTTACGCCATAATCAAATACCAAGTCACCTGTCGATCCTGAAGTTTCGATTAAGACAGCTGTTACACCAGCAGGTACTGTATAATTATACCAAGCAGATGCTTCGTAGCTTCCCATTATTCCACCACACGCCTGTTGTGTTATATCTGCTGTACAACCATTTGTAGTTGTTACTTGCGTTACTCCGTCATTTATTGTGAGTGCATCTGTACACTCGTCATTTGCACAACCTTGCACTACCTCTACACAAAGATCAAATGTTCCTCCTGTCTGGGTATCATCTGAATTTGCTACTGCGATAAAGTATGTTGTATTTGGCATCGGGTGATCCCCTGCACTTGCTGAATTTGAAACTGTGACGTTATTCCCTGCATTACATCCGATGGATGATAGAGAACTAACCGGAGGACAAGAGCCCGTAAAAATACCTACAACTGGATTGAAATCCATTTCGTTCGAAATTTCAGCAGTAATAAATGTTTCTATGGATGGGTCAAAGGTACTTGTTGTTACAGTAAACCAGACCACGTTAGATGTTGTCACTCCACACACACCATCTATTTCAGGATCTGGACAAGCGAGTTCGTTACATCCGGATATACATTCTTCTCCAGCACCCGTAATAGGATCTACAGGGAATGCTTCTGCATTTGCACATTCATCATTTCCGTATGTACAAACAGGGTTATCTTCTGTAATGGTGATATTGAAATCACCTTCATTGGCACTTGTGGATCCCACTAAAATAAACACGGATTCTCCTGGTTCTGGACATGTAAGAATTATATCCGAGCCATCACATGTTTCACTATCCGGAGCCGACTGATAAAGAGAAGCGCCTGGAGGACATCCGTCCAATGCTGCGACATGGATACCTGTAATTGGTACTCCACCCGTTCCTGCGATACTTATTGTTACCGCTTTGACGCCAGCAGGTATTACGTATTCATACCAAACTGTATTTATTATATCTACAGAACTCGTACAGTTCGGATCTATATCCAGAGTCGAACAGATATTTGTTCCTGGCGTAGCTCCGGCGGTAATCATTTCTGCATCTGCACATTCATCATTTGCTGGAGGCACTAAGGCTGTTAAGTTAAATGTATATGGTCCTTCATTTCCATCTGCCGTACTTACGGAGACAAAGTACGTGCCGGCTCCTGGCGTTAGCAGATTAACAACATCCATACCTGTTACACAGACAGGTAAGATTGCTGTACCACTTCCACCTGCAGGACAAGGGGTTTCCCAAATAGTTACTGATATAGGACCTGATGTCACTTCTATTTCAATGGCAGTTGTTCCTGCTGGAACAGTTACTTCATGCCATACTGTTGGGTCTGCGTCAATGTTACAACCTGTCAAACTAAAGTCTTCAGGACATGCAAATTCATTGTTGCCAGAAATCATTTCCGGAACACATGCAGTCAATGGTGTTTCAGGCGTTGCATTTGCACATAAATCATTTGGTGGAGAAGGATTCCCTTCCGTAATTGTAATTTCAAATTCACCTGTATTGGCAAACGTTGAACCTACCATTATAAAAATTTCTCCAAGAGGAGGACACTCGATAATCAAGTCGCCTTCTGCACATGCTTCATCCAAGAAAACACCATTACAACCGGCGTTTCCGTCTAGCACCATAAATGCTGGAGCAGTAATATTGGCACCTGTTCCAACCAAATTTATTATTATTTCATCGATCGGGTTTGCGATCGCATAGCTATACCATACTGTTGCTTCTTCCTGACCACCACCACATGCATTGAATAGTACATCTGCCGTTGCACATTCATTTGTTAGAGGTGAGTTAGAACCTATATTAAGTCCAATTGCACCGGCACAAAGATCATTTACCGGAGGTACTACAGGGAGTACATCAAATGTATATGGACCCTCAAAGCCATTCAGCGAACTCACTGAAATAAATACTGTAGTCGTTCCTGCAGCAAGGTTTACAAACGCATCTGCCGTTAAACACACGGGTGCCAATGCAGACCCGCCACAAGCATCCCAAACTGTTACGCTAAAGTTAGGTGTGATGTTTGTTATTTCTAATGACACTGTACCCGCAGGTAGTGTTAATTCTTCCCATACTGTATCTTCCGTATCTATATTACATCCTGTCAGAGTAAAGTCTTCTGGACAGCTATTCGCATTCGTTCCAGCTATTGTTGATGCTGTACACGCTATCAATGTATTTTCAGGATCTGCTTCAGCATTTGCGCATAAATCATTTAAAGCTGATGCTGGTCCTTCTGTAATTGCAATTGTAAATTCTCCTGTATCTGTAAAAGCCGAGCCCACCATTATAAGTAGTTCTCCTACTGGTGGACAATCAATTGTTACGGTTGCGCCGTTTACACAATCTTGCTCAAGAAGAACAAGTCCAGTACAACCCATTGCTGCATCATATACATTTAATGTTTGATTTGATATTGTAGTAGACGTTAAGTCTATTGTTATTGAAGTTATAGGAGTTGTTACATCGTAAGTATACCACACGGTTGATTCATCAACAGTTACAGGTGTACACCCACTTACTAAATCAGAAGTTGCACAATTATTATTTAAAGTTCCAGCTAGAGGGTCATCAGGGAATAAGCAGTTATCATTTGTAGGTGGTACAACTGGCAGCACATCAAACGTGTACACACCCTCGTCTACAGAAGCTGAACTCACAGCAACAAGTACAGAAGTAGTTCCTCCCGGTATAGGCACTGATGTATCTGCTGTAAAACAAGTTGGTGTAAAAGCAGGGCCTCCACATGTACCATACACTGTAATATTAAATCCTGTTGAAATATTGGAAAAATCTAATGCTACTGTTCCTGCTGGCAAGGTAAGTAGCTCCCAAACTGTAGGATCCATGTCAAGACCGCATCCTCCCGGGCTTGTTGCTTCTGGACAACTATCGGTATTGTTTCCCGCAATGGTTGCAGGAGTACAATCCATTAAAGTATTTTCTGGGTCTGCGGCTGCATCCGCACACAGGTCGTTTGGATTCGTAGGATTACCTTCTGTAATTATGAGATCAAAATCACCAGAATTTGCCACTGAACTTCCCACTTGGATTAAAATAGGATCCGTTGTCAGACATTCTAATGTAATGGGCATTGCATTACAACTCTGTCCCAAAAGGACTCCAAGACACATATCATAAATTGCAAATCCCGGATCTACAATTGTTACCTCATTGATATCTATGTTAAGCGATGCTAAATTTTGCGAAGGCGTATATGTAAACCAAACCGTTGCAGCCTCTTGATTCATAGTTGGGCAGGTTCCTACATTTGGATCTGCTGTTGCACACGTATTTGAGAAAATTGGATTTGTAGTGGAAACTCCAAGCGCAGTTACACAATCATCATTCATTGGAGGTATTCCTCCCATTGTTACCATAAAATTGTTCGCTGAGGTACCAGTAACAAGTGCATAATAATTATCAGCGTATGGTGGTAATATTGTAGTTGGTCCAGCACCATCGCAATTTATTGATGTGATATTGGAACAATCTGTTCCTTCAAATAACTGGTAACCATTACCAGACACATCGAAGGAAGGCACTGCCGGGTCTACTGTAAATGTTGCCCAAACACTTTTAGGATTATTGACAGCATCACAAACATCAGAATCATTTCCTACACAAGTTTCGTCTTCGATATCATCACATGCATTTTCATTACCTACAAAAGGCGCTGGAATATCTCCACAAGTTAATTCCCCGTAGTCCATAGCAGTTGCACATAAATCAAAAGGCTCGGATGCGACAGTGCTTTCAGTCGCTGTAATATCAAAGTCATGAGGAAGTCCTCTCAAAATTCGAATAATAACAGTTTCTCCTTGTTCTAAACATTCTATTGCGCATATTCCAGATGGAAATGCTGCTTCAGGGTCACTACAATCTGCAATAATCGCTTGTTCGTTTGAAAATCCGCCGCATGCTGGCACTATTGGGTTTGGAGGAGTTGTCGCATTTACATCAATATCCAATGCGTTGCCACCAGTTTGCATGGTGTAACTAAAAAATAAATAATTCTGATCAGTACAAAAATTACTAATCGTGGATGTACCAGGATTCAGCGCTAGTGCATTTGCACATGTTGAATTTGTTCCATCAAGATTTGTCCCCTCATCGATTTCAATATTAAATGTGCCTTCATTTCCAAATGCAGAAGCAATACCAATCCAATATGTATCACCAAGATCTAAACAAAGTCCCGCGACTTCCATACCAGCATTCGGAATACCACATGCATAAAAAACGATATCACCATCACTACCACATGATCCACAATTTTTTGTCAAAATTAAAGAAGCATCACTAATCCCCGTTGACGTAAATGTCAATTCTGCAGAATTGCTTGATGGAGTAAATTGATACCATGTTTGGGCTTCAAAATCAGTAGGTCCGCAGATAGAGCCAGTTGCGTTGTAGTCAATGTCTTGGCCATCTCCATTATTATCGCCTGCGTTGACACCAGCTGATAACATCATCGAAGATGCATCACATAGATCTGATTGTCCATACATGTATGAGCTCATTATTACACATAATGCGATGATTATTAAGGGTAAACGTTTATTCATATTACAGTTCCTATTAATGTAGTAATCCACTCTCAACGAGTGAGTTCTGTATTCGTAAATGGTGGGCCGCCTGTAGGGAGTAAATAAGCGCCGTTTTATAAGGACTTATTTACCACCAATATAGTTAAAAAAAGCTAAAAATTAGCACTCAGTAATAGGTTTTGAGAGGAAGGCGAGGATGATTGGGAATTTGGGGTTTATTGTTGGAATTATATGGCCTATAGATATCTGTAGCTTCAACTAGGCATTGGTATTATGCAGTATAGCGGTTTGACGGTTATGATTTGACGGTGGGGAGGTAATTGAGACTTTAAACACTAGTAGCTAAGCTTTTTGAAAAAACTCGTTGTATAGCTTAGAAAAGTTGGGCGTGACCTTGCCTGCCTTCCAAGGAATGCAGGCAAGGTCGGGTCTTTCAGGGGTTTCGTCCTTCGGACAGCTGCGCGATCTAGATCGCTTGCTCCCTTACAACCCCTCACGCAAGAAGTGCATTAACACACATAAGTAGCTGAAAATGTAATAAATACATATATAATAAAAGGGATATATTTGGAAATCTGATTTATTACTTCACGTATCTGTCTTGCAGGGTAATACACGATTTCGCAGCAATAGAAAAGAGTCTTAATTGGTCAATATCCGCTGCATTATCCGGATCAATATCCCATCGCTGGCCTTTGAAGTAGCTCTTTACTGCTTTCATGTCAGCGATATTTTCTATAAACTGCTCCTTTTCACCTGGATTGAATTGGATAGGATAAGCGCCATTTTCGATAGCGAAATCTCTTTGATATTTTTGCTTTTCTGTCAGATTTTCTGCTTTAGCGTATGCATCATCTACGTTATTAAAGTTGTTGAAACCTGAGCTAATATATCTAAGACCTCGTATTATTTGTTTTCTTGATTCAATTAATTCTTTCCCTTGTTCTACAGATGAGACAGACTTATCAAAGTTGCTGACACGTGTTTTTATATCATTATATTCATCCAGCACTACGTATGATTGCGCCTGAGAAGCCAAACAAATAAATGAACAAACAAAAACTAAGATCAAATGTCTCATACCTATAAAATTTGCTAGCTAAGTTAAATAAAATAATTTATTAAAACATGAATGACCTAATATCAAAAAGGTTTCTAACTCCTATTGGGTGCAAATTAGAGTCACTTATTCACTATAAACTTGATAATAGATCTCTGTTTTCCATTGAACAAACTCAATATGTAAGTCCCGTCTACTATATCTCTTGCATCAATCCGCAGTTTATTTTCTCCCTGTTTAAGACCCAATGTCTTGAAATACATTTTTTGACCTAACAAATTCACTATTTGCATGTCCAAGGTTTCTGCAGTTTTCAAATCGAGTAGTAATTGAAAGCTTCCTGTGTTTGGGTTAGGCATAATGCGTAAGTCTGAAATACTTCCTATCTCATTCACTACACTTTCTACAATTTGGATTACTTCACTCCATTCACTTGTTCCACAGGCATTTGTAGCGGTCAATACCACTGTGTACTCCCCTGCTTCTGCAAACGTATGCATCGGGTTTATTTCGATGGATGTGTTGCCATCGCCAAATGCCCACAGGTATTCTGTCGCATTTGTCGTTTCGTTCTCAAATGTAAATTCAAATTCTGATAATTCATTCACAATAAAAAGGGTCGAGGGAACATCTTCCGCAATAACTAAATCTGGCATTTCCAACGTATCTCTCCCTGCCAGTGAATTAACAATCAGCTTTACACCAAACGTACCTGGCGAATTGTAAGTTACAATTGGAGATGCTTCTGATGAACTCTCTG
>Ga0209828_1001894_pt1 | contig 18171 bp, 10 predicted proteins | sample MaitaG_FD_187429 | JGI IMG/M metagenome (GOLD analysis project Ga0209828, IMG submission 187429) | Marine algal microbial communities from Maine, USA - Maine_Asex2 metaG (SPAdes) (version 2) | ecosystem: Host-associated > Algae > Red algae > Unclassified | place: Maine, USA | collected 2015-01-05 | reverse complement strand
TAATCAGCAGATAAATAATTTCTGAAACCATCAGCTGCTGGCTCTAAGTATGAGAATGATTCGACATCAGTATGCTCAGCCGTCGCATCTGCTCTGCCTGGCGTGAATGGTACTGAGACATCATGTCCAGCATCCTTCGCTGCTTTTTCAATTGCCGCGCATCCGCCCAAGACAATTAAGTCTGCCATCGATACATCAGTGCTAGAGTCACTTTGTATTTTCTCTAGTGCATTTAAAACTGTATTCAATTGAGATGGATGATTGACTGCCCAATCTTTTTGTGGCGCAAGACGAACATGTCCTCCATTAGCGCCACCTCTTCTGTCCGATCCTCTAAATGTTGATGCAGAAGCCCAAGCAGTAGAAACCAATTGTGATACTGTCAAACCAGAATCTAATATCGATGCTTTTAATGCATTCACATCACTATCAGTTAATCCTTTACCTGTTGGAGCAGGAATTGGATCTTGCCAAATCAAATCTCCAGCAGGCACTTCAGGTCCTAAGTATAAAGCTTTTGGTCCCATATCTCTGTGAGTCAACTTAAACCAGGCTCTAGCGAATGCATCAGCAAGAGCATCAGGGTTTTCATAAAATGCTCTTGAGATTTTTTCATATGCGGGATCCACTTTGAGTGCAATGTCTGTTGTCAGCATAAAAGGCGCGTGTTTTTTTGATGCATCATACGCATCTGGAACAGTTCCAGCACCACCACCATTTACTGGTTGCCATTGGTGGGCACCTGCTGGACTTTTAGTTAGCTCCCAATCAAATCCAAATAAATTTTCGAAATAATTATTACTCCATTTTGTAGGTGTCGTCGTCCATGCTCCTTCTAATCCACTTGTAATTGTATGAGCACCAACTCCAGATTCAAATGAATTTGCCCATCCTTGTGATTGCAATGCAATACCTGCACCAGCTGGTTCTACATCAATATATTTATCAGGATCTGCAGCACCGTGAGTTTTACCAAAGGTGTGACCGCCGGCGATAAGTGCCACAGTTTCTTCATCGTTCATTGCCATTCTACCAAAAGTCTCTCGGATATCTCTGGCTGACCCTAATGGGTCAGGATTACCGTTTGGTCCTTCTGGATTTACGTATATCAAACCCATCTCAGAGGCTCCTAGTGGATTTTCTAACACCCTATCCCCACTGTATCGCTCTTTGTTTGTAACCCATTCTTTTTCTGAACCCCAATACACATCTTGGTTTGGTTCCCATACATCTGCACGTCCTCCTGCGAATCCGTATGTTTTGAAGCCCATGGATTCTAGCGCAACGTTCCCAGTTAAGATCATTAGATCTGCCCATGATATTTTACTGCCATATTTTTGTTTGATAGGCCACAGTAAAAGTCTTGCTCTATCCAAATTGGCATTATCAGGCCAACTATTTAATGGCGCAAACCGTTGCATGCCAGCTCCAGCACCACCACGTCCATCTCCGACTCTGTAAGTCCCTGCGCTGTGCCATGCCATTCTAATAAAGAACGGTCCATAGTGTCCATAATCCGCAGGCCACCAGTCTTGTGATGATGTCATCAACTCTTCGATGTCACTTTTCAGCGCATCGTAGTCAAGAGACTTAAATTCAGCAGCATAGTCAAAATCTTCTCCCATTGGATTAGATAGTGTTGAATGTTGTCGGAGTATATTGACATTTAGCGCGTTAGGCCACCATTCTCTATTTTGGTTTCCTCCACCAGCACTTTTGTTCATAACGCCACTGCTGAAAGGGCACTTGCCATTTGATGATTCATCGTTGATTGAATCCATATATTTTTATTTTTTTTAGATTATAAATTATTGAAAGTAAATCTGGATAAGTTCTGTGAAGATATAAGAACTTTAGTATAGATAAAAACGAATAAATCTATATATTTATCGATGATATCAATAATGAGGTAATATGACTAAAAGCCAAATAGAATATATCCTAGCAGTCAGCAAACTTAAAAATTTTGGTGCTGCTGCTGACTCTTGTTTTGTAACACAGTCGACCTTAAGTGCAATGGTCGCTAAAGCCGAAGAAGAAATAGCGGTCGAAATTTTTAATCGTAAGACTAGGCCAATTACAATAACATCTCACGGGGAGAGGATCATCAAGTCCTTAAAAAATATTTATAGAGAATATCAACTTCTAGATGAGACGGTCAATGAAATCAAAGGGACTGAAGTAGGAGAATTAAGGATTGCATGTATACCGACAGTCGCTCCTTACTTGTATCCGTTAATTTTAAATATACTTTCTGAGAAGTTTGATAAAGTAAATTTTATCGTTCATGAACTAACAACAGAGCAAATTGTCGAAGAAATCAATGGCGGAAATCTTGATCTTGGGATTGTCTCAATTCCTTTGCAGAATCAAGAACTAGTAGAATATCCATTGTATGAAGAAGATTTTCTGGTGTATGATTGTGACCATTCATCAAAGTCAAAAAAGTATAGCGTGTCAGATATCGATCTAGATAGATTGTGGCTCCTAGAAGAGGGACACTGCCTTCGAAATCAGGTAGGAAAAATCTGTGAATTAAGACAGCAAAAGAAGATAAATGGAAATCTCACCTATAGCTGTGGTAGTATGTTTACTTTAGTAGAAATGGTCAAAAGAAATAGGGGAGTGACGCTTTTACCAAGATTAGCGCTGTCGAATAATACTCAGATAGACGAAGATCTTATCTATAAATTGTCAGCTCCTGTTCCTTCACGAAAAATCGGTATTATCAGCCATAAAAACCTTGTCAAAAAGAGAATGTTAAATCAATTGATAAGTATTATTGGAGATGTTGTGAAAGAACATTTGCCAAAGCGAAAGAACAAATTGGAAGCGGTGAATCCATTTTAATTTGAAAGAGGTGAAATTCCGATCTAAAAACTTTATCTGAATTCTAATTTTATTTTCATTCTAGAATTTCAAAACTATGATATGCCTTCCATGTCTTCAAATTAATACTTTGCACTCTGCTGTTTTCTAAAGATAAAAGCACTTTTGTGCCTGATGTGTTACTCTAAACAAAATCTTTTTGTCTTTTACGTCTTTTGCTTTGTATTAAAAAGCCGCTTATTCGATGTAATGCGCAGCTATTTATATAATCTTTGATCAAAAATAATGAGCTCTTTATTGATGACTTTTATCTTATTTGAATCGGGATGAAAGGGATTAATTAAGAAGTTTGATTCAGTTGGAATAATAGAACTTGGAACTTTCATAATGGCCGCTTCATTTCTAAATAAAAAATCATCACCTATCAGTTGGCTCTGTTTTAGTGGCGGTTTCGAATTCCAAGTAGAAGGTAAATTTTGAACCAGTAATTCCAAAATTGTTAGAGTATCAGGAATGTCAATATCTAAGAAATAACGATCTGACGGAAGACTTTCAGCTATATCTAAGTGAACAGAAATCTCTAACATTGCCAATGCTTTTGATTCGGAAGTATAGACCATATGACTATGTAAACTATTCCATCTAAAACCACTGGAAGAAGCAGCTCCAATTCCTCGCAATGTCGTTCTAAGATATTTTTTTCGTTCTATTCGATAAACGAGCATTAAGCAAAATTTCCATGTTCGATTCTGTCCAGACATTTTCTAACTTCTTGAATACCTGTAAGAGAATCAAAAAGACTTTTGGGAGTGACTCCGCCTAGAGATAAATTCGTCTTGTCTAACCATGATGTAAATTTCTCAGATTCACCATTAAACACATCAAGTCCATAGTCAATGAGTTCATTCAACACCAAAATTATCTCGCTATCTCTTCCACTTAGTTTTACTGATTCTCTTTTTCGCTTGTTGTAAGTTGTTTGTGGAATTTGTAGAAAAGATAAAAAGTGTTTAATGGGAATATTTACTTTAATACTTAATGCCTCCAAAGCAGAATAGGGTAGTCCTTCTCGAATTAACCGAATGCGATCAATATGGTTATACCATACAATACTTTCATTTGCGGTTTGAATTATTGATGATGGTATTTTGTTAGGCTTATTTACCATAAAGTATATTTGCTACTAATATACAACATATTTGCTATATTTGCAAACGTGTCACTCCTCTACATCTTTATGTAATTTCTATATAGGTTGTTTTAAGTAGGAAATTAAACAGGACTATGATGACTTGTATGATGTGTTTAAATCTTTACATTGATGAATCAGCAAATCTTCTAATCAACACATGATCACATCAACAAACAATCCCATTAAAAAAAATTTCGATTACTGCATCAGCATGTGCATCAATCAAAGATTCATCACGACAATCTACGCCATGCATTTTTTCAAACATATAATTATTAGCAAATAAGTAACTCACCATGCCTAATACAATTGACAATTGATGTTGTTTGTCAAATTTTTTAATGCTCCCATTTTTTCGTAGTCGGCCAAAGACATCTTTTGTAAGATTAACAAGTGGATACATCATGTTTTCAATAAAGTAATCTGCACGCTCACTTTTTTGATTCATTTCGTTATAAGCGACCTTACTGAATCCATTATCATCTGACCAAAAGTGAACCATCTGACGTATCACCACTTTCAATAAACTGATATCATCAAGATCCTTATGATACTTTTCATTGGCATGAAATTCATTAATGAACTGGTTTGTCAAATAATCAACCGTCTGTTTCCATAGTTCCATTTTATTGCCAAAATGATAATTAATAGAAGATCGAGTAATATCTGCTTCTGCTGCAATTTCTGTTAAGGTTGTTGCCTCATATCCCTTATTGCCAAAGACTTTTAAGGAGGCTTTGAAGAGTTTATCCATCTTTAAATCTGCCGACCCAATTGGTCTCCCAACCTTTTTCACCGTTTCTACTCCCATAAGGATTACAACAATTTAGTGATCAAATGTATTTATATAATAGCTTTCTTCCAAAATATTTTGACAATAGTGTCAAATAATTCATATTTGTGAAGAAATAAAAGTCTAGGCATAGCTGTTATATGCTAGTATTATCATTCAAAGAATCTAAAACATAAAAAACATGGCAGAAGCTTATATCTACGATGCAGTCAGAACGACTCGTGGTAAAGGAAATAAAAGAGGTGCTCTAATTGGTATCACACCAACCCAATTGGCAACTCAATGTCTACAAGATTTAAAGGCAAAACACAACTTGAATACTGAATTAGTAGAAGACGTCATTTTAGGTTGCGTGTCACAAGTCATGGATCAAGGTGCGAATATAGCAAAGACAGCTGCTCAACAATCTGGGTATGGTGATCATCTTTGTGGAGTCACTTTAAATAGATTTTGTGGGTCTGGATTAGAAGCAATCAATCAAGCCTCCGCATATGTAAAATCTGGTTTTTCTCAGTTGTTAATAGCTGGAGGTGTAGAAAGTATGTCGAGAGTGAAAATGGGATCAGATGGTGGAGCGATGATGATGGATCCATCTGTTGCAATGCCAGGTCATGCGATTCCTCAAGGAATTTCAGCTGATCTCATCGCGACTAAGTATGGGTATAGCAGAAGTGATGTTGACGAATTCGCTTATCATTCTCAAATGAAAGCAGTTGCTGCTGAAAAAGATAATAGGTTTAAATCTAGAATTGATGTTAGAGATGTTAACGGAATAACGGTACTTAATAGGGATGAAAATGTGAGAGCTGAAACAACAATTGAAGCCCTTGGCGGATTACAGCCATCGTTTGCGATGATGGGAGAAATGGGGGGATTTAATGCAGTTGCTATTGATAAGTATCCAGAACTTGAAGGAATTAATCACGTGCACCACGCTGGTAATTCTTCTGCAATAGTAGATGGAGCAGCGATAGCACTTATTGGAAGCAAAGAAGCAGGAGAAGCACTTGGTTTAAAGCCTCGAGCAATCGTCAGAGGTGCTGCAGTATATGGAACTGATCCTACGATTATGTTGACAGGTCCGACACCTGCAAGTGAAAAAGTATTAAAGCAAGTTGGAATGAACGCATCTGATATTGATTTATATGAAATCAATGAAGCATTTGCAGTTGTACCCATGTTGATGCGTGACAACCTGAATATTCCAATGGACAAAATAAATGTCAATGGAGGAGCTATTGCACTCGGTCATCCACTTGGAGCAACTGGTTGTATTTTGATGGGTACTTTGATAGATGAATTAGAGCGACAAGATAAGCAGACTGGTTTGGTTACATTATGTATTGGGGGCGGTATGGGAATCGCAACTGTAATCGAGCGTGTTTAAACCATTTAAAAATCAAAAAAAAATAAAACCATGGCAATTGATAAAAATATATTGAGTGTAGAAATTGAGAATGATGGGATTGCGATCATTACAATGGATAACAAGAATGAGTCTACTAACTTGTTTAGCTTCGACTTTATCTCAAGTTACATAGAAGCTGCAACAGAACTCATCAATAATCCAGTTGTAAAAGGTGTAATCGTTCAATCTGCTAAGTCTATGTTTATGGCTGGTGCAGATTTAAAACAATTAGAAAAACCAATTACGGACAAGGAAGAGTTTTTAAATAACTCTTTGAAAATGCATAAGTCATTTAGAGAAATCGAAAAAGCTGGCAAACCCTTTGTTGCTTGTATCGATGGACATGCACTTGGTGGAGGATTAGAACTGGCGATGATATGTCATCATAGAATTTCTACAAAAAAGCCTAAGACTAAAATCGGTTTCCCTGAAATAAAAGTTGGTCTATTTCCAGGCGGTGGTGGTACATTAAAAGCTCCATACTTAATGGGAATTCAAAATGGATTAATGGCTGTTCTTCAAGGAACTGACCATTCACCAGAAAAAGCATTAAAAGCAGGATTAATTAGTGAAGTAGTTGAAACAACCGAAGACTTAATTCCAGCAGCAAAAAAATGGATCTCGGAAAATCCAAAACCAATCCAACCTTGGGATAATAAAAAATATAGAATTCCAGGTGGCGGAATCATGTCTCCTACGGGAGCACAAGTGATGATGGGTGGTATCGGAAATTTGAGAAAATTAACACACGGTAATTATCCTGCAGCGACTAATGCAATGACTGTAATTTACAAAGGACTACAAGTGCCTTTCGATAGAGCATTAGAAATAGAAGCGAGATATTTTACAGATACAATCACATCCAAAGAAGCTAAGAATATGATTCGCACAGGCTTCTTAGGAATAGGTGCTGCTAAAAAAGGAGTGGCTAGACCAAAAGGAGTAGATCCATATCCAATTAAGAAATTAGGTATTCTAGGAGCAGGAATGATGGGAGCGGGTATCGCTTATGTATCAGCCTATGCAGGAATGGAAGTCGTGCTGAAAGATGTAACAATTGAGGGCGCTCAGAAAGGAAAAGATTATTCTACAGGATTGGTCAATAAGAGGGTAGAGCGAAAGAAAATGGCTCAAGATTTTGGTGATGCATTATTAGCGAGAATTACGCCAACTGCTGACCCCGCTGATATGGAAGGATGCGATATGGTCATTGAAGCCGTATTCGAAAATCCAGACTTAAAAGCGACGGTAACTAAACAGACAGAAGCTGTTTTGGGAGCAGATAAAATCTATGCTTCTAATACATCGACTATTCCAATTACATTATTAGCCAAAGCATCTGATCGGCCAGAAAACTTTATCGGGATTCACTTTTTCTCCCCAGTAGATAAGATGCCATTAGTAGAAATTATCGTTGGCGAAAAGACAAGCGATAAAGCGATTGCAGCAGCGATTGATTATGTCATGGCAATTAGAAAAATTCCGATTGTTGTGAATGATAGCCGAGGTTTCTATACATCAAGATGTTTTGGAACATTCACATCAGAGGGACTATTCTTATTGGATGAAGGCGTGCCAGCAACCATGATAGAGAATATTGCTAAAACAAAAGGGATGCCTGTCGGACCACTTGCTGTGTCTGATGAAGTTTCTTTAACGCTTGGTTTACATGTGATGGAAAGTAATCCAGATCTTGAAAAATCTCCTGAGATGATGAGAAATTATAAGATCACTAAAATGCTCGTAGAAGAGCATGGCAGGAAAGGAAAGAAAGCTGGAGCAGGATTCTATGAGTATGGTGGCAAGAAGAAGATCTGGCCTAAACTAGCAGAAATATTTAACAGTAATGTTGATACATTAGATAAGGAGACTGTCGCTAAACGAATTCTACATAGACAAGCATTGGAAGCATTCAGGTGTTTGGATGAAGGTGTATTACATTCTGTAGTCGATGGAGATATCGGTTCTGTCACAGGTTGGGGATTCCCAATTTACACAGGAGGAGCATTGTCATATATTGATTTTGTAGGCGGAGCACACTTTGTTGCAGACTGCGATGCATTTGCAGAAAAATTTGGTCCAAGATGGGCAGTGCCTCAATCATTAAGAGACTTAGTCGCTGCTGGTAAATCGATTCACGAATTCGAAGTAAAAGGAAAGGCACAAGCAGTTCCTGCATAGCAAATAGCCTAGCAATAAACATACAAAGAGTCTATCCAAATGGAATGGATAGACTCTTTTTTTATGTTAAATGTAACGGCAGCCACGGGATGCATCCCGTGGAAAAAATATCCCATCGCAGATGCATCCCGTGGTTAAATATCTCTTGGCATATGTATCCCGTCGTGCATGTATTCCATGGCGAATATATCCACTACTAAATGTATCCCGTATCAAATGCATCATGTTACGAACGAATTCGATTAAGACAACATGTGATCCGGCCCTCTCACTTTGTGATCAACATCTTGATGACATATTTTTCTTAAAAAACCTTACTACCAGGCAACCTTTGAAAAAATACTGCATAAATATTTAATAACGTATGCAATGGATAGAATTGATCAAAACTATTCATGATAAATGTTGTTAAAAAGATATAACAAACACTGTAAACGAATAAATGCCTGATTTAGCTGAATTACTTAAAAGAAACAGAAAGGCTCAGCGCGAGTTTTATGAAACCCACAAGGTTGCTATGTTTAAGTTGTGTCGGATGTATATTAAAAATAAGCATACAGCAGAGGATGTCTTGCAAGAAGGTTTTGTGAAAATATTTCGATCTATTGACAGCTACGATTCAAGTAAAGGGAAGATAGAAACGTGGATGCGTGCAATCTTCACAAATACTTGCCTGATGCAAATTAGAAGTGAAAAGCAAGTAGCAGAGACAGTAGAATTGTCAAAAGTTATTTCTAATTTGAAAACATCATTCCCAGAAAAGAAATTGTCTACGTTAAGCCTCAATGAAATTTTTACATTATTGCACGAACTTCCACATGGCTACAGGATGGTATTCGTATTATATTTTGTAGAAGGATTGAACCACAAAGAGATTTCAGATTTATTAAATATTTCACAAAATACATCAAAGTCCCAATTATTTAAGTCTAAAAAAAAGATGCAAGAGCTTATTGTAAAGAAATTTCCAAACCAGTACACGAAGTACGCAAAAACTGCGCAATAGTATGAGTATGGATAATTTCAAATACCGTATGCTGTCCAATGGGTACGAGCAAGACAATTTTTTCATGCCTTCTGATAATGTGTGGAATGGTGTAGCCGATGAATTAGATGGTAAACCCAACCGACGAAAGCTTTTCGTCATATTTTTTTCATCCTTTATATGTTTACCAGCGCTCATTATTTTATTGTTCCCAAAGATGGATTTTGAAAATAATTCTAGCTCAACTAAAATACAATTACAAAATTCTAAGCTGATTGAAATACAAGAATCTAATAAATCCACTAAAGCAATAGACGGAGCAACTCAACAAAATGATTTAGCAGAAAAGAAAGGCAAAATAATCAATAATGCTGTCCAAAGTTCGAGCTTGACTTCAGTCCCTAAAAAATTAGTAAACACTGATATTAATACTCAGAGCATAATAAATGGAGAAGGTCAATATCATTCAGATTCTCGTCCAAAGGTTGACCTAAGGCTGACTGAAAGTGCAAGGTTCTCTCTATTAAGCCCAAATGCCAAAATCAATTCTCTTGAAGAGACTGCTGGCTTTCAATTTCAGAATAATCGAGATGCTGCTCAAAGCGCTATGAATACAGCTGATAAAGTAGATGTTGAATTAAGCCCTGAAATTTCAAATAATTTTATTCAGATACAAAAAATACCTATTGCCTCATCACCTCTATATACAAATGTCAGTATTTTAGAAAAACAACCAATGATTGTTGAGATTCAAAAGGCTTCAGTATCGCAAGATTGGATTATTGCTTTAAATGCTTATTCTTCGATTTCAAATTATTCCATTTCCAATTACTCGGGTTTCGATCAGATCGATTTTTCATTGAAAGGGAAAGCTAGTTTTGGGTATCAATTCATTGCCGAAAAAAATATTGCGCATAACATGTCATTGTATGCTGGAATCGGTTTAGATCATGCACATTTTGATGCCAATTATTTGCTGACAATAGATGGTAACGAGCTAGTATTTGCATCTATTGAACAACAAGGGTCTCCTGCAAAATTGTCTAAGACAATTCCTTCTCTAGCAGGCGGTTTAGAATCTACTTTTATATTTAATAATATTAGCTCTAAGCTAGAGCAAGCCGTAGTTGACTTGAGTCTTGCACATAATTTTAAAACAATCATTTTCCCAGTAGGAGCTCGGTTTTCATTTGTAAATTCAACTAAACTAAAAACTTCATTGGCTGTAGGTATAGAATATTCTAAAAGATTGCTAACTATTGATACTGGTATAAATACACTGATGGCTCAAGAAGGTACAGTAGAGTTAGGATCGGTAGTCGCTGTTGAAAGAGATGACCAACCATTTACAATTCACAATGTTAATGCCTCTGCCTTATTAGCTGTAGATTATCAGCTTACCGATCGGATGGCTGTCGGAGTCCAATCAGGCTTGATTAAACCACTGTCAAATGTATACCAAGACGCAAACTACACAGTCAATACATATCAGCTTCGCGGTGGTATCAGTTTAAAATATGCCCTAAGTAATATCAAGAACTAGAATACTACTATTAGCCTCCTAACCAATAGATAGGATTGATACATATTTATAATCATCCCCATAACCACGAGATGCATTCGGGCAGATAAACTTGGCAGTTGTATCCTGTGGCAAAATCATCCTTTGGTAGATGTATCATCTAACCAATCAAATTACTCCTTCTTTACTATATTTGCATCCTAAATTGTTTTTCAAAAAGGGATGATACAGAAGAAGATGATAACACAACTTTACAAAAAATCCAAACTACTTCTTATTTTACTTTTCAAGACGTACTTTATTGCCATCACAGCACAACACACAGTCAAGACTGACCATCATGTCCATATTTTTTCTCCTGAATTATTAAAAGAATTGAAGTCCCACAAATATGGAGCTGAACAATTTCAAGGACCAGTGCATCTATATGCTGATATCGATACAATCATGAAACTAAATCGGGCGAAAAAGATTTGGCTTATTTCCACAGCTTACGCTTATCGAGAAACTTCAGAGAGTGAAGCCTTAGAAATTCAGCAGCAATTATCGGAACAAAATTTTCTGTCAAATGCCGCTTTAAAATATCCAAATAGAATAGAGACGTTTTATGGTATTAACCCAATCAAGTCGTATGCACTTCAATTGATTAAGAGAAGTCATCAATTTTTGAACTTTACTGGGATAAAATTACACTTCCACGCTTCTCATATAGACTTTAGAAAAAACGAACATGTTGAAGCTCTAAAAGAGATATTTGAATACACAGCGAAACATCACTTACCTATCTTAATTCATTTCCAAAATCATAAAAGTGATTTTGGGAAAGCTGAAGTAGATTATTTTTTTAATTACATCTTACCCCAAGGTTTGCCGCAATCCTTAATTTTTGCTCATCTCGGTGGTGGTGGTTGGATGACAGAAAAAAGTATTTTGATCGCAGAATCAATTATTGATAATTTAAATCGATCTACAAAACAACACAAAATCAAATTTGAAATATCTGGAATTTTAAGCGACCGATACAAAGATTATGAAAGCCTAGAAGATCAACGAAAGTATGAAGTGTTATCAGATATTGGCTTTGATAAACTCTTATTTGGATCAGATTATCCACTCATCAATTCTAGTTCATATTTTAATATGGTATGCAAAAGACTCGATCTATCAAAAAAGGAAATTAGATCACTGAGAAATAAATCTCAATCTAATTAGTCAATCACAAACTTTATTTCTGTTCACCTATTCTATTTTTTTATTTATCATTTGCTTGATACAATATTTGTAGATGATTTATAATCAATTTTCTATATATAATAAATAAAATATATACAATAATATGTATATATGTTATTGATTATCAATTATATAGCGCACTAATAATTGCTTCTTATTTGTTAGATTTACTTAGAAATGACACCTTCCTTATTGCTTATTTCTCTGAAAAGATTATCGGAATCATGACACTATCTACACTATTTCAAACTGCAAATCAACTTAAATTAATTTTATTTCTAGCTATTTTCCTAGCGTCCCAATCTATGGTGAGTGGACAATGTGGTGATCTCTATATAGCCGGAGTTTTTGATGGTCCTCTATCAGGTGGTACACCAAAAGGTGTGTTATTCTGTGCAAATGCTAATATTCCAGATTTAAGTATTTATGGATTTGGTTCTGCTAACAATGGCGGAGGAACCGACGGTGAAGAATTTACATTTCCTGCAGCCGCATTAAATGCTGGAGAGTGTGTTTGGGTCGCAAGCGAAACTCCTAATTTTAATACATGGTTTGGTTTTGATCCATGTTATACGAGTGGCTCTGCTGAAATAAATGGGGATGATGCCATTGAACTTTTTTGCGGAGGATCAGTTGTTGATTTATTCGGTGATATTTTGACTGATGGAACTGGTGAATGCTGGGATCATTTAGATGGATGGGCGACAAATAATAATACCGCTCAAAATAATGGAGTATTCAATTGCATGAATTATACCTTTAGCGGTATAAATGCTTTAGATGGAGATGACACTAATGCAACTGCGACTACAGGATATCCAACACCTGCTCAGACTTGTCCAGTGCAAGAATGTTCTATTACCAATGTAAATGTTACTGATGATGGTGCTTGCTCGGGGGATGATGCGACATACACTGTTTGTGCGGACGTCTCAGGAGGTTCAGGTGATTATGACTTAGTAGATACTGGAAATACAAATACGGTTTTGTCATCTTTAACAGCTCAAGCTGATGGTATGATTTGTTTTGCAGTTACAATTACTGGACCTACAACAGCATCAACGTTGTCAGTAGATGTTCTTGATAATGTTGATCCGACATGTATAGGCGGAACACCAGTTGATGTCATTATACCTGCCTGTCCAATCACAACATGCACGATAACAAATGTCACAGTCACAGTTGATGGTTCCTGCTCAGGAGATGATGCTAGTTATATAGTTTGCGCTGATGTCATAGCAGGAAGCGGCGATTATGATTTAGTTGATATTGGAAATGCAAATGCAGTCTTATCAACATTGTCAGCTCAACCAGATGGCAATATTTGTTTTAATGTAACTATACCAGGTCCAACGACTGCAGCTTCTTTATCTGTGGATGTATTAGATAATAGTGATCCTACTTGTATCGGTGGTACAGCTGTAACTGTTAGTATTCCAACTTGCCCAGTTGTGGGAGCAGATATATATATATCAGAAATAAGTTATAATCCTTGTACAGATCAAGGGGCTGATGGAGATTGTGAATACATCATTTTAACAAATGCAGGTTCGGCAGCTGTAGACATAAGCGGTTTTACGATTTCAAATGGTATTACTTTTACTTTTCCAACAGGTACAACAATACCAGCGGGAGGCACTATTTCCCTAGGATCCTCAGCTAATTGTTCAGCATTTAATTTTGATCTTTCACCATTTTCAGGCGCCCTAACCAATACTAGTGAAACGATAGAATTAAATGATGCTGCAGGTGCTAATATATTTACAGTAACGTATGATAACTCAATCGCCAACGGTGACTGTAATGCAGTTTGCGTAGACGCGGCTGAAAGCATTTCTGAATGCCCTAGTAGTTTAGATACTGGAGTCATGTGTCCAGACTTGAGCGCTGCCGCTCCGCCTGCCGTAGTCACTGATAGTACTTGTCCTTCCGGTAGCTCTGCAAGTGGTGGGTCAATAGCGATGCCTGTGACGATGTGCCCAACAAATTCTACATTAGAATATTCTGAAGATGGTTTAAACTGGAGTCAAACACTGCCGATATATTTGCAAAATGGACCAGCGCAATCAGTCTTGACAAGATGCGTCTGTGATTCAGATATTGCCATGACCTCTCCCGCTAGCACTGTCGTTACCAGTCCAGGGTCTTGTGATGGCTGTGGTGCATCAATTTCTACATTCCCGGCTAACGGTAATTAATAAGCTTTTAAAAAATAATATTTTGAGCTTATTGAAATTATATAGTTTTCTCTTGTGCTATTTTGCATGTCAGTTGAGTCTAAGTGCCCAGTACTATGATGATATTACTGAATCAGCAACCTGCGCAAGCCTAAAGACAGAATTATCTAATCTCATCTGTGAAAGTTATACAGTTAGAACATATACAGAGGTTAGAAATTTCATGTGTGCCAATGATATCGATGTCAATGGATTTATCATTGATCGATATGCCAATACAAATTACGTTTGCAGCAATTTTACAGGTAATTCAAATGGTAGTGAAGGTCTCGGATGGAATAGAGAACATGTCATTGCTAACTCATGGTTTGGGGGTTCATCGAATCCTGCCTTTACCGATATTCATAATTTATTTCCTTCTGACACCCATGCGAATTCCGAAAAATCAAACCTTCCCTTAGGAGAAGTGGTCATGAATAATGTAGGCAACCTAAGCTTATCTATGATAGGTGATGATGCGAATGAATGTATTGATAACTGTAATCCAAATTTTGCAAATGGAGAAGTATTCGAACCAACAGATATCTATAAAGGTGATTTTGCCAGAGTCAATTTATACATGGCTGTTAAATATCAGAATGAAATATCAGAATGGGAAGGTGATTCTCAATGTGGTGATCAAGCCTTAATCACTGACCCCTTTAAGTTTTTTGAAAGCTGTTATTTGAATTTACTCCTGCGTTGGCATTTAGAAGATCCACCTTCCCAATTAGAAATCGATCGAAATGATGCTGCGCAAATTTTTCAAGGCAATCGAAACCCATTTGTCGACAGACCAGAATATGCAGCTTTAATTTGGGGGAATAATTGTTGTCCTAGCTGCGTACCATTTACGATAGAGGCTAGCCCATCTTGTTCTTCGATCAGTTCGACTTTTAATATTGAATATACAATTAATGGCTCTAATACATATTCGATTATAGAACCAATGTCAGGGACTAATATGACAGGCCTATCTGGTTCTGGGACTTTGTCAGGATTTGCGTACACCAATCAAAATGATAAACTCACATTAAGTATTATCGATGAATTAACTGGTTGCATTATAGATTATGATGTGCTACAGCTTGATTGTTCCTCCATGACCAGTTCATGCGATTGTACAATGACTAATCCACTGAACATTTCAGTCCAGGCATCAGGTAATGGTAACGGATATAGTATGGCTTATGTCTTAGTTGACCTTGCGGGAAATGTCCTTGCTGTAAATCAGACCGGAGACTTTCCACTTTTACCTAGAAATACAAATTTTGAAGTGTATGCTTTCAATATTGATGACATAGATCTCACAAATTTTATATCAGATATACAAGGAAATAATATTTCAATTGCTTTGGATGAAAATGCATTATTGAATGATTATTGCTACACCTTCGCAGATCCAGCACCATTCATTTGTGTATGTGATGTCTGCAATGATATTATCGTAGATGCAACGACAATATGTGATCCTAATGGTGGAGAGACTTACACAATCGTGATCAATTCTATTACAGGAGGGGATGTAAATAATGGAGCTTACACAGTAAATATAAACGGAACAGACTATTCTTATCCTAGTATCGACTTCCCACTAATAGGTCAACCTTATTCAGGGAATAACCAAGATAAAATAACGTTGACTGTTACTGATTCTGATGATTCATCATGTACCACCACCTATAATGTATTTGAATTAAATTGTGTAGAACAGACTGTTTGCGACTGTACGCAGACTAATCCACTGACAATAAATGTACAAGCAAGTGGAAATGCGAATGGCTTTGATATGCTATATGTTCTAGTTGATGCAAATGGAGATGTCGTTTCATATAATCAAATGGGTAATTTCCCGATGTTAGCAGGCAACATGTCAAGCTATACAGTCTATGCTGTTAACTACGATAGTAATGATGCCGGAATCATCGTAGATATTGATAATTTAATTGAAAATCAAGTGACGCCCTTAATTAGTGGCCTCGCTCCTTTTGATAGTTATTGTTTCACGACAATGTCAGCTCCATTCTCTGTAGATTGTATGTGCGCTGTCCCGATGTGCAGTATCACACCCGAGATGCCAACTAATCTTGTTTGTAACAATAACGGTACACCCAGCGACCCTTCAGACGATACCTTCACCTTTGATGTGACAGTGAATGGAAGCTCTACTTACCCAGGATCCACCAATACATTTAACGATGATCAAGGGAATGCAGGAGTTGCTTATGGTCAGACGGTAGCCTATGGACCCTTCCCAATTTCTGGGGGCAACATAACAGTTAATTATTCAGATGCTAATGGAGATCCATGTCTCGGTGCTGTGGTTGCGATACCACCAAGCACCTGCTCAGGAGCAACTTGCGAAATTAATCCAAGTAGTCCTACGAATATCGTTTGCAATGATAATGGCACGCCTGAAGACCCAACTGACGACACTTACACCTTCGATATCACAGTAAATGGTAGCTCAACTTTCCCAAGCGCCACAAACACCTTCAGTGACAATCAAGGCAATACAAATCAAGCATACGGAGCAACAATAAATTATGGACCTTATCCCATTGCTAGTGGAGACATCACAGTCATTTTTACAGATACAGAGGAAAGTGGATGTACCGATAATGTGGAAGCCGTAGCTCCAATGACTTGCTCTGATCAACTACCATGTACAGACATCATAGTAGAAGCTTTTAGTGAATGCCAACTGGATGGTACATACTCTATTATCATAGGTAGCATTACTGGCGGTACAGGTCAAGGTATGTTTGATGTCACTGTTGCTGGGACGACACAAATATATTCTGGGACTCAATTAATGTTCACTGGACTCACATACAGTAATGGGACGACACAAGCTAAAGTCGTCATTAATATTGTTGATTCTAGTGTCAGCTCATGTACGACAACATTTGAAGTCTTCGAACTAAATTGTGTAGAACAAACGACTTGTGATTGCAGTTCTGATCCCAATGATTTAACAATTAACGTACAAGCTAATGGTGAAGCCAATGGTTTTGAGATGTATTATATTCTTGTTGATGAATTGGGAATGGTCATAGCTGCAAATGCAACAGGCTCGTTCCCCAACTTGATTGGAGATAGTCGTGATTACGAAATCATTGCAGTTAATTATGAATCTACGGATGTTGCGATTGTAAATGATATAATAGCATTAATCGGAAACTTTATTGATCCTATTTTAATAAATTCATCACCTTTTGATGCCTATTGTTTCACCACTGCAAATACAATTCTAAGTCCAGATTGTATGTGTTGTAATATTAGTAATGCTGATGTTCAAGTATCTGATTGTAATGATCAAGGAACACTTGATGATCCATCTGATGATAGCTTTGATTTTACTTTGGATATAACTCAAGACAATTTGAGTGCGCCAAATACTGGATTTCAATTTGATGGTTCTGCTCTTGGATTGAGTACTTCAGAAACAGGCACATATGGTCCCAATGGCTATTCATCTACAGGTTTATTAATTGGTCTAAATGCTGGTAGTTCGATAACGATCACTGTCATAGATATTGATAATCCATCATGCACATTAGATGTAATGATCAATGTTCCATTAACTTGTTCTGGAGCGACATGTCTCATTAATCCAGATGCTGCCACAAATATTCTATGTAATGATAATGGGACACCTGACGATCCAAGTGATGACACATTTACTTTCGATGTAACCGTCAATGGGAGTTCTAGTTTTCCTGGAGCATCTAATACTTTTGATGATGATCAAATGAATTCGGGAATCGCCTATGGGACGACCCAAAGCTATGGACCGTACCCAATTTCGG
>Ga0209828_1001893_pt1 | contig 18173 bp, 15 predicted proteins | sample MaitaG_FD_187429 | JGI IMG/M metagenome (GOLD analysis project Ga0209828, IMG submission 187429) | Marine algal microbial communities from Maine, USA - Maine_Asex2 metaG (SPAdes) (version 2) | ecosystem: Host-associated > Algae > Red algae > Unclassified | place: Maine, USA | collected 2015-01-05 | reverse complement strand
GTCGAGCGAAACCGAAAGAGCAAGGAACTCGCCGAGCGAATCCCAGCGCAAATGATTCTCTTGCTCAAACTGCTGCACATGCTTTGGGGCCGACCCGCCCGCTCCGGTCTCGAACAGCCCACCGCCCTTCATGAGCGGGACGATGGAGAGCATCTTGGCGCTTGTACCAAGTTCGAGAATGGGGAAGAGATCGGTCAGATAGTCCCGCAGCACATTGCCGGTAACCGATACAGTATTCTTGCCGGCGCGGGCCCGGTCGAGTGTGAACGCTGACGCATCGGCCACATTCATGATCCGGATATCGAGATCCGTTGTGTCATGATCGGCCAGGTAACGCTCGACCTTAATGATCAGCTGAGCGTCGTGGGCGCGTTTGGAGTCAAGCCAGAAGATGGTTGGCCAGCCGGTTGCGCGTGCCCGGTTGACGGCGAGCTTGACCCAGTCCTGGATAGGCAAGTCCTTGACCTGACATGCCCGCCAGATATCGCCGGGTTCGACTTGGTGCGAGGTCAGAACCGTGCCGTCGGCGGCAACGATGTTCATCGTGCCAGCCTCGGCAACCTCGAACGTCTTGTCGTGGGACCCGTATTCCTCGGCCTTTTGTGCCATAAGACCGACATTGGGCACCGTGCCCATGGTGGTTGGATTGAAGGCGCCGTGCTCTTTGCAGTGGTCAAATGTGGCCGAATACAGGTCGGCGTAGCTGCTGTCGGGAATGACTGCCTTTGCATCTTGCAATTCACCAGCAGCGTTCCACATCTGGCCCGATGTGCGGATCATGGCGGGCATCGATGCATCGATGATCACGTCGCTTGGCACATGAAGATTGGTGATCCCCTTGTCGCTGTTCACCATGGCCAACGCCGGGCCGCGTGCATAGGCAGCGGCGAGCGCAGCCTCGGCACCGGCCCGGGTCTGATCATCGAGTTCGTCGAATGCCGCCACCACGTTGCCGAGTCCGTTGTTTGGATCGGCATCGGCATCATCAAGGGCCGCGCCGTAGGTTGCGAACATGTCGGCGAAGTAGGCCCGAACACCATGTCCGAAGATGATCGGGTCCGAAACCTTCATCATCGTGGCTTTCATGTGCAGTGAGAAAAGCACGCCTGACTCACGGGCATCGGCTATCTCGGCGGCAAGGAACTCGTCGAGTGCGGCCTTGGACATGAAGGTTCCGTCGATGACCTCGCCTGCGAGAAGTGGAACTTCTTTGAGAACCTGCGTGCTGTTGGCGCCGGTGAATTCGATCCGGGCGGTGCCGGCTTCGGCCACCGTGACCGATTGTTCGTTGTGGCGAAAGTCGCCCGTCGTCATGGTCGAAACATGGCTGGCCGAGTCGCTGGACCAGGCCCCCATGGAATGAGGATTTGACTGCGCGTACTTCTTGACCGCTGCAGGAGCACGACGGTCCGAATTACCTTCGCGTAAGACCGGATTCACGGCGCTCCCCATAACCCGGTTGTACCGATTTCTGATGTCGCGTTCTTGGTCAGTCTCGGGGTCGTCGGGGTACTCCGGCAGTTCGTAGCCCTGCGCCTGGAGTTCAACAACTGCTGCCTTGAGTTGGGGCACCGATGCGCTGATGTTTGGCAACTTGATGATGTTGGCGCTTGGCGCCTTGGCTAGTTCACCCAACTCTGCGAGCGCATCGGGCGTTTGTTGCTCGGGCGTGAGCCATTCGTTGAAGTTGGCCAGGATGCGACCGGCGAGCGATATGTCTCGCGTGGCGACGGACACACCAGCAGCGCTAGCGAACGCCTGCACGATGGGTAACAACGACCGGGTCGCAAGCGCTGGGGCTTCGTCGGTGAGCGTGTAAATAATTGATGCATCATCAGTCATAGATGCATCTGAATCTAGTGCTTATTTGACTGACTAGCCGGGTTTGTCCTCGAACCGCTTCTTCTCCATGCCGTGCACGGGATCATCAGCAGGCCATGGCCAGCCACCGAAGCTGGTTCGCTGGTAGTCGGCGAAGGCCTGCTGGATCTCTGCGTTGGTATTCATAACGAACGGACCCTGCTGCGCGACAGGCTCCCCGATCGGGCGTCCCTGCAGAATGAGACACTCGGCACCGTTGCTTGCTGCGAGCATTACATCGACCGAAGGCTCAAGAACTGCGCCGGTATTTGCGTCGACACAGGTATCGCCGATTCGCAATTCGTCGCCATCGAAGTGGTACAACACTCTCGACACGCTGGCCGGTCCCGCCGGAAGTGACCAGCTACCACCCGGGTCAAGGCTCACATGCCAGATTGCGACCGAGCTATCGGGTTGAGCGGCCCACGAATCTGGAGGAGGCTGCGGCGGGATATGACCCCCGAGCTCGCCGGTGATTAGGGTGACTTCGGCGCCGTCTTTGACCACCACGGGGAGATCACGACCCCAAAGCATCGAGTAGTACGGGTCAACCATTTTGTTCGCTGCCGGCAGGTTCAGCCAGATCTGAAACAGGTGCAACGGGTTCGGCGCGTCGGTGGAGAACAACGGAAACATTTCGCTGTGGACGATGCCGGCCCCTGCGGTGAGCCACTGCACATCGCCTTCGCCAAAACGTGCTCGAGCGCCGAGCGAGTCTGCGTGATCGCACCATCCCCGGCGCACGTAGGTCACGGTCTCAAACCCGCGATGCGGATGCTGAGGAAAGCCAGGAACTTGCGCGCCGTGATACATGTTCCAACCATCGATGCCCGCAAAGTCCTGACCAATCCGGCGTCCGGCAAGCGACGCCGCTGGGCCGAGCGATCCATTTGCGGCCGGATAAGCATCCAGATGATGGGCGCAGAACAAAAAAGGGTCGAGCGTCGGCCATTGGGTCCCGAGCGGCACCATCTGGAGAACAGGAGCAACCATCGCTTCAGCCTAGGACGCTTTTGGTGGAGGGAATAGGCCGAGTGGCACAGGCGTTCTTCCGTGTCGAGTGTCACACCATGTACGCTCCAGTCAGCAATTTCAGTCGTAGAAGAGAGACCCATCCATGGCATCCATGCTCGAAGAACTCGCAGGCGCACTCGGCGGTGACACGCTTGGCCAGCTCGCAGGCGTGCTCGGCGCAGACAACGACGCAGTAGGCAAAGGAGTAGCGGCAGCTCTCCCGGCCCTGCTCGGCGGCCTCGCCCGCAACTCGCGTCAGCCCGAAGGCGCTTCCGCGTTGTCGAATGCGCTTGGCAATAAGCACGATGGTTCCATCCTTGACAGCCTTGGATCGATCTTCGGCGGCAGCCAGTGGGCCCAGCAGCAAGCCAACCGCGATGGCGAGAACATACTTGGCCACGTCTTTGGTCAGTCTCGACCCCGGGTCGAGCAACAAGTCCAGGCCGCAAGCGGTCTCAACGCATCGATGGTGAGCAGGCTCTTGCCGCTGCTCGCTCCGATCGTTCTTGGTTACCTAGGCAAAAAGATGGCGGGAGGCGGCAGCGAGCAAGTTGCTAGCTCACTCGAACAAGAACGCGTTACGGTAAAACAGAACGATGGCATGCTTGGCCAAATTCTCGACATGCTCGACGGCGACGACGACAACAACAACAACAAAGATGGCGGCGGCATCATGGATATGGCCGGCGATCTGCTTAAGGGCCAAGCAGGCAAGATGATCCTGGGCCAGTTGCTCGGCCGCTAGGCATCCAGCGACTACCACCACATCTATGCGTGTCGGCGTCTTTATCGACGGCCAAAACGTGACTATTGGAGCTCGCTATGCGTTCGGACACGGCAACATGCACCCGCTGTTGCTGGCTCGAGCGCTTGCGGGCTCCAACGATCTTGTCGAAGTGCGTTACGCAACCGGCATCCCTTCAGCAGCCGTGGACCCTGAGCGCCACGAGAGCCAAACCCGGCGCCATGAACTCATGGTCACCACCGACGTCGTTGTGCTCGAGAAGCCGCTGCGCTACCGGTGGGAGTGGAGCATTCGAGATCGGGACCTCGGCCCACCTCACACCCAGCAGGGCAAGGTCACCAAGGCTCGGGTCAAGTCGCGCAATCGAGGCCAAGAAAAAGGCATCGACGTGTGGCTAGCGTTGGATGCGCTTGTCATGTGTTCTCGCGACGATCTGGATTGCGTGATCGTCGCCACAGCCGACACCGACCTCGATCTTCTCCGGGATTACGTGCGCATGGTGCCGGGAAACGAAACAACCAAAGTCGTGCAGGCCCGCGTGCTACGCGACGAACACGAACTCCGCAAAAGCCCCGCTTGGGACGCCACTATTGGCATCGACAGAGCCATGTTCGAAGCGTGTCGCGATGCCTTCGACTATTCCCAAGACCTCGACGAGCGCGAGATCGCTCAGTTCCTCGATCTCCTCGGGAGTAGGCACGACGGCCTACGCGACTAACCCAGTACAAGACGCCACGCGTCGAGCACCCGCGGAGCAGAGTGTTGACACGACCACTCTGAGCATCTTTTTCACTCACTGCCCGTGCAAATTCGCTTGCTCACCGTGGGGTGTGTCACACTTAGGCCGCCAGACCCACCTAGCACCAATCCGAGGGGCGCTATGAATCCGGTCACCAACCTACCTGAATTGCGGCCGCGTGTCGTGGTCGATCCCGACAAGATCGATCAGCTTCGCTGGTTCCAAATGAACCGGTATTTCGAGAGTGGCCTGCTCGACGAGCTACCAACCGAATTGCCAGCAGACCCAACAGTCACCGAAAGTATCTACTTCGGGCTCTATCGAGATGCTGAAATTCAGGCGACCGTTCGAATTGTGTACCCCGCCGCTGGGCTTCCAATGCTTGAGCACCACACTTTTTATCCCCATTTCCAAGAGTTAATCGACGAGGGCCACGAAGTCGTTGGCGAGGTATCGCGCCTTGCAGTCGGGAGCGATACGCCGCACTACCGGGCGTTGGCCCTCCTTCTTGGGCATGGACTTGTCAACCAGCATGCGACCCTGCTCATTGCCTCGGTTGAGAAGCCGCTAGTGCGGATCCTGAACCGCATGATGGGCATCCCGCTTTCGATCATTGGGCCACCGATCGAACAATATGGCCTCTACCCCGGCGAGTGTGTGCCAATCCTGATCGACGCCGCCGCCTGCCTTGAGCACTTCCGCAACGAGGGTTCGGGCCGCTGGCAGTTCTTCGCCAAGGACCTCGTTATTGACCTCACCGAAAAGTTCGACAGAAGCAGAACCAGCCACTAGGTCAGGCGTAACGGCAACGGTCCAGTGGAGATGGCAGCGGCAAATCCAGCTCATCCACAAACGTGGTTCGGGCCGTGGCGATGGTTAGGCGAGCACTTCTTTGGAAATGATCGTCTTCATAATTTCAGAAGTGCCCCCATAAATGGTGCACACCCGGGCATCCACCCATGCCCGAGAGATCGGGTACTCCGACATATAGCCGTAGCCGCCAAAGAGCTGCAGGCAGCGATCCGTTGCCTTGTTCTGGAGTTCGGATCCCCATAACTTCGCCATCGCTGCGTCGCCAGGGGTCAGTGTGCTGTCGTTGAGCTTCAGCAGACATTGGTTCATGAACGGTTCAGTCACCGCTACTGCGGTGGCGATATCAGCAAGCTCAAACTTGGTGTTCTGAAATTTGGCCAAAGGCTGACCAAAGGCGGTGCGGTCCTTGACATACTCCGCAGTCCAGGAAAGCGCAGCTTGGGCAACATAGAAACCGTACAGGCCAATCGACAATCGCTCTTGGGCCAAATTGAACGACAGGTAGTCAAACGCTCGACCTTCTACGCCAAGCATGTTTGCCACGGGGACCCGCACATCGCTGAAGAACAACTCGGCGGTGTCAGCGGAGTGCTGACCAACCTTGTCAAGGTTGCGGCCCCGTTCGAAACCAGCCATATCCCGCTCGACCACGAGCAACGACATGCCACCGTGACCGCCGTCGGTATCGGTCTTGCAGACCACGATGATCAGGTCTGAGTTAATGCCATTCGTGATGAACGTCTTGGCCCCATTGAGCACGTACTCGTCGCCGTCTCTTACCGCAGTGGTTGCGACCGCAGCCAGGTCAGACCCCGTACCGGGCTCGGTCATCGCAATAGCCGTGATCAACTCGCCTGAGGCGATCCCAGGAAGCCAACGCTGCGCTTGCTCGGGGTTGCAGTACTCGATGAAGTACGGGGTGGTTATATCGTTGTGCAGAGTCACTCCCAGGCCGCCACCGCCAATGTTGGCTCGTGCCAGTTCGTCGCCGATGATGGCGTTGAAACGGAAGTCCTTTGTGCCGCCGCCACCATGCTCCTCGGGAATCGACATCCCGACAAAGCCGTGCTCACCCGCATTTGCGTACACGGACCGATCCATGATCCCGGCGCGTTCCCATGACTCCACGTGAGGAGTCATCTCGGCCTCGACGAACGAGCGGAAGCTCTGGCGAAAGAGATCGTGTGTGTCGTCGAAGACGGCGAGGTTGGTCATGGCCGAAGCGTAGGTGCGACCAGCACTGTATGGCTAGTTAGGGCACCGACGGGTAGGCCAGACCAGCGAGATCCTGCACGATACGAACAACCTGGTAGCTGTAGCCCGCCTCGTTGTCGTACCACACGTAGAGCACACAGCGACTGCCGTTCACGATCGTTGCCTTTGAATCGACAATGCCCGCTCGGTTCGAGCCCACGAGGTCGCTCGACACGATCTCATCAGAGGACGTGTAGTCGATCTGATCGCTCAGCTTGGAGTCGACCGAGAGCTTGCGCAGATAGGCGTTGATCTCGTCTCGGTCGGCTTCGGCACCAAGCTCCAGGTTCAGAATCGCGAGCGACACGTTCGGCGTTGGGACCCGGATTGCGTTGCCGGTAAGGCGCCCGGCGAGTTCAGGCAGCGCCTTCGCTACTGCCGTGGCTGCACCGGTCTCGGTGATCACCAAGTTGAGCGGAGCACTGCGACCCCGTCGGGCCTTCTTATGGAAGTTGTCGGTCAGGTTCTGATCATTGGTGTAGGCGTGCACGGTCTCGAGGTGTCCGCTAAGGATTTCGTACTTGTCATGCATGGCCTTAAGAACCGGCACAATCGCGTTGGTGGTGCACGACGCCGCGCTGATGCTGCGGTCGGCCCCAGTGATCTGATCGTCGTTCACGCCATAGATGATGTTCTTGATGCCGCCCTTGCCCGGAGCCGTGAGCAGTACCCGCTGCACGCCCTTGGCCAAAAGATGCTGGCCGAGGCCATCTTCGTCGCGCCAGATTCCCGTGTTGTCGATCACAATCGCGTTGTTGATCCCGTACGCGGTGTAGTCAACTTCGGCTGGTGAGTTAGCGTAGATCAGCTGCACCGGGTTGCCATTGGCGATTATCTGGCCGTTCTCGCAATCGGCTTTGATCGTGCCGGTAAAGGCCCCGTGGACCGAGTCACGGCGAAGCAGGCTGGCCCGCTTTTCGGCATCTTCGGGCCCACCGGGGCGCAGCACAATACCTCTGAGTCTGAGTTTCGCTCCGCTCCCCGTTCGTTCGATGAGTATCCGAGCGAGCAGGCGCCCGATTCGACCGAAACCGTAGAGCACAACATCGGTTGGTTCATCGAGCAACCGTCCAGATCCCTGGGAGATCGGAGCGAGCGCCTGGTCCAGATAATCCTCGACCGATACGCCTTGCTCGGCCTGAGCGTAACCCGTTGTGAGCTTGCCCAAGTCGAGGCGAGCGGAGTCGAGCGGGCGGGCAGCCAGAGCGCTCAGCATCGCGTAGCTCTCGGCGATTGGTAACTCATGGTCAATGACCTGGCGGGCATAACGATGCGCCTTCAGGATGCTTGTTGCCGACTGTCGTACCAGTGACCGACCATAAATCGATACCACCACATCGCGGTCTCGGTACAGCGAGCCGATCAGGGGAACCATGGCCTCGGCGAGTTGTTCGCCTTGAAGCCATGCGTTGAGCACTTCGTCGGGTGATTGTTTCATGCGGGAACAACGCCTTTGTCGGGGCCCAAGCTTGCCGTTCAAGACTAGAGAGTTTCGCAACGCTTTGTTGGGTTCGTGCGCTTGGACAGAAAGACCTGCTCGGGAATTCTTTGTCACTGCTCCCGAGGTCGTAGTTTGGGCACAGAACGAGTTCTGGAATATCTCTCACCAAGGAGCCTTAATGACTGCACTGAGCGAGTCTGTAACACTTGAGAACCATGGCGCGGTCGCTGTCATCACCATCGACAACCCGCCGGTCAACGCACTCAGTCACCATGTGCGCACCGGGATAACTGCCGGCATGCAGGCGGCCATTGCCGACGATGCCGTCACGGCAATCGTTTTGATCTGCGAAGGCCGCACCTTTATAGCTGGAGCCGACATCACCGAATTCGGCAATGCTCCCCAGGGTGCTTCGCTCCAAGATGCTCAGGCGGCCATGGAGGACTCGCCGAAGCCGGTGGTCGCTGCGATTCACGGCACGGCGCTTGGCGGTGGGCTTGAGACCGCGATGGCCGCGCACTATCGCGTTGGCGCTCCTTCCGCAAAGTTTGGTCTACCCGAAGTCAAGCTCGGCTTGCTGCCCGGCGCAGGTGGAACCCAGCGTTTGCCTCGAGTCACTGGGGTTGAGAAGGCCTTGCAGATGATGACCTCGGGCGATCCCATCGGCGCCGACGAGGCGCTTGAGTGCGGCCTGATCAGCGAGATCGTCGAAGACCTACAAGCCGGTGCGATCGCCTTTGCTGAACGGGTGGTCTCAGAGAACCTGCCGTTAGTCCGGATTCGCGACTTCGACGACAAGCTCGCTAGTGCAAAAAACAACCCAGAAATCTTCGCCAATTTCCGAGCCAGCATCGCCCGCAAGACCAGGGGTTTCCTGGCACCTGAATACAACGTGCAATGCGTCGAGGCAGCCGTGAACCTCCCGTTCGACGAGGGTCTCAAACGCGAGCGTGAGCTGTTCACCGAACTCATGACCGGTAACCAGTCCCAGGCCCAGCGTTACTACTTCTTTGCTGAGCGCCAAGCCGCAAAGGTTCCCGATGTCCCGAAGGACACACCCCAGATCGAGATCAACACGGTTGGCATCCTGGGCGCCGGAACCATGGGTGGTGGAATCGCAATGAACTTCGTAAACGCTGGCATTGCCGTCAAATTGGTCGAACGTAGCGAGGAAGCCTTGGAGCGCGGACTCGGTGTCGTTCGAGGCAACTACGAACGCACCGCATCTAAGGGTCGTATCTCCTCTGACGATGTCGAGACTCGCATGGGGCTCATCTCCGGTTCAACCGACATGGGAGACTTCGCGGAATGCGACATGGTCATCGAGGCCGTGTTCGAGGACATGGATCTCAAGAAGTCCATCTTCATGCAACTCGACGAGATCTGTAAGCCGGGAGCCTTACTGGCAACAAATACGTCGGCGCTCGACGTGAACGAAATCGCATCAGCAACATCTCGCCCAGAGAGCGTTATTGGTCTGCACTTCTTCTCGCCCGCCAATGTCATGAAGCTGCTCGAAGTCGTTCGAGGCGACAAGTCGTCAAACGAAGTCATCGCAACGTCTATGGCTATCGCAAAAAGGATCGGCAAGATCCCGGCGCTCGTCGGCGTCTGCCAGGGATTCGTTGGCAACCGCATCCTGGCCATGCGTCGCATCGAAGCAAACGCAATGAGCCTCGAAGGCGCCACCCCCGCTCAAATCGACGACGTGCTGTATGACTTCGGCTTCCCGATGGGGCCCTTCGCCATGAGCGACCTGGCTGGACTCGACATTGGCTGGAAGGCCGAAACCTCAACGTCCTCAACCATCAAAGACTTGCTCAACGAGAGCGGCCGCAAGGGTCAGAAGAACGGTCGGGGCTACTACACCTATGACCCGAAGACTCGGGCCAAGACTCCGGACCCCGAAGTCGAAAAAATGGTCGCAGACTTCGGTCGCAGCAAAGGAATCGAGCAGCGCACGTTCACCGAACAAGAAATCTTGGAACGCTGCCTGCTGCCAATGGTCAACGAGGGCGCCAAGATTCTCGAAGAAGGAATCGCCATCCGCCCAAGCGATATCGACGTGATCTGGATAAACGGTTACGGCTGGCCGGTCTATACCGGTGGGCCGATGTTCTGGGCCGACACCATGGGTCTCGACAACGTGGTTGCAAAGATCAAGAAGTACGGCGAGACCCTCGAAGGCGATCACTGGAAGATCTCAGCGCTCCTAGAGAAGTTGGCTGCCGAAGGTAAGACCTTCGCATCCATGGGTGGCTGACGGTGAGCAGCGAAGACCCAATCGGCTATGACGTCGCCGCCGTCGAAGCATGGGTCGATACCCATGTTGCCAAGCTTGAGCCACCATTTGTGTGGACCAAGCTCGAGGGCGGGCATTCGAACCTGACCTACCGGATCGACAGCGCCAATGGCGGCCGGTCGGCAGTGATTCGGCGCCCGCCAATGGGTGAACTGTTGCCCAAGGCCCATGATATGGGTCGCGAATGGAGCTGTCTTTCAGCGCTCTGGCCGACGCCGGTGCCGGTCGCTGAGCCATTGGGTTTTTGTGAAAGCGCCGATGTCACCGGCGCCCACTTCTACGTGATGGGTTTGATCGACGGCAAGGCGCTCTACAACGTCGAAGACGTCGAAGCGTTCCTGCCGGAGTCCGATCGCCAAACTATGGCCGAGTCCTGGATCGATACGCTGGCGGCGCTGCACTCGCTTGACCCCGACGAGATTGGTCTTACCGAACTCGGTCGTAAAGAGGACTACGTGCTGCGTCAAATCAAAACGTGGTATCGCTCCTGGAATGCGTCGATCGAACACGCCGACATCGACAACCGTCAGATCCATGAGCTGCACAACCTTTTGGTAGCGACCGTTCCCGAACAAGGTCCGGCAACGCTGGTGCACGGCGACTACGGAACCCACAACGTGATGGTTGGCAACGACGCCAAGATTGCGGCGGTCGTCGACTGGGAGATCGCCACCCTTGGTGACCCGTTGGCCGACTTTGGCTATTCGTTAAATGCGTGGCTTGAACCCGGCGACGACCTGCTCGACAGCGCCGATTCGCCAACGCTTGCGCCCGGATTCCCCGATCGCGAATTCATCATCAATCGATACGCAGAAAAGACCCAACGGGATCTCAGCGACTTGGCCTATTACCAAGCCTTCAATCGCTTCAAGACTGCCTGCATCCTGCACGGCGTCTATGCCCGCTATAGGAACGGGCAGAAGGCAATCGAGGCCGATGACCTCTCGCTCTTCCGTGAACGAGTAGATAACGCTATCGCCCGGGCACTCAATGCATTAGGCGAGCTCAAGTCGTGATCTCCCTGGCGTAGCCTGGGGCCATGATCGAGTGGATCAGAGACCATCGAACCGTTGCCTGCTGGCTCGCCTTTAGTGCTTTGTTCGCCTTGGCCGTAACCGGCTGCGCTATTAGTCAGACTACGCAGACCGCTCGCTCAGAGCGACCCCTGCCTGCCACCGTGGCTCCTCCCCTTGCGCTCGCTACTGTGCCCGCCGCTCCAGCTACTCCAGAGCAGGCCGTGTCGCCTTCGGCAACGCCCACCCCGGTGGCTGCCTCGCCGGCAGCGCAACTCGACCCTGCTCCGCCAGAGCCAGGGCAAACGGTCGCCCCTGAGCAGACCCCAGCAGCCACCGACGAATCGGATCTACTCGGCACCGTCGATCCGAAATTCTCCCAGGCGCTGCCGCGCAGCCTGCAGCTCGAGGACCTCTTCGGCGGCGGCATCTGGGAGCTCGACCTCGCAACCTCGCTTGAACCTGGCCTTACGGGGCAAACCACTTGCCAAGAGCCCGATCCTCCATTCATGGACGGCGTCAATCTGAAATATCAATCCATCGACCATCACCAATACTTGCTTGTTCAAGTGCAAAGCGGCGAGTATGCCGATGAATGGCGCGAGCTTGTGGGCCGGTTTCCCGATTGTCCGTTCGGCGTCATCAGCACCGATATCGAGATCGAGGGCATCGACCGAGGTGTCGTGTTGTCCTCGAACGGCCCAAGTCCCGATGGGTACTGGGCAATCGCATCGGCGAGCAGTGGGCAAGACTTCGTGATGGTGGTTGGCGGAGGTTACGCATCTGACGCTGCGACGCTGGAACCTGCTGTGCTTGCCGGGCTGGCGGCTGAGATCCTCGCAGACCTTGGCTAACATTTGTCGGTCGATAAGCCTGTAGCCGATTCGCTTCGGAGTTTATCCCCTGCGGGCTGCCTGCTTGGAGCGTCGGGCATCGCCAAGCGCAGCGAGTTCGGCACGATTGTCATCGCCCACATACATGAAGACTGAGCGCCAGTCATCGCTGCCCCAATCCAGATCCATGCGCCGGGTCATGCGCGGCGCAACCGCGGTGGTGACCAACTCAAGTGCCGCGCTTAGGGTATTGAGTTGTTCGGCTGGATTGTCGGGACGTCCCAGTGGATTGCCGAGTGGAAAATCAACGAACACGAACCTGGGTACGCCAACGGTCTCTACAATGTCCTGTGCGCTCCCGATAATAACCGTTGCAATCCCGGCCTCTTCGAGATGACGTGCGACCAGACTCACGGTCTGGTGGCAGACCGGTCATAGAGGCACCAGCACCATCACGTCGACCTCGTCTTGCTTCGCCAAATCCACAATCTGAGCGGCGTCGTCGTGCGTTCGGCGTTGCGAGTACTCGGTGGGCACACCATAAAAGCGCTCGCTCACGCGGCCGACCTGGCCGCTTGCAGTCAGCGTATGCAGTGCGTTGAGCGGAAGGAATGAGCCGACGTCGTTCGTGTGAGTTGCGTCCGTGTCCCAGGACAAGTCTTTGGTGAACATTTCGTCGGGCACCGTTGCCGACGCTTGTGAGTAGACCTGTTTGGGAGCAGTGAAGACCGCCGGGAACGCGGTAGTCACAATGCCAACCGTTGCATCGGCAAGGTCAAGTCCGGTCTCGCTCCACTTCACAAACGGCACGTCGATATAGCTTGCCCATTGATAAGGCCGGTCGTAGCCATGGGCCGCGTAGTACTCCCGCGACTTGTCGATATAGCTCACTATTCGCCGGTGTGTCTGGGGCCGATCGCTCATGAAGAAAAAGGTAGCAGGCTAGCCAAGGTCGGACTATGCCGGGATTCCGTCGAAGTTTGACTCGCTTTTCTGCTTGAACGCCGCTGCGCCTTCTGCCATATTCATGGGGATGAGCACCGCTTGGGGGTCGCTCTCAATATCGAGCCGCTCGCTGAAGGAACTCGTCGGAGCGGTTCTATCGAGCTGCGGATGCGCGACATTGCTTCGCTCGACCTTGCCTGTCTAAGTCTGCCTAGGACTGCGTGTCGATCTCGTTGCGCAGCGGCTGATCGCTGACGAAGCGAGAGAGGTTGTCGGCCAGAAGCGCCCACGCGTTCTGTTGATAGCGGTCAAGCGATACCGCAACATGGGGCGACAGATGCGCCCGCGGCGCCGTCCAGAGAGGATCGTTGGCTGGCAATGGTTCGGTCCGCATCACGTCGAGCACTGCGGCCCGCAGGTGACCTCGCTCCAGGGTGGCAACAAGATCTGGTTCAACAACCAAGGTTCCTCGGCCGACATTGCAGAAGATGGCATCGGGCTTCATGCGGTCGAACATGGCAGCATCAAAGAGGTCGGTCGTTGCGGCAGACGATGGCAGCGCACACACCACCGCGTCTGCTTGTGGAAGCAAGCTCACGAGCGCCGTGCCCGGGTGCAGCTCGTCGACGTCGGGATCGGTGTCGCCGGGTGCGGCACTATTTCGGGTCGCTAGCACGACCATGTCGAACGCACGGGCGCGACGTGCGATCTCGCGTCCTATCGATCCGAGCCCAACCATCAACAGTGTGCGACCGGCGACTTCGGTGCCAAATTTTTCTTCCCAGACCTGATTTTGTTGATTGATGTCGAGGTCTCCGAGGTGCTTCCACACGTGCAGCAGGCGGGCCATGACGAACTCGGCAATACTGGTCGACGCAATCCCACGAGCGCTCGTGAGGCGGGCTCCCATGGCGGCCAACTGGTTCAGATCGATGTGATCAACGCCCGCAGAAATGGTCTGCATCCATTGCAGTTTCGGGGCGAGCGTCGGGTCACTGGGCAGGTCCAGACTTACGAACACATGACTTCGCTTCCAGATCGCTCGCGTTGCGTCGGAGACGGCTGGTGTCTGCGCTCCTGCAGCGAGCACTCCGTGGTTGGCGCCGCGATCTGCCCGGGCTTCTCTCGTCTCGTTGTACGGCGTGAAGTGCACTTCGACCTGGTCCACGTGATGCGCCAACAACGCCTGCAGCGAGGGGTCCGGCGGAAGCGGCGCCAGCACAGAAACCACGAGTGGCTCGCCGGGATCTCGACCAAAGGCATCTGAAGAAGTCACTCCCATCAGTGTGGCACCCGAGCGACTGCCACACGGTCTCCGTCTAGCCATTTCAGCACGCCCTCGGCGGCGGCTACACCGGTACTGAAACACGCTTGCAACAGGTATCCCCCGGTTGGCGCTTCCCAGTCGAGCATTTCGCCGGCGATAAACGTGCCGGGCAGCGACGTGAGCATGAAGTCGGCGTTGATCTCGTCGAGACTCACGCCTCCAGCGGTCGAGATCGCTCGACCGATCGGCGCCATGGCCGGCACGGTCAGGGGTAGCGCCTTGAGAAGTCCGGCCAACGAGTTTGCATCCTGGGGCAGATTGTTCTGTGTGGCCTCGCGGGCCAGTGCAATCGCCACCGGCGACAACCCTGCCGCCTTGACCCACGACGATGTCGACGCCTTCGGTCGCCGCTTAGCAAGTCGGGCCGTTAGCCGAGCAAGGTCAAGATCTGGAGCCAGATCGATGCGCAAGGTTGCCGGAAGCCCAGCAGACAGCCGCTCTCGAAGACCAGGTCCCACGGCATACACGGGTCCGCCTTCGAGGCCTCGCTCGGTCACGATCACATCGCCCCGCGACACGTCTTGGCCCACGCGAAGAACGACGTTCTTGAGAGGTTCGCCGGCAAAGCGCTCGCCTATCACGGCAGACCATGTCACTTCGACGCCGCAGTTGGCCCCAACCAGAGGTGCCACGACAATGTCGTTCGTCTCGAACGGCGCCAACCAGGCTCCGTTGGAACCAACGCGGGGCCAGCTTGCGCCGCCGAGCGCAAAGACCGTTGCGACCGGTCGTTCGCGGCGTTCACGTTCGTCGGCCTCGAAGAGTAAGAACCCATCGGCTGCCCAGCCGTGCCAACGATGGCCGGTCTGGATGCTCACACCCAGCTGGTCCAGCCTATTTAGCCACGCCCGCAACAGTGGCGTCGCTCGAAACGACTCAGGAAAGACCCGGTGGCTGGTGCCTTCGAACGTTGACTCCCCTAACTCGGCACACCACTCGCGCAGGCTGTCAGGCGAGAACCGACGAATTGCTGGCTCGAGCGTTCGGCGTGCTTCGCCATACCGATCGAGCAGTGCTTCGATTGGTTCAGCGTGAGTGATATTGAGCCCACCCCGGCCGGCAAGCAGAAACTTACGCCCAACCGAACGTTTGTGTTCGTACACCGTGACAGCAAGACCAGCGGTCGCCAAAACCTCAGCTGCGATGAGCCCCGCTGGCCCGCCGCCGACGATCGCTATCTGCGTCTCGAAATTGGTTGGGCTGGCGGTCACGCCGCCACGGTACTGGGAAGGAGCGATAGCGTCTGGTTATGACCTTGATTCGAGCTCTCTCAACGGTGGTCTTTGTGACCGTCTTTGCGTTCACCGCAATCTTTGCGATCACCAAGTACTCCGATGCCCAAGAGACAAACTGTCCGGCTGGCACCACGCTCAGCGCCGATGGAGCGAGCTGTCTGTCCGAGGCAGTAAACGACAATGTCGTCACCACAACGAGCTGCACACAGGGGGTGCTTTCTGACGATGGCACGCAGTGCATCGTGCCCCGGGCAGACACAAACCCGCAGCCGGCTGGGATCCCCGTCCAAGCGCCAATCCCGACCTTCACCGGCTAGCTCTGCTCCCGATACTCAACTATTTGGGGGCGAAGCGCTGTCCACCGTCGAGGCGGATGGTGTCGCCATTGAGCATCGGGTTTTCGATAATGGCCACCGCAAGGCGGCCGTATTCATCTGGCCTTCCCATGCGGCGAGGAAAAGCCGCATCCTTCGTCATGTTGTCGGCCCGTTCCTCGGTCACTCGAGCCGTCAGTCCGGTGTCGAACAGACTCGGAGCGATCGTGTTCACCCGAATGCCAAGTGATCCGAGATCGCGAGCCATAGTCAGGGTCATGCCAGCTACGGCGGCCTTGCTGGCGGTGTAGGCGACCTGTCCAATCTGGCCTTCGAACGCTGCGATCGACGCGGTGTTGATCATGACTCCGCGTTCGCCGTCGACGTTTGGCTCGTTCTTGCTCATGTGAAACGCTGCAAGTCGGTTGACATTGAATGTTGCGATGAGATTCAGATCGACGACTGCTCGGAAATCATCGAGCGAGAACGGTCCGTCTTTGGACACCGTGCGCCCAGCTTTGCCCCCTCCGGGCGTGTTCACCGCAGCGTCTACTCCGCCAAGTGCTTCGACAGCTTCGTTGATGACCAGCTCGGTCGCGTCGAAGTCCACAACATCGATTGGGTGCCAAGTGCCGCCGAGTTCGGCTGCTACTTCGGCACCGGCTGAGCCGTCGCGGTCCAATATGGCGACCTTGCCGCCACCGGCCGCAATCCGTACTGCAGTCGCTCGACACATGCCCGATGCGCCACCAACCATGAGTGCCCGCAGGCCCTGCAACTCCATAGCGCTCCTTCAGCAATGCTTCGATGTCGTTGCGACGCACATTAGGGTCATCGCAGCCACGCCAGCCAATCTCGCATCATCTGATCCAAGGCCCTTGCTCTTGCCGGGCCGGAATCTGTTGTTCTGAGACTCGTTCTGTGGTGACCCGGTCGTCGCCCGGCTGACCAACCAGCTCACTACCAATCTGTGAGTAGTACTTCTCAATCAGAACGCAAATGTGCCGAAAGACACCTATGAGTGACTTATCGCAGCTCGCTGAAACACTGCTCGATCCCGATACTTCAGAGCAACAGGTCTCGGACCGGGCACTCGTGCAGGTTCTTGAACGGGCTGCTGTATCTGATCCAGCGTCGACGCTGCATGCGTTCGACCCTGATGACCGGAGCCCCTGTCGACCGCCTGAAGCGCTCGCCAAGATCTTCCGGACACCTGCTCACCTGGTACCACTCGACGAACTATGCAGCGATGGCGGCCGCGACGAACTGGAGGCGGCCTGGACCCGGGCGCTTCGATTCGGAGGTAGTCGGGTAGCCATTGAGGACGTCGACCAGCCCGGTTCGACGCGGTGGTGGTCAGTACTCAACCTGACAAGCCTCTTTGGCTGCGTCATTGTCGCGATTGCCAGCGAAGTGATCCCCCAAGAAGTCGACAACCTCGTGCCCCGGCAGTGCACAATGCGGACCGACGAGGCATCAATGATTACCAATGTCGACGAAGCCTGCACGCTCATGCTCGGATACAGCCGCGAAGAGTTGCTCGGTAAAACCAGCTTGCAATTCGTTCATCCCGACGACCATGAGTCCGCCATTGTTGGATGGATTAAAATGCTCGACGCGCCCGGCACGTCGTTGCGCATGAAACTGCGATACGTCCGAGCAAGCGGCGAGGCCTTCTGGACCGAAGTCACCTATCACAACCGGCTCCAAGATCTCGGATGGATCGATCGAGAAATTGTCGATGTCCATGAGCAGGTCGGGGCTCAGATCGAGGCCAGCCATAAGGACCGGGTGATCCGGGGACTTGCCGATGTGTTGCCAAGTGGCGTGGCACAGTTCGACCTTGGTATGGCCGTCATTTTCTCAAATGACCGCTGGCGAGAGATCACGGGCACGGACGAGTCGACCGAAGCTCAAGATCTCAGCACCTACCGGAACTTGTTCGTCGAACCCTCGTTTCCTGAGCTCTATCGAAATGTGAGACGAGGCCTCGCTGCGACCGGCAGCTATGACGGCGAAATCACGATCACACCCGGCGGCGGCGCGGCCCTTCGCCGGTGTCGACTGGCCTTTCGTTCACTTATCGACGGGAGTGAGACTCCGACCGGCTATGTCGCCTGCATCGATGACATCACCGACGGGTGGCGTCTCCAGCAGCGTCTTGTCGATCAGGCAACACGCGATCAGCTGACCGGGCTTATCAATCGCACAGCAGCTCTCGAACATCTTGACGAGACGCTCGACAAGGCACAACAGGCCGGCACCTCTACCGCCGTGATCTTCGCTGATCTCAACGAATTCAAACGAGTCAACGACGTGCTGGGTCATGCCGCTGGCG
>Ga0209828_1001892_pt1 | contig 18174 bp, 19 predicted proteins | sample MaitaG_FD_187429 | JGI IMG/M metagenome (GOLD analysis project Ga0209828, IMG submission 187429) | Marine algal microbial communities from Maine, USA - Maine_Asex2 metaG (SPAdes) (version 2) | ecosystem: Host-associated > Algae > Red algae > Unclassified | place: Maine, USA | collected 2015-01-05 | reverse complement strand
TTAGCGGTGGGTTGTGTATATTATTTTACAAAAAATGAAGAAGGCTATTGGATAGAACAACAAAAAATTAAACCACCAGTAAATAAAGAATATGCTCGCTTTGGTAGCACCTTGCATTTTAACAATGAAATATTGGTAGTTGGTGCGCCATTAGAATCTGGTATTCATGAATACCGTTTTATTCAAGATTTATATATTTTTTATCGCCACCATGGTGCTGCTTATATTTATGAATTAGGAGCAAATGGATTGTGGACTTTTTCTAAAAAAATATTATCAGAACAATTATCGCAAACCAAATTTGGTGAAGCGTTAGTTGCAACTACAATTAACAATCAAAGTTTTGTTTTAGTTGGGCAATCTAGATGGATAAGATATAAACAAGGTGAAAGAAGCTATTACACTGGCGGGGTACATCTATACACAAAAAAAGATACTGGTAATTGGTTTTTACAAGAAACATTAACACCTACTATTGATAGTTTATCAAAATTGATTGATTTCAGCCGGTTTGGTTATAGTTTTGATATTGACTCAAACAAATTAGTAATTAGTAATAGGAACAATAGGCAGAACGGTTTTACTATTGTTGCAGATGTTTTAGAACTAAAAAACAACAAATGGGAAAAAATAGATGATTTAGAAATACCTCAAATATTAAATTATTCACCGAATATTGTAATTAATGGCAATAATATTTTAATGGGCATTAATAATTATTTTTATACCTTTAATTATGATGTAATGCCTTCCGTAATAGAAATACCTCAAAACCAGTACCCTATAGTTTATCCTAATCCTATTGTTAACAATGCGTTGAATATTAATAAGCGTTATTATTCTCAGTTAAAAGAAATTCAAATCAATTCAATAAACGGGCGGGTACTTTTTTACAAAAATTATCAAAACTTTTCACCAAACAAAATCCTTTTTCAACTAGCACCAGGTATTTATTTGCTAACTGCAGTAGATGTTCACAATAACCGCTTTATTCAAAAAATTATCAAACATTGAAAAAGAGACTTATGCGTTTTATTTATTTTGTAATACAGGTGTTTTTGTTAATCACTATAAGCAGTTATTATACTTACAGTCAGGTAATACCAGATTTTGAAATGACTTTTAAAGTAATTAATGAGTTTGGTGAAGATTCGGTAATTGTAGGTTTATCAACCAATGCGGGTGCTGGCTATGATGAAGGCTATGATATAATAGACACAAGCGAATGGCAATTGCCTGTTGATTTGCGTATTTATGATCCACAGGCAGTAACATTGTTAGGAGATAGCTGTAAGCATTTCACAACCAGTTATTTAGATTTTCCTAACCAAAATACCTACCAAATAGAAGAGTTTGAAAGAGAGTTTACTTTAGTGCTACACATTAATTTGGAGCAAATAAATAACTGGGCACAAGGGTTTACCTGCAATGATGAACAAGTATTAGCTGGTACCTATATAAATTTTGATTTAAGCCCTATGTACGAATATCAATTTAAGAACAATATGGGATTTGATTTTGATTTAATTGATATAAATCCAAGCGGCAATGTGTATTTAGGAGGTATTGATGGTATCAATTTCAATTCGTGGATTACCCCTGAAGCGTGGTGTGTAACAATTTTGGCCTATGATTTTTCAATCTTACCTAGCTGTGACATTGACATTTTCTTCAATGTAAAATTACTTATAAAAAACAAGTTATTTGTTGGTGTGGAAAATATTATTAAGAACCCCAAAATCACAACATATAATAATTTGATATTTATTGAAGATGCTTTGACGTATAAAAAATATGAACTATTTAATTTTAGTGGTGTTTTGTTGAAATATCAGTCAATCAATAGTAATACTATTACTATTAATATAGCTAAATTTAATCAAAAAACACTAATACTAAAGCTAAGCGACCCTAATAAATCAAATTTTTTAACTCACAAAATTGTAAATTTATGAACATTTTAAAACTTTCTTTTCTTTTCTGTTTTTTGTTGTATGCAACAAATTTATTAGCACAATATTATCCTAATGGTGATAAGTTTACACCTAAAGGCCATTTACATTGTTTAATAATTTTTGTAACTTACGTAGATGCAAGTAATGGCACATCACTCTTTCTTAATAGCAATGGTCAGCCCTTAACAAATTCTTATTTTACATCAAACAATATACCAGACTTTGCATTAAATGATGGTCTAATTACTGATTGATCAAATTGGGATTCTAATAATTCTAATCAACCCTTTGACACAAGCATCATAGATATTACTAGCATTAACTTAAGTTCTTACTTCAAAATATCATCTTTTGGTGAATTTAACCTAACAGGAGAAATAGTTTCGATTACTTCTAATAATATATCAGCATCAAATAGCATATTAGTAAATAATGGGGTAAACGAGTATCTTGATCAATTCCCAAATAATTTTAATAAGATGGACAATAGAGATTGTGATTCCTCTTGGTTTAGTAGTGACGATAGCAATACAATGCGAGATGGTAAGTTCGATTATATTGCTTTAATTAAAAAAAAGAATACCTATGCTGGAGCTGTACCACTTGGATCTTTTTTGCCCGAGACTGGTCATTGGCAATATTCAGATAGAAGTAAACGTGAATTAATGCAAACATTCATACACGAATTTGCACACAACATGTACAACGCTGCCCACGTTGCAGGCAGCAATACTGTATTTCAAAACCATTTCCAACTGCAATCGGGATGGGGTATGACAGCTTTACCCTACGATCACTTTTTTTTACCAAGAGCCAACGAAATGTGGGTAAATGGTTGGTTAAGAGACAATCCACAAGACCCTGCTAATAATGATATAGTAACAGTAAACATCAATAATATAAATACACATACCAGTGGTATTGAATTAGGTGATTTACTCAGCACTCGTAAAGCAGTTAGAATTGAGATACCAAATTCAAACCCAAATCCCAATGGTGTAAACCACTATTTATGGATAGAAAATCACCAGAAGAAACATCCTTTTGATGAGGAACGAATTGATTTTAATGAAAATAAAGATACCGAACCGGGGCTTTATATGTATGTAACAAGTGAACTCAACGATCTTTATTCGCCAATTAGTGTCTCGCAATCGGGTAACAATGTGCACACAATACATCCAGCCGGTAAAAAAGATTATGAAATAAATGCTGCTGGTGATAATTTAAATGAAATAGAAGACAATCCAATAAGTGGTTTGCCAGCCAACAGTCTTTTTAGGATGAATGATCCTAATCATCCCTCTAATACGTCAACAAGCATTTTTCATTGTGACTTTTGGAACGATGGGAAATGTAGTGGTAACAAATCAGAATATTTAACAGCTATAATTGGTGGCAAAAATAACCCAGTACATATAACTTATTACTCCGGTTCAAGTTTTATTGAAGGCGACGAGTTGTCTATTAACGGTATTTTTCCTGTTTTAAACTATCCAACTTATCACCCTAACGACACACAAGATCCTTATATCTTAAGTGGTTTAAAAGTGGCAATTGATAACGTAAGCACAAACGGGGATGAAGGAAATGTATACACCATAAATGTTAGTTATGATGATTGGGAGTTTAAATCTGACAAAAGGTGGTGTGGCGATATAATAGTGCCAACTACTAATACGTTAACTGTAACTAATACTGCAAATTTAGATCTGGCTTTATCGAGCATTGCAAATAGAAGTGCAAAACAAAAAGAAAGAGGTGATAATGTGGTCCAAAATTTTGTTGCCCCTACCACCTTAATCGCACAAACCAACTCCAGCATCATTATCGAAAACAATTCTTGCATAAATGTTAAAGAAGAATCTACCTTAAAAATTAATGAAAATGCCACTTTGCATCTAAAATCAGGCGGGTTTGTCCATATAAAAGATGAAGATTCTAAACTGGTTTTAGACGAAAATTCCATTTTACACATGGAGCAAAATGCAGAAATTATTGTAAGAGATGGTGGCTCTTTGGTTATCAACACAGATAATATTGATTTAGATTTCGCTACATCAAAAATTATTATAGAGTCAGGTGGTATTTTAACTACTACTACTACTGGTCAAGCTTTTAATTTTGATGGCCCGGGCCAATTAGTTATTGAGGAAGGCGCAATTATTGATATGCCTTTTAACTTTGTTGGGGAAAGTTCAAACCATACAGCTATATTTTTTAACCATAATAATAGCACAAGCGAATATGCTTTAATTGATATGGAACACGATTTTTACTTAACTGATTGTAGAGTTTGGCATAATGGCGGTAGCAAAATCATCATTAATGATTCAAAAGTAAAATTTGATAATGTCAACTTTATTGATGGCAATGGTTCGTCAACAGCATTTGTTGGCAATAATTTACGTAGTTTTGATTGTAAAGATAGTAAGTTCGATGACTTTGATGTCGGTATTATATTAAACGACTATACTGCACCTACTGGCAACCCAAACGATCCTTGTAATAATCCTTCAAACCCTATTTTTAAAGTAAGAAATTGTGAATTTAACTATACTACTAATACTGGGGTTTCTTGTACTAATGTTTATAAACTTTATGCGGCAAACAATATTTTTAATAATGATGTATTAGGCAATGTTAATCAAAAAGCCATTTATTGCACAAATAGTGGTGCAGAAGTAATAAATAATGAAATTGATAAATTTTATACTGGTGTTCATTTTAATGGAGCAAATAGTAATAGTACATTGCAATTATCTAGTGGTGATATTAGCTATTGCAATACGGCTATTAGAACGGAGTTAGCTAATGCTACAATAAAGTATTGTGCAAAAATTCATCATAATTTTTACGGCATACACAGTACAGCAAGTGGTATAAAACAAATAACAATTGGTAGAAAAGGTGGAACATCAATAACAGATAATGAAGTAGGTATTAAAGGTTACAATATAATAGTTGATATTGATGCTATTAGCGCTAAAAGTGCCAACGGTGGTGTGCATCATCCAAACGATTTAAGTAATAATAATTTGTTTTTCGATTTGAGTTACAGCCCTAATGTAACACTTCCTACTGGCCTTTCTGCAAGAGGTAATTATTGGGGTTGGTATAATGGTTGTGGTGCAGGTGCTGATGAAACTGGTGCTTATTTATTACCATTTCCGCTCGATGATTCTCAATGGCTCTATTATCAACCAACTACAAATTGTTTAAATACTGGTTTAATTTGTAATGGGGCAGCAGAGCCAAACTCAAATGGTAATATTACCGGGTTTAACACAAACTTTAATTTAATATACAATATTTCTAATGATTACTTAGAAGAAGAAGCGTATAATTACGCACATTTTGGTTTTAGCTTAGTAGCCGATTTCGAAGATGAACCCATTTATAATTCTTTGGAGTTAAATGATCAAAATACTGTAATTTTATCAAAAGTGCAGCAGACTACCATTGAACCATATTTACCGCCAGCAGATGCCTGTAGAGTTGGCGAAAATCCAGGGCTTATGTTTCCAGATGTTAGCTTGTTTTCATTAGAAAGTGAGGCGTATGAACTGATTGAAAGTGTTTCCCCAAATCCTTTCAATAATTATATTACGTTATCTACTTTTATTAAAAGTGATGCATACGTAATAGAAATTTTTAACGCTTATGATATTAATGGAAGATCATTAATGCAATTGAAAACAGAAAACAATAAATTAAAGATAGATGTATCTAACTTAAAACCGGGCATATATGCTATAAAAGTTACTGATAAAAAGGGTAACACAGATTATGCAGAAATATTAAAGGCTTATTAAAGCTTGTTTAAAACAATAATAAAACCGTTCAAATGCTGGGCGGTTTTGTTATTTAAGCTTTTTTTAATCAATCAATCTGTCTTTTTATTATAACTCCATTAATAATTATAATCTATTTACGAAAACCAGGCATTGCCTGCTGCACCGGCCGGCCGGCTTTGTTCAGTTTTGTCATAGTCCGCATCATTTTGCGCATTTGCTCAAACTGTTTCATAAAAGCGTTAATTTCTTGTATGGAGTTACCGCTACCACCAGCAATACGTTTGCGGCGGCTGCCACTAATTAGTTGTGGGTTTTCACGCTCGTAAGGTGTCATAGAAAAAATAATGGCTTCTATCTTTTTAAAGGCATCGTCATCAATGTCAACATCTCGCAGGGCTTTACCCATACCAGGTATCATACCTAACAAATCTTTAACGTTACCCATTTTTTTAATTTGCTTTATCTGCCCCAAAAAGTCGTTAAAATCAAATTTGTTTTTGCTTATTTTCTTTTGAAGGCGGGCAGCTTCTTTCTCGTCAAATTGCTCTTGTGCTTTTTCAACTAAGCTCACAATATCGCCCATACCCAAAATACGCTGCGCCATCCGCTCGGGGTGAAAAACATCTAAAGCATCCATTTTTTCGCCTACAGAAGCAAATTTTATGGGCTTGTCAACTGTATATTTTATTGATAAAGCAGCACCACCTCTGGTATCGCCATCTAATTTGGTTAGTACTACGCCATCAAAATCTAACAAATCGTTAAAGGCTTTTGCGGTGTTTACCGCATCCTGACCTGTCATAGCATCTACCACAAATAAAATTTCATTTGGGTTTACGGCTTCTTTAATGTTTTTTATTTCGGTCATCATAGCTTCGTCAACTGCTAACCTACCTGCCGTATCAATAATTACTACATTTTTGTTGTTGAGCCTGGCATGCTCAATTGCATTGGTAGCAATTTCTACTGGGTTGTTATTATCTACTTCTTTGTAAATGCTTACTTTAACTTGCTCAGAAAGTACGGTTAACTGATCAATTGCTGCCGGGCGGTAAACATCGCAGGCGGTTAATAATACTTGCTTTTGTTTCTTTTCTTTTAAAAATTTGGCCAACTTACCAGTAAAAGTGGTTTTACCAGAACCTTGTAAACCAGCAATTAAAATAACAGATGGGTTGCCTGCTAAATCTATACCAACCGATTGACCGCCCATTAAACTTGCTAACTCATCTTGCACAATTTTTACCATTAACTGGCCTGGTGAAACAGCGGTTAACACATCTTCGCCCATTGCTTTGTCTTTTACCCTGTCGGTAAATTCTTTGGCAATTTTATAGTTAACATCAGCATCAACTAATGCTCGTCGAATTTCTTTTATGGTAGAGGCGATATTTATATCGGTAATACGGCCCTGGCCTTTTATATTCTGAAAAGCCTTGTCTAAGCGATCTTGTAAGTTGTTAAACATCAATTATTAAATTATGAAGTTTGAATTTATATTTATGCGTGTTTTAGGCAATTGTTGCAAAATTAACTAAAAAGTGGGTAACGGCAATATTCTTTTTGTGCGAAGGGCAAAAGTTTTTGAAATAGCCCCGACCGAAAAGGAAAGCCCACAGTTGCAGCAAAGCTTTTGTGTGGCAGCAAAACGAGGACTTGGAATGTAGGGCGGGACCAATGTTTATTCGTGCGGTTTCGTTTCGCTTCAAAAAAAATTAGTAACTATTCAGAAGTCAGATCATTTCATTTTCAGACGTTAGACATCAGACATAATTGAGGCAAAAAAGAGCCCTCTTAACTTCACTCAGCCGAATTTATCTGACGTCTGTGAGTGAAGCGGTCTGATTTCTAACCTCTACTGAATAGTTATAAAAATTATTTATATACACTTAGCAAACTGTCAATTTTAAGCTTTGTTGCAAGGCTATCTATTTCTTCTTTTTCTGTGTAGGAAGGGCTATTTAATCTTAAATATTGTTTAAATTTTGAAGAATGTAGGCTTTGTAAATAATATATGTAGGTTCTATCGCTTATGGTTTGCTGTTGCCAAGCGGTGTGTATGTATGTTAAATTTCGTTGAATTAGTTTTTTTGATTTTGAAGAAGCACTAAAAATAGTAAACGGCAAATCTGCTAATTTGCTGCCGTGTAGTTTTTCGGATGGATGCCCGTGTTGTCGTAAAAATTGTTCTATTTTGTAAATATTTTCTTTATTTATAGTGGCTTTTTTACGCTCGGCCATTATGTGTTCTTTACTTTTATATCCATATTTTTTGTGTGCCGCATTTTTATTGTGTTTGTCTATAGATTCTTGGTGTACTTTCAAAATTTCGTTGAGTAAATTGGTTTGGCTTTCAATTGAATTGTTTAATATTGAACAGCCAACAGTAAAAATAGCAATACTAATTAAAAAGAATTTATTTAAATATTTCATATTTATTTTAAGCTAAAATTGTGTGCTAAAGTAAAAACGTAAATATTACTTATTATTTTAGGACTTATATTTAAACTTGGTTCTCGCCAATATTGCAGGCTTATACTCGATGTTTTGTTTAACTTATGATTTATGCCTGTTTGGTAGCGTATTCGAGTAGGTTTGTTGAAGCCATTTAGTTGAAAAAAAACATCGCTTTGTATAAAAATAGAACTGCTTTTGCTGTATTTGTAAGCTATGTTTGGAATGTACCTTATAAAATCTGCATTTTGAACATCATATAAATCTAATGCGCCGTGGTATCTTAATAAGTTTTTAAATGTTATGGTTTTGTAGTTAAATTTATGTACAATATCTACCCAAATAAACGAAACGCCTTTTGCTGGTTTTGGGTTAAAAAAACGCCTAGTAAGTAATTTTATGCCAAAATTTTTAGGTAGGCTTTTAATTAAAGCCAAATCTGTAAAAGTGTTAATATGACGATTGATTTCAATTTTCTTTATATCAACATCAAGCCTTTCTGTAACTCTAAGGCTAAGTGTCCATTTATTTTTTTTTAAGTTAATAAAATGGTTAAGCCAAGTGTTTTCATTTATTTGTGCATTGCTTTTAAAGCATATAAATAGAAAAACAAGCATTATTAGTGCAGCTTTAATATGTTTCAAAATGAGTTTGTATTAAGCCTTAAAAATAAATAAAATATTAAATTGAAAGTAGTAATTAAGTTAATTTAAAACGTACTTAACCTTAATATTAAATTTATGTTGATGAATATAGCCTAATAAAATACCTTTGAAGATAGTTGCTATAAATAATAAAAAAAGCCAGACTTTAAGCCTGGCCTTTTTTATAAAATTTTAAAATTGCTACTATTTGTTTCTAACATTTGTTTTAGCAATCATATCGCCTAATCGTCCTTTCTTTTCACCAATAAATAGAAATATTATATCAATAATACCCAATATTGCTAAAATTCCATTTCTAATTGCTGATTTAACGTGGTTACCTTTTAAGTTACTGCCAGTTTCAACATCATAGGCTTCATATTTCATAATATCTTTACCTTTGCTAAATACAGAGTCTCTTAAAAGAAATAATACAAAGCCAGCTAAATATGCAATTGGCATAAGAAAACCTATTTTTGGAACTATTGATGTCAAAATTCCAATAACTACAATAGGTACAATAAAGAAAATGATAGAATCAATAAGGTAGGCAAAAATTCTGTTTTTTAACTCAACTTCACCAGTTTTTAAAACGCTCTTTACATCGTTTTCAATTTCACTCATAGTAATAAATATTTTTACAGTTTGTTAATTGCTACAAAGTTAAGAAATTGTTTTAGTGTGAAGAATAAATTTAAAAATTTGTTAATAAAATTTTAAGAATGAAGACAATGAAATGGTCTGACTTTTAAATAATCACTATAGTACGTAAATGCTATTAAATAAAAAAAATTTAAAAAGGTAAATAATCGTTTATCTCTAAATTTGCAAGCTTATCCTCCACTTTTTTTTCGGTAGCTAAGCTTTCTAATCGCCAAACATCTAAATTTAAAAAATAATTAATATTACCATCCCTATCTAACTTACGTCCTTTTATGTTGAAATAAATTTTTAGATAATCTCCAAGTGATATATTGTCAATAAGGTCGCAACGGTCGCCAGTTAGCTGAAATTTTATATAATCTGTTATTTTCTTTTCGTTTCTTGTTAACGAGTGCTTCAAAATGAATTCTCGTTTTCTAAAGTTGTCATTTATCTGCTGCGTTTTAAATTTTTCGTGAAGTAAGCCAACAATTTCATAACTCATATATATATTTAATTAATTTTTTATTTAGCTTAAATATTTTTATAAAGATACAAAAAATGGTATAAATAAAGTGTTCGTTTATTTTTATTAACTAATTTCTTTAGTTTCGTTTTCGCTAACACATTAAAGGTATGAGTTTTTTTAAAAAAATATTTGGTGCAAGAGAGCAAGAGCATACATTTTTGAGTGATGGAGAGCCTAACATAAAGTTTGGAAGATATAGTGATAGCTTTAAAAACGAGCAACAAGTAGAAAAATGGAGAAAGGCATTAGCACTATTTAAGGAAAAAGAATACATAAATTCTTACAAACATTTTTTTATGTATTTAAGAGATGATGATGCCGATAATGTAAAAATTATTGAAAAGGACAATGAAATTTTGTTTGAGGTTTACCAGGGGTCGAAAAAAATATCGGGCAAGGCTACTAACGATGTAGTAACCGCAGAAGTAAAAGTAGTTAAATCAAACAAATTGAAAGTGGCTTTTATGCGTAAGTTAATGGAGCGTAATTATAATTTAAAATATGGCCGGTTTGCACTTTCTAAAGATAACACAGTATACATGAAATTTTCTACCACTTCAGAATCTGGCCCGCCAGAAAAGCTGTATTACGCCTTAAAAGAGGTGGCTATACAAGCAGATAAGTTAGATGATTTATTAATTAGTGAGTTTAGCTCAATAGAAAATGTTGACAACACACACATTGAACCTTTAGAAGAAAATGAATTAAAGGTGAAAATTAAATGGTTAAAAGAATATATTAATAAGGCTTTAACACTAACAAAAAGTTTTGATATTAAAAATGATAGAGACAGGGCCTTTATATTATTGTCGCTAGCTTTTAAATTAGATTATTTAATTAGCCCCGAAGGTAATTTAATGGACAAGTTAGAGAAAGTACAAAGTATTTATTATAAGCAAAATAACAACAAAAATATACAAGAAAAAATTGCTGAGATGATAGAGTTGTTTGAGGAAATTAATAATTTAACTAATGAAGAAATTAGCAATGAGCTGTATAAAACTAAGGCTACTTTTGGTGTTGGTACGCCAACAAGTCATACAATTATTAGCGATCAAATAGAAGAACTTTTACCAAAAATAAATAGCTCAATTAAAAACAAAAATTTTGATTTAGCAAAAGCCATTAGCGAATATATTGCTGGCTACACTTTGTTTTTTTATGGCATGCAACGGCCTACAAAGCGGTTTTTTGAATTTTTAGTTAAAATAATGAATTACGAATATTATAAAGAACTTGGTTTTCAAAGATCTTATTTTAAAAAAGGAGAACTCAATAAATCTGAAATAACAAAACGTATAAATGAAATTAACAATGTTTTTAAAAGTGAGTTTCCTGGTATTGCAATAAAATATAATAACCTTGAGTTTGAGTCACGCGCACATTTTGCTTTTAGTTTTTTAAAAGAAATTCAAAAATTACCTTACTTACCAAAATAGTTGGTTTTAAATGATGATTGAAATAATAGAAAAATTTAAAGATGTTGTAGTATCTATTGCAACTCCTAATGGTTCTGGCACCGGTTTTTACTTAAAAAATGAAAATATAATTGTTACTAATTTCCATGTAATAAGCGGTGTAAAAGAAGTAATTATTAGCGGAACTAATAAAGATAAAAAACTTGCAAATGTGTTGTATAGCGACCCAATGTTTGATTTAGCATTTATTGATGCTACCAATATAAATGTTAGCGGAGCAGAGCTTAGTAACACAAACGTAAATGAAGGTGAACAAATAATTGCTGTAGGGCATCCTTATGGTTTAAAATATACTGTTACACAAGGTATTGTTTCAAAGGCCGAAAGGTTACATAACAATATTAACTACATACAATTAGATGCTGCCATTAACCCAGGTAATAGTGGCGGGCCTTCAATAAACGAAAATGGTGAAGTAGTAGGAGTAAACACTTTTATTATAGCTGTAGGAAATAACTTAGGATTTGCTTTACCAGTTAGTTATTTAAAAAAAGCCATTACCGATTTTGAAAATATAAATAGACAAGTTAGCATTAGATGCCACAGTTGCAGTACACTATTGTTAGAGACAGAAATTGATGGAAAATATTGCGATAATTGTGGTGCCAAATTAGATTATGTATTAGATAAACCCTATAAACCTGTTGGTATTGCCAAAATGTTAGAAGAAGTTATTATTAAAAATGGCAAAGAAATTAAACTAGCTAGGATAGGTAAAAACAGATGGGAAATTGAAGAAGGCTCTGCAAGAATATTTATCAATTATGAAAGTACAACAGGTTTTGTATATGGTGATGCTCACCTTTGTATGTTACCAAAGCAAAACGTAGCTGAGTTGTTTGAGTATTTGCTAAAAGAAAATTTCATTTTAGAAGGTGTTTACTTTAGTGTGGCCAATAAAGAAATTGTAATGTCGGTTTTAGTGAACGACCAATATTTAACTATAGAAAGCGGTACACGTATGTTAAACAACCTGCTAAAATATGCCGATAAATACGACGATATATTGGTAGATGAGTTTAATTGTATTTGGAGAGAAGAGGAAATTACATAGCAAAACATATTATGGTTTTAGATCAAAACATTTTAGTGCAGTAACTACTAAACTCAATTTACAAACTTTATAAAATCAATATTTAAAAATATATAATAATAAAAATAAATACAACATAGGTAGGTCTTTTCCTTTTTCAATGGTATTTAAGTTGATATTCAATTATCTCACCAATTTTAAAAATATATGTTGTACCAAAAGTTAAAGTTTAAATTTATAATATTCACTTGTTTAAGCTTATTGCATATGCAATCTTGTACTAAAGATGAGTTTAATATTTTCAAGTCCAAAGATCTTATTCAACTTAATGATAAAGATGAAGAATTAAAAGTAGCTCTAACACCAGTACTTACTAATAATGATTATGAAACTATTGCCGATGTGAACAACGCTGTAGTGAACCAATGGGTAAGTTTGTTTTTACAATTAGAAAGATATGCCTTAGGTATGCGACCTAATGCAAGCGGCAGAGCAATTGTTTATTTCAATTTGCGTTTTTATTTCTTGTAATAAAGATAGCGCAATTTTAGGTAATGAAGAAGAACTAATAAATAACCAAATTGATACCACATTGGTAGATACAACAACAATTACAAACGCTAATTATTACCCATTACAATTTGGCAATAGATGACAATACAGCAATACAAATTATAACCATTGGTTTAACGATTATGATGGTACAGAAAATGGAGGCTTACCAATTGGCCCAGTAAAAGATACTTCTACAATTAATATACTTTACGAAATAACTGGCGATACTTTGCTAAACAACACATTATACTTTGTAAAAAAAGATGCTTACTCAAAGCAATTTTTAAAAAACGAAAATGGTAAAACACTTTTTCATTTTTACAACAATGTAAAGCAAAGGCATCATCAATTTCAATTAATGAACAATAGCGATACAATAGGCGCACTTTGGGTTTCAGATACTTTAGTTTACACTTATAATGACAGGCCTGCAAACCTCTGGTTTCAATCTAACTATGTAGCACATTTTGATTCAATTGAAATTATGGGTAATCAATATTTAAATGTAAAACAGATAAAGTATTACATCGGCATAAATGTTGACGATGTGCCGAGTGATGTTACTTTATGTTCAGATTTTTACGATTTGTATGTAGCAGAAAATATCGGGCCAATTTATTGGGAAATAGATAAATGTGTGGACTTCAATACTTATGCTTCTTCTTCAGTTTACACTTTAAATGATTATTTGTTGAAATAGAATTTATAAAGATCTTATTTTTATCCTTTCAAAATTTATTAGCTTTTAAAACAACAGCTTATATTTGCACTAATAACTGTTTAACAACAAAAGTACAAAAAAATAGTATACATAAAGATCTTATGTTTTAACATAATGATCTTTTTTTTAATTTATGAAACCGAAGCAAGTTTTTCCTTTTTTAAATTGGCTTTCAAACTATAAAGCAAACAATTTTAAAGTAGATAGTATTGCAGGCTTAACTGTAGCAATTCTGTTAATACCACAGTCAATGGCTTATGCGCTATTAGCTGGAATGCCTCCTATTTATGGCTTATATGCTGGTTTAGTTCCATTATTTGTTTATGCCCTTTTTGGTTCTTCGTATCATTTATCTATTGGTCCGGTAGCCATTATATCTTTATTGATTTTTAGTGGAGTCAGCCCAATTGCCTCAACTGGTTCACCAGAGTATATCGTAATTGTACTTACCGTTAGTTTCTTGGTTGGGCTGTTGCAAATATTGCTTAGTTTTTTAAAAATGGGCTTCTTAGTCAATTTTTTATCAACACCAGTTATTGTTGGCTTTACATCGGCAGCGGCTATCATTATTTCCATCAATCAATTTAAATATATTTTAGGTTTTAATATTCCAAGATTTGATTATACATACGAAATTCTTTTTTATGCATTTCAAAATATAGATCAATCCAATGTTGTAAGCATCTCAATTAGTTTAGCTACCTTTTGCATTATATATTTTCTATACCGCATTAATAAAAAAATTCCTGCTGCTCTAATCTCAATATTTGTGGGTGTTTGTTGTAGCAAAATTTTCAATTTGCAGGCCTATGGTATAAAAATTGTCGGCGAAATCCCTCGAGGGCTACCTAAATTTCAATTACCCGTAATTAATTTTGAATTATTAGAAACATTGATACCTTTAGTTTTGTCTATTACCATTATTGGTATAGTACAAAGTTTAAGTATCGCCAAGCTAATTGAATCAAATCAACAAACCTATACTGTTAAACCCAATCAGGAATTGTTTGCACTCGGAATTTCAAAAATGGTCGGATCTTTTTTTCACGCCCTCCCCAGTTTCGGTAGTTTCGGTCGCTCAATTGTTAATTTCGAATCTGGTGCCGTTACGCCTATGTCTTCTATAGTTACATCGGTAACAATTGGCCTGTGTTTATTGTTCCTAACGCCTTTGTTTTATCATATTCCACTAGCAATGCTAGCTGGTATTATTTTATTTGCTATCCGAAATTTGTTTGCATTTAAAGAGGCAACATATTTATGGGGAGCTCAAAAATCGGATTTTATTATGATGCTGGCTACCTTTTTTGTTACCCTTATTCTGGGTATAGAACAAGGGGTTTTGACAGGTGTAGTACTTTCTATATTAACTGTTTTGTATCGTAGCTCCAGTCCGCATATAGCTATATTAGGTAATATTCCTAATACAGAAGTTTATAGAAATATCAGCCGTTTCGGCCAATTAGATACTGCTCCTGAAATTATAATCATTCGTTTCGACGATCAATTATACTTCGCCAACGCTTCGTATTTTAGAGATTTTGTTTTCGAACTTGTAAATGAAAGAAAGGAAAAAATAGATCTTTTTGTATTGGATGCCAGTAGTATCCACCGGATAGATAGTACCGGTTTACAAGTTTTAAAAGAAGTAGATATTTTTTTAGGTAACCAAAACATACAACTTTACCTAAGTGGCGTTATTGGTCCGGTAAGAGATCGCCTATATAAATTTGGGGTAATGAGAAAAAGTGGAGAGAAAAATTATTTCCTCCGTATACACGATGCAGTTCAACATTATAAACAATTGCAAAAGGATAAAAATAGTAATGTATGGACAAGTACAGCAGTTCAAAATAACATTGCCAAAAAGTGAACTGACTACGGATAGTAAAACTCATCTTAAAAAATATAGCCTATCTTTTTTCAACTCAATATTTTGATGAAATAAAACAAATACCTTGGCACTTGAACAATTATTAAAATGTTCATACATTTTTGATTATGAAATTAACCAAGCGTTAATTTTCAGCAAGCAAACTACAAGCTGTGGCCAAAATATTAAAAACAATTGCGCACCCGGTAAAGTTAGAAATATTAGAAGTGTTAGAAACCGAAGAACCTTTAGATGTTTCTACAATTTGCCAACATATTGATGCCGATTGTGAAATTTCTATGATGTCGCATCATTTAACTAAACTAAAAGATAATGGTATTGTTAGCTCCGAAAAAAAAGGTAAACAAGTTTATTACAGAATTGCAGATAGACACCTACTCAACATTTTTGACCGTATGGAGAATTGTGAACTCGTATAACTAACTATGTTAAAATAATAGCAACTACATATAACTTTAGAACATTTCAATACAATACTTTACCAAATTTAATAGAAATATCGTATAGTATAGTGCGCTCTGATAAAGATTTATACAAACTTGATATTACAAATTTACCGGAATTAAAAACCTTTAACTTTCCTATGATTTACTATAGCTCTTTAACAATACAATCACTACTTAGCAATGGTTTGTACTTGCTAGAAATATTCAATAAAGAAAACAAACAGGTCGCAATTAGAAAAGTTATTATTGCGAATTAGGCAATGTTTTTTTTCATTGATACTCCACCAAGGTGAACGCTTTATTCATTTCCGAAACTGGTAATTTGCATACTTTATTTTGACAAACATAAATAGTGGTTTGCTCATTTTGTAGCTTATTTTTTAGTAGACAAGGTTGTACACAGGTTTTGTAGGCATCAACAATAAGGTTTACGGTTTCATCAGATAAATTTACTGGGGCTTCATTCGCCGTCCAGTTATTTGTTTTTATTGCTACCATCTGATAAATTAAATTGTTTAGTTTTAAAAAAAGACCCCCATCGGTGCGCTGTTCTTATGGGTAGCGTAGGGGGTTCTATTGTTTACAAAAGTAAGACAAATAATTTAAAAAGTTATCTTTGAATAAAAAATCAAAATTAAACATTCAAAGTTTTGCAGTTGTTTCATTCCACTTTCAAATCTTTTTTTTGTTGTTTAATTCTTGCTTGATGTGAACGCCCTAAGTTTAAGCCTTTCTTTACTATTCTTAAATTTGCTTTCTGCTTATGATAAGCTCTAAATTTTTCAGCTAAATACTGGTCTTCAAATGTAAAAACGCCATCCATTACTTTAGCGTATTTCACATTGCTTAGTTTTATATTTTGTACTTCAAAAAATCTATCTACAATTACAGAAAAGGTATTGGGCTGCCTATGGTCAATTACCAATTCTACCCAAAAACATAGCTCCTTTGTTTCTTGACATTTAACTTGTCCTTTTTGAGAATTTTTACTGAAGTATTTTTGCTTTACGGCTCTTAAATCTTTTTGAATAATGTCTCTACAAGTTCTACTAAATTTTGTACTAAGTGGTTGTTTTCCGTTAATGCATTTAGTGTAAGAAAATACACGGGTTGTTAAATCATCTTTTACAATGTGAAAACAATTCGTATTATATCTTACCTTATCTACTTTAAAATTTTGAATCCCTTGTTTCTTCATTTCTTCAAATTTCGGATTTAATTTTAAAAGTTCATACACATCATTTTTATCACTATCGTTTAAAATCGCTCCGGCGGTGTAGCTGTTTAAAATGGCTTTAAAATACGCAAGGGCATCTTTTTTATATTTGAAAATTTTATCACCTATTATAATTTCTTTTCTCATTACTAAGTCGATTTATAAATGCAAATCAGGGTTCATTTGACCGTGTAAAATTCTATTGACAAAAATAAATTCATCTTCAATAGTGTAATAGATATGATGTTTTTCTACTCTTAAATAACGTAATGTTTTACCTCTGCGAATAATCTTTTTACAAAATGGTGTTTTTGGATTTTCGGCAATTGTATTTAAACCTTCTTGAATTAGCTGGTTGTATTTATGCACCTGTCTTTCGCCCCATCTAACCAATGTATATTCCAAAATGGAATTAAAATCAGCTTGTGCCAAATCAGATAATACAACTTTCATTTTTTGCTTTTAGAAATTACATCATCTGCCATATTATCTAACAACTCTGGTGTATAAGTGGTGTACCTGTCAGCTTCTAAATCTTCAAAGCCTTTATCTAAAGCCTCAAATAATGCTTTTCTTTTTTTCTCTTTTACTTGCAACAAACGCAATGCCTCGTTCACTACTTCACTTTCGTTGTTGTAAAGTCCGGTTGCTACCGTTTCTTTAACAAAATTTTCTAAAGCTGATGATAAGGTAATGTTCATGGTATAAATATACGGTATTTGGAGAAATAGTATAAAACAATGTGATTGATTATTTGGTTCTATACTTCAATCTTGTTACCGCATTTTGGACAAACATAAACTTTCTTTT
>Ga0209828_1001889_pt1 | contig 18184 bp, 19 predicted proteins | sample MaitaG_FD_187429 | JGI IMG/M metagenome (GOLD analysis project Ga0209828, IMG submission 187429) | Marine algal microbial communities from Maine, USA - Maine_Asex2 metaG (SPAdes) (version 2) | ecosystem: Host-associated > Algae > Red algae > Unclassified | place: Maine, USA | collected 2015-01-05 | reverse complement strand
AGAACCGTAGCGAACCGACTGGGCTTGGCTGGTTTCGGTTGCGCTCCTCGCATGCAGTAGAACGGCCCAATGGCTGACAAGATCACAACCGACCTGACGAGAGGTGTCTTCACGATCACGCTTGCGGATCCCGACAATCGCAACGCGCTAAGTCGACAGCTCACTCGGGAACTCATGGCCGCAATGGACCGGGTTGACCAGGACGACGACGTTCGAGTTGTTGTGCTGACAAACGAAGGCAACACGTTCTGTGCAGGCGCTGATCTTTCTGAACGCTCTGACGATGACCGGCCTGATCCGACCGAAGAAACCAAGCACGCTGACCCGCTTGGTTTCTTTGGTCGCATCCGCCGATCGCCGAAACCGTGGGTTGGCCGGATCAACGGTCATGCCGTAGCTGGTGGGCTCGGGCTCGCAGCAGCAACCGACATTTCGGTCGCGCTCGAAACGGCAAAGATGGGCTTCTCCGAAGTCCGCATTGGTGTCGCGCCAGCCATCATTTCGGTTATCTGCCTACCAAAGATGCGACATGGAGAAGCATCTGAGGCCTTCCTTCGGGGTAACCGGTTCCAGGCAACCGAGGCCGCTCGGCTCGGGCTGATCAACTACGCCGTTGCTGGAGACGAACTTGACGCCAAGGTCAATGAGATCGTGGGTGACCTTGTGCTCGGCGGCCCATTGGCACTCGCAGCGTCGAAGCGCCTCGTGAACGATGTGCCGCACATGGGCTTTGACGCCGCAATGGTGTGGGCGGCCAAACTCTCGGGAAGTCTCTTTGAATCAGACGAGGGCCAAGAAGGCATGAAGTCCTACCTCGATAAACGAACTCCTCAGTGGGTACCGGACCCGCTGTCATAGCGGCGACTGGGCAAACGGTCACGAGGACAGGGCGGGAACAACCTCATGTTCTTGCGACATCCACATTGGCGAGTTCGCAAGGTCGATGAAGTTCGCTTCGTCAGCAAGTAGCTCGGCCTGTGCTTGTCGTACCTGCGGGTCATCGCCACCAAGGGCATCCAGACTGTCGAACCAAAGCTCAGCGACACCGTCATAGGGTGCGGGTGCCCCGCCGTTGCGTTTCTGAAATGCAGCATGCAGACCATCGAGATCTTGCGTGTGTACCTGCACGTACCGCCTAATCTTGAGCACCTCGGCTCGCGCTGCAACGAGTGGTGCGTGTGTTTCGCGCCAATAGGTTTGAAACTCGTCACGTGACATTTCAGGTCGTCGGCGCAGGGCAAATACAAGCTTGATCATGGGTTGGCCTTTCGCGGTAGTTGAGGAAGCAGATGCTCGGCGACGAATGCCGCATCGGGTAGTGGATCAACCGGGTTTGGGAAGAAGGCAACCGCGTCGGCTCCCGCTTCGATGAGCGACGACACGTACGCGGTTGCTTGATCTGGTGTGCCGAACGCACAGATTTGGCTGTACCAATCGTCGGGCATGGACTGGGTTGCCTCCAGCCAACTTGTCTTGTTGGCCTGTGCGGCAAGTTCATCAAAGAATGGCGCCATGCGCAGCGAGATTGGAGCATCGGCTGCTACCTCGGCCAAGAACTCGCTCATGCCCTGGCGCGCGTCTGCGGCGGCGTCGGCAGGACCGAATGCGAGACTTGCGAACACCGTGATGCGATGATCCGCAGAACCGACCTGCTGTCGCACCCACCGGACGTAGTCAGCGCTGACGAAATCGGCCAAGATCGTGCCATCAGCGACTCGCCCGGCAATCTCCAAGGACTTCGGCCCGCGGACACCAGCTGACACGAACGGTTTGATCTTGGGTGGCTGGTCGAGGGTCACATCATCGAGCGATACGTAGCGACCAGCGACCGTGACGGTCTCGCCAGCAAGCAACCGTTGAACCGCATCAAAGGTCTCTTCGAGCACCGTGAGAGGCGATGCCACCGCCGCGTTCATCTGTTTCATCCAGCTCTGCACGCCATGGCCGAGCCCAGCGTGTAGTCGGCCAGGCGCAATCTCGGCAAGCGTCGCAATCTCCATTGCCGTGATGGCGGCGTTGCGTGCGACGACCGGCATGATGCCGATGCCCACATCGATGGTTGACGTAGCCACCAGAGCGCTCGCAGCCAAGCTGACACCTGCGGTGAAGAAGCAGTCTTCGATGACCCAGAATTCATCGAAACCCTGGTGCTCGGCGGTTACGGCTCGGTGCATGACCGAACCCGCAGGTTCCGATCGGTGAAAGCACATTCCGTAGTCAATTTTCGGCATCTCGCAAAGCTAGCGCTATAGCTGGTAACGATGGGTGGTGAGTGCGGCACGAGTGGCAAGATGTCGGAGATGACCGAGAACGAGGTTTCGCAGCCTGAGCGTCTAACCGCCGATGAACTGCGCGCGTTGGGCGTAAGTCACCCCCTACTTTCCGATGATGAACAACTTGTCGCAATCGTTCGACTGTTGCTCGACATTGGCGTTTCGCTCGACGACATGATTGAGGGTGACCTCACCTACCTTGCAGCACCAAAGCTGATCCGTCCCGATGCAACGATCGAGCCATACATGGCGTTCTCTGACGACGACACCGATCGAGAGTTTCGAGCCAAGGCAGGCGTGGCTCTCGGTTTCCACATCGATGAGGACAGCCGACTGCTCACGCCTGCCGAGGTCGACACCATCCAGTTCTTCCGTGCGATCCGCGACATTGTTGGCGACGAGGACACGCTCGCCATGATGCGGGTGATGGGCACTGCAATGGGACGAGTCGCTCGTTCAGTTGTCTCCGCGCTCCGACTGCACTACGAAACGCCAATCATGGATGCCACAGGCAGCCTTGCTGAGGTGGCCTTGGCGTACCGTTCCATAGTCGAAGAACTGCTCCCGTCATTCCTCGACGCATCGTCAACAGTGCTGCGACGACATGTCGCCGTTGCGTCAACGATGACGACGGCATGGAACGTCGACAAGAACCGTTCCGGCACGATGGAACGGATCACCGTCGGCTTCGTCGACTTGGTCGGTTTCACATCGTTCACCGAGCGGGCCGACCTGCAACAGTTTGTCGAGGCTTTGACGGCGTTTGAGTCGCAAGCCCAAGAAGTCATCGTTACCAACGGTGGCACGCTCGTGAAACTCATAGGCGACGAAGCAATGTTCGTGGCACCAACGCCCGCGTCAGGCATTGAGATTGGGCGCCGGCTAGCCACGTTGCCGCTTGACGGATCGGGTCCTGCCTCGGTCCGTATCGGACTCGCTGCTGGTGAGGTTGTCGCTGTAGGCGGCGACTACTACGGCACGATCGTGAATACCGCATCCCGGATCGTGCATGAGGCAGAGCCCGACTCGATTGTGGTCACTGCCCCGGTTGCAAACGGCGCGCACGCATCGGCCCGTTTTGAGGATCTTGGGTTGCAGGAGTTGCGCGGGATCTCCGAACCCGTTGCGTTGTTCAAACTGCTCTAGGACAAATTGCTCTGACTCATGACCGTGGCCACACGAGAGTTCTCGGTTGTGACCATGCTCTAGAGCTGTGAGATGTCGCGCACGGCGCCGCGGTCGGCAGAGGTCGTGAGCGCCGCATACGCCCATAGCGCTTGGCTCACTTGACGTTCGCGGTTTCGAGCCGAGAACGCCGCCTTGCCATGGGACTCTTCTTCTGCCCGACGGGCAGCAAGCTCCTCGGCGCTGACGTCAACGTTGATGGTGCGGTTCGGAATGTCGATGAGGATGGTGTCGCCGTCGCGGACAAGTCCGATCGCACCGCCAGCGGCGGCCTCAGGAGAGGCATGTCCTATGGAGAGCCCCGAGGTACCACCGGAGAAGCGCCCATCGGTCAGCAGCGCACATTCTTTGCCTAGGCCGCGGCTCTTGATGTACGTCGTTGGGTACAACATCTCTTGCATGCCCGGACCACCCTTTGGGCCTTCGTAGCGAACGACGATGACATCGCCAGCGTTCACCACGTTCTCGTCGAGAATGCCTTCGACCGCCGCATCCTGACTCTCAAACACGCGAGCCGGACCGCTGAACACCAAAATCGATTCGTCGACGCCAGCGGTCTTTACGATGCAGCCGTCTTCGGCGATGTTGCCGTAGAGAACGCCAAGGCCACCGTCGGCCGAGTAGGCGTTTTCCACTGACCGAATGCAGCCGTTCTCGCGGTCGTCGTCGAGTGTGTCCCAGCGTGTGCTCTGACTAAACGCGACCTGCGTTGGAATGCCTGCTGGCCCGGCGCGAAAGAACTCTTTAGCTGCAGGGGTGCAGGTCTCGCGACGAATGTCCCATTCGTCTAAGGCCACCTTGAGTGAAGCTGAATGCACCGTGGGCAGATCGGTGTTGATCAATCCACCGCGATCGAGTTCACCCAACAAACCCAAGATGCCACCGGCACGGTGCACGTCCTCAACGTGATACTGCTCGACCGATGGTGCCACCTTGCAGATGTTTGGAATGTTGCGACTCAGCGCATCGATATCGGCCATCTTGAAATCGAGTTCGGCTTCTTCGGCTGCCGCCAAGATGTGCAGCACGGTGTTGGTGCTTCCGCCCATGGCGATGTCGAGCGTCATGGCATTTTCGAACGCTCCGCGATCAGCAATGTTGCGGGGCAGCACGCTGTCGTCGTCCTTTTCGTAGTACCGCTTTGCCAGGTCAACAACGGTGCGTCCGGCCTGCAGGAACAGACGCTCTCGGTCGCTGTGTGTGGCCAGGACGGTGCCGTTGCCAGGGAGTGACAGTCCGAGTGCCTCGGTCAGACAGTTCATGGAGTTCGCAGTGAACATGCCTGAACACGATCCGCATGTCGGACATGCGCTGCGTTCGATAGCCGCAACGTCATCGTCGCTCACACCGCTATCGCCAGCGCTCATCATGGCCGAGATCAGGTCGACCTTGACTTCGGCGCCCGCGAGCCGGGTCTTGCCTGCTTCCATTGGACCGCCGCTGACGAACACGCATGGCACGTTGAGCCGCAACGCTGCCATGAGCATGCCCGGGGTGATCTTGTCGCAGTTGGAAATACATACCAACGCATCGGCACAATGTGCGTTCACCATGTACTCGACGGCGTCAGCAATCAGCTCCCGCGAGGGCAGGCTGTAGAGCATGCCGCCGTGGCCCATAGCAATGCCGTCGTCGACAGCAATGGTGTTGAACTCTTTCGCCACGCCACCGGCGTCTTCGATCTCACGCCCAACGAGTTGGCCCATGTCTTTGAGATGGACGTGTCCGGGCACAAACTGCGTAAACGAGTTAGCGATCGCGATGATCGGCTTGTCGAAGTCGTCGTCGCCCATGCCGGTCGCCCGCCAAAGCGCACGTGCTCCCGCCATATTGCGTCCGTGGGTGGTTGTTCTTGATCGATACTCAGGCACGGCCAAAATTGTACGTCTTTTAGGGCCACAATGGGAAAGGCAGCGAGGCTGCCCGTTTCGGGGGGTGCCAGCGAACTACCGTACGGGTTGCATTCGGTAGTGCCGGAGGGAAGACATTATGAATCAACGATTGCAAGGCTGGAAACTCGCACTTGCTCTTCTTGTGCCAGCGGTCATTATTGGCGCGGCAGGCTTCATCGCCTACGACGCCTTGTCCGACGACGATCAAAATCTGGCTGTCAGCAGTGATGACGTCACCTCGTCGACGGCGACACCGACCGCAACGGCACTGCCGCTCACGGCTCCGGTGCAAGCACCGGCTCCGACGGTTGCCGAGGTGCCAACAGCGTTGCCAATCCCAACGGCTACTCCAACAGTGCTTGCTGTCGAAGAGGTCGACGCGGACGCGACCGAGGACGACGACAGCGACACCGAGTCCGACGAATCGACGCCTGATCCAGCACCGGCTGCTACCGCTGTTCCGGCTGCCACCAGTGCGCCAGCACCAGCGTCGACATCGGCCCCTGCACCAGCGCCGACATCGGGGCCGGCTCCCACAGCCACCCCCGATCCAGATGTTGTGACCGTCGCCTGCTCGGGCGATATTCCAGCCGACATCTCGCCCGGGCAGACCTTTGGCCCTCTTACGGCTGTAACAACGCCTGCCGAGGTCCAGTCCGGCTTCCAGTACTTCTGGGACTTTGGCAACAGCACGAACGCCACGTCACCAGGCAGCGGCGGGATCACCTACGACGCCACAGGCAGCTATGTGATCACCCTGACCGCAACCGATGTGGTCACCGGTGAACAGCTCGTCGCCACATGCGGAACCGCAACGGTAGAAGCCGGAATCGAATCCCTTTCCGTGTCGTGCAAGGTCACAACACGTGGCGCGCTAAAGCTCGCCGACGCCCGGCCTGGCGATTTCGTCACCGCAAACATCACGTGGAAGCCCGCTTCGGTTCTCCTCGACCTGCAATACGAGTTTGAAAAGACAGATCCCCTCATCTTCTCCAACCAAGCCTCCTCAGGCGACACGCAAGAGTGGAGCTTTGGTGCCCGCGATGGGGCATTCGACGTCTTCTGGCGCGACCCTGAGAGCGGGACTACCGGCCGCTTGAGTTGTGATGCGTACCCAGGCGCAATCGCCGAAGACAATGACCCCGACGCAACGCCTACTCCTGGCCCTACGCCCACGACCGACCCAACGGCTGATAGCGACGGCGACGGTGTCGAAGACGTCATCGACACCTTCCCGAACGATCCCACCGAGACCGCTGACACCGACGGTGATGGCATTGGCAACACTGCGGACCTTGACGATGACGGCGACGGCGTCCTCGATACCGACGACGCGTTTCCGCTCGACGTCACGCAGTCCTAGCCGTTCAACTGAACAGCTAAAGCGCCCGTGCAGACCGAGCACGACTCTTTCTAAAAGCACCGACGCGGCTAGCCTTGGACACGGAGGCGCACCATGACTGATGTACTCAACAGTTCGGAAACTAGCGTCGGCATTTCGAGAGCCAAAGCGCCCGAACCCGACCTTTCCGACAATCCAATTCGCGGCGAACGGTATTGGTCCCAGACGTTCGCTGACCAGGAATGGTCTTCGCTTTGGCCACGGGTGTGGCAAATTGCCGGTCGCGTAGACCAGATTCCGAATTCTGGCGACTACGTCACCTATGAGATCGGCCGTGACTCTGTCATAGCAGTGCGAGGCTCCGACAGCCAGGTGCGTGTCTTCTACAACGTCTGCCAGCACCGTGGCAATCGATTGGTTACCGCAGAGGTTGGGTCGCTCGCAGGGCGCGATTTCTCATGCGCGTATCACGGGTGGCAATTCGGCGACAACGGCCGCCTTAACTTCGTTCCCGACGAAGACGACTTCCCCCAGGGCAGCCCGTGTGGAGTCCGCAACCTGGTCGAGATGCCATCGGATACGTGGGCTGGCTTCATCTGGTTCAACATGGATGAGAACGCCAAGCCGCTACGTGAATCGCTTGACCCGGTAGCCGACCAACTCGATGCGTACCGCATGGAAGACATGAAGCGAACGCATTGGGTCACCATCGTGGGTGATTGGAATTGGAAGTGCGTACAGGACAACTTCAACGAGAGCTACCACCTGCCATACGTGCATCCCCAAACACTTGCATCCATGAACGAGCACCACAGCGGTAGCCAGTTCGATCTCTATCCGAGCGGCCACGCACGCATGCTGATGCCGGGCGGTGGTCCCGGCCCTCACTTCCGCGGCAAGCCAGATCGCACGTTCAAAAGCTTTGCCAAGGACTTCGAGTTCTGGGACTTCGATCCCGAGCCGTACCGCGACAACCTGCCGGGCCTTCGCACCGCAATGCAACAGCGCAAGCGCGAACTTGGCGAAGCAAAAGGGTACGACTTCTCGTCGTACAGCGACGAGCAGTTAACCGATCACTATCACTACACGGTGTTCCCAAGTATCTCATTCAGCATGAAGCCCGACGGATGCATCTGGCTGCGAGGCAGCCCACACCCGACCGATCCAACCAAGTGCATCTTTGACATGTGGTACTTGACCTTGTTCCCGCAGGGTTCAAACGAGTACTTCTCCAACTCGATGAAGGACTGGGTATCAATCGATCACCAGGTCGAGCATCAAGTGGGTGTTGCTGGCGAGATCTCGTGCGGGCCGGGTATCGACCAAGACGTAGCGATCTGGAGTACGCAGCAAAAGGGACTTATGTCGCGCGGTTACCGCGGCGAATACATGCCGTGGCAGGAACGCCGAATCAAGTTCTTCCACGACAACATCGACCGGCACATCGCCATGGGGCCTGTGTAAGTGACCGAGGAGGCCGCCCGATCGGAAAGCACACACAACCTGGGTTCGCTTGAGGACCTTGTCGATGGCGAGCGGCGAGCCTTCGAGGACATCGGCGAGTACGGCATCGTGGTCTGCAACGTGAAGGGCGAGTTGTACGCGCTCGAAGACAATTGCTCACACGCCGATACGCCATTGAGCGAAGGTCGCCTTCGGGGATGGCACATCACGTGCCCTTTGCATGGCGCAAGCTTCGACGTCCGCGACGGCAGCCATGGGGGCCCGCCTGCGTGGGAAGGCGTGCCGTGCTACAAGGTCGAACGAGTCGAGGGCGAGGTAGTTGTGCATCTCGGCGCTGGCGACGCCGCCGATGATGATGAAAAGGGCGATGGCTTCGGTGACGTCGGCGGCTTGTTCAGGACTCGCTGATGCAGATCAAACTAGGTCAGGTCGCAGTCGTCACCGGTGGAGCAAGCGGCATTGGTCTGGCCATGGCTCGAGCTTTCGGTGCCGCTGGCATGCGTCTCATGATTGGCGACATTGAGCCAGGAGCGCTCGAGACAGCAGCCGACTTGCTTCGGGTCGATGGTTTCGAAGTCGCAACCGAGATAGTCGACGTTGCCTCAGCTGACGCGGTCGATGCATTCGCTGCCAAGACCTTCGAGACATTCGGCGCAGCGAACATTGTTTGCAACAACGCGGGTGTGGTTGCCCGACATGACGCGTGGGGCTCACTCGAAGATTGGAAGTGGGTGATCGACGTGGATCTGTGGGGCGTGATCCATGGGGTCCACTCATTCGTGTCGCGCATGGTTCAAGGTGGACAGGTCGGCCACGTTGTAAATACGGCGTCTGTTGCCGGGCTCCTTGGCTTTCCGGGGATTGCGTCGTATACCGCTGCCAAGCACGCTGTCGTTGGGCTATCCACGTCGTTGCATCACGAACTCGCCGCCACGAGCGTGGGCGTCTCGGTGCTGTGCCCCGGGCTCGTCGCAACGAACATTGTGAACAGCGAACGCAACCGGCCGGGCGGTGACCCATCCGATGGTGATTCACCAACGCATGCATTGACCGGCGAAACCTTGACGCCCGATGATGTCGCCGATCAGGTTTTGGCGGCAGTGCGAGCAGATCGATTCTGGGTGTTGCCACACGCGCACTATGCAGATCAGGCAATTGCGCTGGCCGAAGGCCGCAAGGCCGGTCTGCCTCCAGCGCAACCCGAAGTCAAATTCTAGGGCCTGTGCTCATTCCGGGGCGCAGCCGTGCTCGGAGCGCGTCTTTGGCCGCGCTGGCGACGCCGTTGCGAGTTAGGCGTCGGGCTCTAGAGTCGAGGCGTCATGAGTTCGCTTTCCTTGCCCCGCCTATCCCGTGTTTTGATCGCCAGCGTCTTCGTCTTGGCCGGTTGCGGAAGCGCAGAGGAGCCAGCGGCAGCGACAGCGGCGCCGGTTGCGACAGAAGCACCCGCCGCGACAGAAACGCCGGTCGAAGAAGCAGCGTCTGCTCCCACTGCCGAGGCGACCGGTACGACGCGTGATGACCGGTCCGAGCAGGAGATCGCCGTCGACAAACTCGACCTGATGATGATTCAGCTTGGTATCTCCGAACTGGAGGACCTTGAAGACGCAACGAGTTGTGTCCTCGACCGCCTCGAATCGGAGAATATTGAATTCACCGGCGAGGGCACCGCCGATCTCATTGCCCTCTCAGCGTGCAACGAGACGATCATCTCAGCATGGTTGCCAAGTACGAACCCTGCACTTCCCGATGCGGTCTGGGCCTGCACGGTTGACGGCATCGGCGCTTGGATCGCCGAGCTAAGCATCCCTGATGCCGAAGCCTTTTTCGGCGACGCCTCGCCACCCGAAGAGTTCATCGAACAGACCGCAGAACGTTGCGACGTAAGCGCCGACGACCTCGCGGCCGCGTTCTAGTCGGATTGGCCCTGCGGTGTTGGGGCCCCTCAGCATGACGAGAGCATCGAGAAACGTTGCAAGCGCGCACCCTGGTTGAATCACGCAGATGAAGCGAGCGGTTCTTCCAGCCATGTTGCGAGGCGGTCCAACAGGCTGACATAGCTCAGTGGAGTTCCTGGCTCACAAAACTTGCCGGCGTCTACGAGTTCCGCATTGCTGGCACGCAGGTACTCGCAGCATGCTCGCAGGTCGTTGGCGAGCTTTAGCGGGTCGCGTCGGGCATCGGAGCGCCATGTTCCTGGTGGCGCCTCGATGTCATCTCCACATGCGAATCGCACCGCCTCGTGACTGAACTCGAATGCCTCAAGACCACAGCAGCCCGCAACGCAGTACCGCTCAAGGGATAGCCAGAACCATGTGGGTGTCGGCAGGTGGTCGTCGAACCATTCCACGCTCGCCCGGTCGATCGGCTCGGTGCGGATGACTGACCAGCCATCGCCGGAGATCTCCATAACCAACAACCGTATCGCGACCGGTACGGGCACTTTGGGAACTTTCCAAGCAACAAATTTGGTGGTCCGGTGAGATTGTCATAGGGGTCTGTCATCATCGGGCTATGGCTTTGCTGTTCGATCTTGATGACGCACATCAGGCGCAGCGCGTGTTCGATGAGTCAGCGGCGCGGCAGGCGTTTGAACGAGCGATCAGCCATGCGCGCAAATTGGACGGCCGGCCAGCGTTGGGACTGTTGGGTGAGTTCCGCTCCCAGATCGCGGTGGTTGAGGCCGAAGTGTTGGCTGAGCATGTCATGGGTGATGGTGACACGCGTCGTGCTGAGCGGTTGCTTGATGACGGCAAGACCTCCAAGCGTGAGCAGCGCAAGAAGGCCAAACGGGCCAAGACGGTCGATAAGAACAAGGCGTTGGCGGACAAGCTTGGTTCAGGGGCAATGAGTGAGGAACAGATCGATGTCATTGCTGACGCTGCCGATAAGACCGACGGCGCGGCCGCGGTTGACAAAGACCTGATTGACAAGGTTGCTGCGGTGCCACCCGAACAAGGCAAAACGATTGCCGATGAATACGTAGCCGAGAAGAAAACCGCCGGCGGTATCCAGTCCGAGCATGACCGCCAACGAGCGCTACGACGCGCAAGCAAGTTTCATAACAAGAACAAGGGCCTCGATGCGATCTCGGTTGAGGGTGACGGTGTCGCTGTCAAGGCAATGTGGGACGCCATCCTGAAACGCGCTGATCAGATGTATCGCCGCGACGGCGGCCGCGACCTACCGATTTCACAACATCCGAGGACGAACGAGCAGCGACGCTTTGACGCTGCCAATGAACTGATCTGCGGCAAAACCGTTCACCCCAACGGAACCACCGCCAGCACCACAACCAGGACCGGTTCTGGGACTCGACCACAAATCGTCATCAGCCTCACCATCGAAAAACTCTTAGGCCTCGCGCCTGAAGAAACCGCAACCCAACACGGCCTCGGCCTGATCGCCGACAGCGTGCTCGCTGACTACGCCGCGCACGCAGACATCATCGCTGCGCTGTTCGACCACAACGGTGAACCACTCTGGCTCCACCGACTCCAACGCTACGCAACACCAACCCAACTCATCGCACTCATCCTGCGAGACAAAGGCTGTGTGCTCTGTGGAGCTGACCCAGCCAAATGCCAGGCCCATCACACCATGCCATGGAACGCACCCGGCAAAGGCCAAACAAACCTCAACGAACTTGTGCTGCTCTGTCGCACCTGCCACCACCGGCTCCACGCTGACAACCACACCATCTACCAACACCACACCACCAACACATGGCGAACCCGACCCGCCACACCAAACGAAACACCACCACCACGACCAACCACCACCCACAACCAAATCCGACGCGAATAGATCGGTATGCAAACCTTGCACAAGCACAACAACGCACCCACACGCACAAAGGCGACGCGACGCTCAACGGACTTTCACCAACGGTCCAGACAAATGCCGCGCAACCACAACAACCCAAACGAACAACAACACCACCGCGCACCAAAAGGCCACGCCGTTTGATGGCATCGACCAAGAGGACAGCGCCCCTGTTATTCAGTCCTACTAGCCAGCTCTGCTAGTCAAAGAGTGCGAAGACTTCTTCGAATGCTTCGAACTGGCCACCTGCTGCCGAGGACGGGACCAGGATCGGCGTGGTCAGGCCCGCGTCGTACCAGGCTTGCAGGCCTTCGCGGACTTCGTCGGCGGAGCCGTACAGGGTGACATCGCTCAGCCATTCATCGGTGAGCAGTCCAGGAATTGATTTGCGGTCACCAGTTTCGATGGCGGCTTCGACGGCTTCCATCTCTTCGCGGTAGCCCTCTTGCTTCCAGTAGTTCCGGTAGTTCGGCAACGTGACATAGAACTGCAACGTCCGGCGGTTCACGGCTGCGGCAGCCTCGCGGTCATCAGAAATGCACGTCGGAATCATGTTGCCCACAAAGAAGTCATCGCCGCTTGCGGGGGTTGGCATGCGCTCGAGCGTCCCGGGGAATGCCGACCGCGCTGCGTTCGCCAGCACCATGCCCTCGCCAATCTCGCCGGCAGTAGCGACCATCTTGTCGCGCATCGCTGCGAGCACAATCGGCGGCAAGACGATGCGGTCCTGGCCACGCAGGCCCTCTACGAATTCACGAATGTCGGAAAGCGGCTTGCCTGGATTCACCCCGAGTCGAGCATTGGCCGGCGCGTGGCTCACACCAATGCCGAACCGAAACCGACCTTCACTGATCTCGTGGATGTATGAGGCCGTTGCCGCGTAGTCGGCGACGTTGCGTGCGTACATGTTGACAATCGATGTGCCGAACTCGATAGTCGAAGTCTCATGTGCCATCGACAGGCACAAGCCCAGAGCATCACCCAAGCTCGGGCAGTAAATTCCTGCGAAGCCACGGCGTTCAATTTCTTTTGCCAACTCAATCGTTCGCGCTCGACGGCTCGGTACTGCCGCCAACGACAACGCTGGAAGTTCGCTCATTAGATGTCCTCAGTCTCTCGGTCGTATTCGTGCGATTCGTGTTCGTCGGAATGGTGGTCGATCGTGCAGTGCGCTCGCAAGCTAGATCGCGCCAGACTCGCGCATTGCACCGATTTGATCCCAGTCGTAACCGAGCTCAACGAGAAGCAACTCAGTGTCGGCGCCGAGCTCGGGAGCGAATTCGCCCGGAACCACGGGTGTGTCCGACATCTGAATTGGTGATCCAACCATGCGGGTTTTACCCCACTCAGGGTGATCGACCTCGTGCATGTATCCGTTGATCCAGCAGTGTTCGTCTTCTGCTGCGGCGGCATAGTCATTAACGGGCGCCCATCGACACCCGGCGTTCTCAAGACGTTCTCCCCACTCAGCGCTAGGGCGGGTCTTAAACACTGGCATGAGTTCGTCCCACAACGCATTGCGGGTTTCGGTAGTGAATAACAGGTCGTCGAATCGTTCATCGGTGATCAGGTCAGGGCGCCCGATCGCGTTGTAAAAGTTCTCTCGCAACTGTGGCGGCACGCCGACCAACGCGATCCAGCCATCAGAGGTTTCGATGATCCCGTATGCGGCCTTGATCACCGGATGCCCAAAGTTGGCGCGGCCAGGAACCTCGCCGCTGAGAAAGAACGCGGTGTACTCAGAGCACTGGGCATAGATCTGGCTACCAAACAGTGAGACATCGACCCGCTGCCCTCGACCAGTCCGTTCGCGTGCCATGAGCGCTCCCAGAACACCAATAGCCATGTTCTGGCAGCCAATGTGATCAGCGATCGTCACCCCAACCGGCGTTGGAGGTCCCCCGTCACTGCCGGTCGTGCTGATTAGCCCGCCTGCGGCCTGACCCGCGAGATCTGCTCCTTCGCGATTGTTGGCTGGTCCCGCCGGGCCAAATGTCGTTCCCATGCCGTAGATGATCCTCGGGTTCCGAGCCGCCGCTATGTCATAGCCGACACCCCACTCTTCGAGCGTGCCAGCCTTGAAATTCGAGATGACGACATCGGCTGTCTCGACCAGTTTGAGAAACGCCTCTGCTCCTTCGCTGACCCGCAGATCGATGGTCATGCTGCGTTTTCCACGATTGTTGCCAATGTAATATGGCGGACGGGCGTCGCTATCGCTCGATGGAATCCATCTGGCTTGGTCACCCTTTCCTGGAAGTTCGACCTTGATGACATCTGCGCCCATGTCGGCCAGTGTCTGGGCAGCCTGTGGACCTTGAACTAGCAGGCCCGCATCGATAACTCGTATCCCGTCGAGTGCCCCCATGGCGTTATCCCTTCGTAATCGAGTGTGAAAGTAGTGATTGGTACGTCCGGCGAGTCTCGCGTACTTAGGCTGGCAGGCACCAACGTGCCAAGCTTTGAGCACCGCTACCAAAGGAAGCCCAGCGCATGAGTTATGAGTGTTTCGACCTTGAGGTAACGGACAAGGTCGGGCTTGTCCGCATGACCCGCCCACAGCGCAGCAACTCGATGATCCCCTCTTTTTGGAACGAGCTGCCAACCATCGTGGACGAGCTATCGAACTCGGGCGGCGTACGCGCAATGGTGCTCTCCGCCGAGGGCAAGAACTTCTGCGGGGGCATGGACCTCGAAGTATTTAGCGCCAATGAGACCGTGGGCGCAGCCAGCGACGAGAAACCCTCACCTGGCCATCGCAGTCGTCGAAACGAACGATTCCGAAGCACGGCATTGAAACTGCAGGACACATTTACCGCGCTCGAACGTGCCCGCATGCCGGTCATCAGCGCGATCCAAGGAGCGTGTGTGGGCGGCGGGATCGACATGGTCTCGGCCACCGACATGCGCTACGCCACCGAAGACGCATGGTTCAGTATCCACGAGATCAACATCGGCATGACTGCTGACGTCGGCACCTTGCAACGCATGCCAAAACTCGTCCCCGAAGGCATCGTGCGCGAGCTTGCCTACACCGGTCGCCGCTGGACAGCAGCCGAAGCCAAAGCCGCCGGGTTCGTCAACGATGTGTTCCCAGACCACGAGACGCTTCTCGACGCAACCATGACCGTTGCGAGCGAGATTGCGTCCAAGAGCCCAATGGCAATCTGGGGCACCAAGCAGACCATGCATTACACCCGAGATCACACCGTGGCAGATGGTCTTGAGTTCATCGCGAACTGGAACGCCGCCATGTTCGACACCGACGACATGGCCGAAGCATTCAAGGCCTCACTTGAAAAGCGCGACGGCGACTTCCCCGATCTCTGGCCACTCAGCGACGGGATCTAGGCCTTGCGCTCCGAAGTTGACTTCTTGAACACCGGCTTTCTGCCGCGGGCTGCTGGACCCCAGCTTGGCGCGTCCCAACATCCCGCCATCCGCACCCCCGCCAACACGTCACCGGCTGGCACCGCCCGCAACTCCCACGCCACCCCCGCCAACACGTCACCGGCTGGCACCGCCCGCAACTCCCACGCCGCCCCCGCCAACACGTCACCGGCTGGCACCGCCCGCAACTCCCACGCCACAACCGCCACCCACCAGCTGGCACCGCCCGCAACTCCGACAACTCCGGCGACTCCGGTTGATGGCGTGTAGCTCATGACCTCCAACGACGACGCTGCCTACGAGCCTCCATTTGAACCGTCCACCAGCGCGGGCGAACACGACGATGTCGACTTCAGTGAGTACGAACTCGGCAAGCTCGGCGACGACATCCGCTCACTGGTAGACGTGCCCGGGGCTGTGCTTCAAGCTGCGCAATACGCACTGGCAATACCGATCGGCATCGCGATACTCACGTGGATTGCCTACGGCAATCGCATGGCCAGCTGGGCGCTCGTGCCATTCACCGTGATCGCCGCTGGCCTGTCGCTACTTGGCGCCATCGTCATCGGCGGCTTCTTTGTGACGCGGCGCCGACTCGACACCGTGGCCGACGCATCGAACAGAGTGGTCACCGTGATCGGCGATATGCACGGCGATGTCGCCCGCATCCGTGGCGGCCAATCAGAAACCTCGGTACAAAAGGTCGCGGTTGGTTTGTTGGAGAACGCCATTTTCCCGGCCGTCTTTGGCACCGTCGCTGCCACCGCCGAAACCGCGCTCGGTCCGCTTGGCAAGATCGCATCACAGGTAACCAAAGTGCCAATGGCCATGGTTCAGAAGTCCGTCGTGACTGCAATCGGCAGCCTCCCGGACCACGAGATTGGCGATATGGCTACCAATTCGACCGAGACCGCTGCAGCTCTGGCAGACCTGACCACCGAGTACACGCATGCCAAGGACAGGGTCGAAGGCATCGTCGCCAGAGTCTCACGAGCCGCGCTCGGGTCGGTTCTCGGCCTTGCGGTCGTTGCGTCGATCCCGCTGCTCATTTGGCTTGGATTGGGGTTCGTCCTCACGTAGCGAGCGACTGCCATATACAGTCGGGGCATGCCACGGAGCTGGTCATCGATGGATGACTTCGAAGCGTTTCTAAACGACGGCGGCATCGTCGAATCAGACGATGCCATGCCCGATGAATACCGCACAGCGGTCTTCCGATTCATCGAGCTACATGCCAACAGCGAACACATGGGAGGGCTGACTGAGCGCGACTGGATTCCACGTACGCCCGGCCTGCGCCACAAGATGGCGGTCATCGCAAAAACACAAGACGAGTTTGGCCATGGCCACCTTCTCTACATGGTCGCTGCGGACATGGGCGTCAAGACGCGACAGGAGATGCTCGAAGACCTTTTTGCGGGCCGCAGTCGCTTCCACAACGTGTTTCACTACCGGGCGAAGACGTGGGGGCACCAAGTCGCAATCGCGTTCCTGGTTGATGCAGCTGCGTTGGCAAGCCAGCAGGCGGTGTTCAAGAACTGCTCGTACGGTCCGTATCGTCGCATCCTCAAGCGCATCATCGCTGAAGAAGGCTTTCATATGCGACTCGGCGAAGACCGCATGATGCGCATCGCGCAAGGCAGCAAAATGCAACGCGAGTTGTTCCAGCAAGCGATCGACGATTGGTGGTGGCCAGCGCTGCAACTCTTTGGCCCTGACTCAAAACCCAACGATCTGCTTCTGCGATGGCACATCAAGTCCGAGCGAAACGAAGTCCTGCGTGACCGCTGGGTTCAAAAGTTTGTACCCATGTTGCAGAGCTATGGCTTCACGGTTCCTGACCCAGGTTTGCGTTTCGACGAGGAACAGGATCGGTGGGTGGCAGGTCCAATCGACTGGGAGCCGCTCAAGAAGACATTTGCGAACGTCGGTCCCGATTCTGCTCGCCGCATCGGCGAAGCAGCCAAGCACTGGGAAGACAGCAAATGGGTACGCGAGGCGCTCGCCACTCCCCTCCCGGAACTTTCAGACGCATGACGATGCAAATCGAAGCCGCCGTCCATCGCGCGATCTCATCGGTCGATGATCCGGAGTACCCCGGCATCTCTATTGTTGACCTTGGGCTACTCGAATCTGTCGAAGTCGACCACGACGCACACGTGCGCGTGGGGCTGATCCCGACATTTTCTGGCTGCCCAGCATTGGCGGTCATCGCCACCGACGTGCAAGCCGCGGTCGACGCTGTCGAATCGGTACAGAGTTGCACTGTCGAATGGCTCAGCTCGCCCGCCTGGCATACCGACCGAATCAGCCACGAAGCTCGAGCGTGCCTGGAGAAGAAGTACACCATTGCCATACAGCTGGGGCAGCGCTCGCCAACCTGCCCGCTGTGCGCATCAAAGACCGAAGAGCAGTCGCTGTTTGGGCCAAGTCGGTGCCGCTCGGTTCATGTCTGCACTGGTTGCGGCGAGACGGTTGAAGTAGTCCGAGGCTGACGTGGCCATCTTTGAGGTGTTCCTCAAGAAGGACGGCCGCAACGAGTTCCGCCACGTCGGCGCTCTCGAGGCAGCGAACGATGATCTCGCTGTCGTTGCGGCGCGTGAGTGCTACGTGCGGCGCGCCGAAGGTGACCGCCTCTGGGTCGTGCGACGCGATGACATCCTGAAACCCGATCGCGACTTCACCGCCCCCAATGGCGACAAGCCGCACCGCCACCACAGCGGCGAAGCCGTAGCCGCCCGCCGCAAAGCGCTTCGAGCAGCGAACGATGAGCAGCGAACGATGAGCAGCGACGATGAGCAGCGAACGATGAGCAG
>Ga0209828_1001888_pt1 | contig 18188 bp, 14 predicted proteins | sample MaitaG_FD_187429 | JGI IMG/M metagenome (GOLD analysis project Ga0209828, IMG submission 187429) | Marine algal microbial communities from Maine, USA - Maine_Asex2 metaG (SPAdes) (version 2) | ecosystem: Host-associated > Algae > Red algae > Unclassified | place: Maine, USA | collected 2015-01-05 | reverse complement strand
AAGACCTTCTACAAGTTGAATTAAATCACACAGAAGGAATAAAATTTTGAAGAAGTTCACACTAGAGAATGGGCAATTTCGATAATTATTTTAGGGCTGGAAATCTTCAAATATCTAAGGGGGAAACTCATTTTACAGTGAAATTCTTCGGAATTGAATTAGATCATCTATTTTATATATAGTTTTTTCGTGCATCAAAAATGCTCTTGGATACAATTTATCTTTTAAAATGATAAGAGAACAAAATCTGTATGTAAAAAAGACAAACTTATGTCTTTAAGGGAAAAAAATTAAAATTTAATCATTACATTGTGGTTAACCAATAACTGGTTAACCAAAAATTGGTTTACCAATAACTGATTTCTTATGCTAGAAAAGTTGAAGAAGTTTGACATTATTGATCCTGTAGAGCTCATTATCTCTAGGATAATGGGAAGCTGCTATCAAAGCAATGGATAACAATGAGTAAGACTTTAAAAAGAATAATTGATAATGGTTAAATGAGAATTATGTGACATTCTCACATTTGAATTGAAATTTTTATGAAAAAATCTAACTACTAAAATGACTATAAAAACAAAATTAATTCTAATGATGATACTGCTATTTAGCGGGTCATTATTTGCACAAAATGCGCGCACCTTGACCGGTACCGTATCAAGCTCCGACAATATCGGAATCATCGGAGCCAATGTACTTATTGAGGGGACAAATAGAGGTACCATTACAGATATCGATGGGTCTTATCAAATTGAAGTAAATTCTGGTGATGTACTTCAATTTTCATATTTAGGATACTCAACAGAATCAATTGTTATCACAGATCAATCTTCACTTAATATCTCGATGTTAGAAGATGCAAATCAATTAGACGAGGTTGTCGTAACTGGTTATGGAACACGTAAAAAGTCTCATAACACAGGAGCAATTTCTCAAGTAAAGGGTAGTGACGTGGCTGCGATTCAGGCTAGTCGTGTAGACGATGCCTTAGCAGGTAAATTGTCCGGTGTATTGATCCAAAATCAAGATGGTGCACCTGGTTCAGATCCAAAGATTCAGATTAGAGCTGCTTCTTCCATATCAGGTGACTCTAATCCACTGATCGTTGTAGATGGATATCCAATATCAGGAAGTTTGGCAACTGTAAACCCTAACGATATTGAGAGTATAGAAATATTAAAAGATGCTGCTTCAGCTGCGATTTATGGTTCTAGAGGAGCAAATGGAGTTGTATTGGTGACAACTAAAAAAGGAAAATCTGGAAAAGCTAGCATTAGTTACAATGCTTATGTCAGTACTTCTAGTCGATATGTAGGCGATGTTGATCAACTAAAGACTGCTGGAGAATGGGCTGACATTTTGGATGCAGGCATAGCAGATGGGACATATGATATTTCTGAAGTGGACCCAGCGTTAGCAAGTTACAGGATAAATGCCTTTAGAAATTCACCTGATGTAGTGGCTGCAGAAGATTGGCTTTTTAGGTCAGGCAATAGTAATAACCATAACTTAAGTATTAGTGGAGGCACAGATGATGTAAATTACTATGCATCTGTTGGCTATCAAAACACAAATGGTGTTGTCATTACGCAAGGATTCGAGCGATATAATGCACGTTTGAATGTTGATGCCAACTTAGGAAACAAGTTCAAGACGGGATTAAATTTTAACGGATTTTTAGGTGATAGAGATATAGTAGGTCATGATATGAGAGATCTATTGAGAGCGTATAGTGTTCATCCTATTTATCATACACAAGCATCCATTGACTTCGTTCAGCAGTTAGATCAACAAGCGCAGGCTTTAGGATTAGCTGCATTTGATGCTGGATATAGAGGTGGCAGTGCACCATTTAATAACAGTATCTATACTTTAGAGCCTGGTGACTTTGCTAACGATTGGCACTATGGAAGAAGTGGTAATGGTATTGGAGGATCAGGAGATTCAGGACCAGCTACGAAGCTAGATAATACTGACCAATATCAAAAAACCTATTTCGGTAATGTAAGTACATATTTACAATACAACATAGTAGAAGGCTTAGATATTAAAACTGTTCTGGGCGGAGATATCAGAGATAGCAGAGACTTTTTCTCTAGATCTCTTGAGTTTGATTCTAGAGCGCGAACGAATCAAACACGATTCAATACTAACGATGTAAAGAGGACTTCAGTCTTAAGTGAGACGACCTTGAATTATAATAAAATATTGGGTAAACATGATATTGGTGCTGTCGCGGGTATCGAATTTCAGAATTTCTATATTGATGGACTACAATTAAATGCATCTAATGTACCATTTGGTCAGCCTTTAAATTATGCACTGTTGGATCCATCAGATATTGCAGTATCTGAACGAGACGAAACCATAAACAGACAGAGTACCTTTGGAAGAATTAATTATGCTTTCGATAATCGTTATTTAGCTTCAGTATCAGTCAGAAGAGATGGTGATTCTCGATTCGGAGCTAATAATAGACATGAAATATTTCCAGCACTTTCTTTGGGATGGAATGTACATAATGAAGGCTTTTACAACTCTGACTTTCTAAGTGATTTAAAACTGAGATTCAGCACAGGGTCTTTAGGGACAACTTCATTTTTAGGATCTTACAGCTCATTGAGTTTGTTAAATCCTCAAGCAGCTATATTAGGAAATGCATTTCTAATTCCTTCAGATATAGCAAACCCAGATTTAACATGGCAAACAAATACAGAGACCAATTTTGGTATTAATTTAGGTTTCCTAGGTAATCGATTTACTGTAGGTGTAGATTATTATACTTCTAATATCGAAGACATATTGATTAATCAAAGTGTTTCAGAAGTATTAGGAACGACCTCTATAATACTTAATTCTGGTGATGTTAAAAGTTCTGGCTTAGAATTAGAGCTAGGTGCAGCAGTTATTAATAACAGAAATTTGCGGTGGAATGTTAGTGCTAACTTATCTACAGTCAATACTGAAATTACTGATTTAGGAAATCTGGATGAATTACCTAGAGCACTTTATGGTCAGTCTGGTAGAGCTCCTGTATTTAGAAATTATGTAGGTGGAGAAATCGGTGAAATGTGGGGATTAGAAACTGCTGGACAAGTCGAGACAGAATTCATAGCAGATCCTACGAGGTCTATTGGGATCAATAGTTCAGCATACTATATCGTCGATCAGAATAAAGATGGTGTCATTGATCGAACACGAACAGTCGAAGAAGGAGGAGATTTAATCAAGATAGGACAGAATACTCCTGACTTTTATTGGGGATTGAATAGTCAAATGAGTCTTGGAGATATTGACTTTTCATTACAGTTTCAGGGATCTCAAGGAGGAGAAGTATGGAATGTCGATCCTATCTATTGGCAGTCACAGTTTGGTCCAAGAGTCCGAGACAGTTTTGATGCTGAAGATGATGGTATTGCGGATCATAATGGCTTGCACTATGATCAACCAAGAAATGCACTGGACTCACAAATTCAAGATGCTTCTTATATCGCATTAAGAAATGTGACTGTAGGTTATACACTTAGTTCAGACTTAACTGATCAAATAGGCTTAGGTTCATTGAGGTTATATGCTGCTGCTTCTAATTTATTGTATTTAATGGGGGATAATTATACATCACTTAATCCTGAGGGTGTAGAGATCACTAATGGTGGTTATTTAGGGCCAACAACATACGGAGTACAAGTCGGTGCAAGCCCAGTTGTCAAAAGTTTCACTTTTGGTGTAAATGTTAATTTTTAATCGAAAAATAAAGAAATAATGAAATCATTATATATAATTTTGGTATCAATGCTGTTGCTAGCAGCATGCGAAAGTGACTTAGATCAGTTTCCACCAAATATTGCCAGTTCAAATTCTTTGACAGATTTTGAAGGCGTTTTAAATGCAGCATATTTCTATCAGCACGGATCAGTCACGCCTATGGCTGTGATGGGAGATTTCAGAGCTGACAATGCAATTATGGATGAAGAGCCATATACTGAATTTGATATTTTCGGTCCTAATCTGACGGTTATGGAAGATCAGTTTTTCGGTCCATTTTATACTAGCTTGTATAAGTCTATATTGAGCGCGAATAATGTTATTGAAAATTCTGCGGACGGGACTGAAGTAGGAGAAGCAAAATTTTTAAGAGCTTTAGCCTACTTTAAATTAGTCAGAGTCTTTGGTGATGTCACAGTGAATTTATCTTCTACTCCAAGCACGACAGATGGATCTATTCTGGCAAGACAGTCAGCGGCTTCAGTCTATAACAGTGTCATCATTCCAGATTTGAATGATGCCATATCAGCCTTAGGAACTGATATAAACAACGGACGAGCATCTAAATTTGCAGCACAAGGTATGTTGGGTAAAGTGTACATGCAGTTAGGAGACTTCAGCAATGCTGCCTCTAATCTTGCAGCAGTTGTTAATGGAGCTTCAGGCGCAGGTATCAGTTTACAAGATAATTTTGCTGATATTTTTGGTGTAGATAATGATTTGAATTCAGAAATCATTTATGCAACTCAAGTATCAAGTTCTATCTCAGACGAGTATGGTTTTTCAGAATTTTGGTCATGGTCAGGTGGACTTGATACAAAATCTTTAAATCCTTTAGATCAAGATCTAATTGATGCTTTTAATGCGAGTCCTGGAGATCTAAGAAGAGATGTCACGATTGATACAACTCTATTAGCTTCTCCTAAATTTCCTCAGACAGGCGGTCCTGATCATGATTGGATCGAGTTGAGATTAGCAGATGTTATATTATTATATGCAGAAGCATTGAATGAGAATGGGGATACTCAACCAGCATTAGTTGAATTAAATAAAATTAGAACCAGAGCAGGTTTAGATAATTCAATTGCAAGTTCACAAGCTGAAATTAGAAACGCTATTGCTGATGAAAGAAGACTTGAATTGGCTTTTGAAGGTCAAAGATGGTTTGACTTGGTTAGAACTGGTACGGTAGATGCTGAAATGGGACAATCGATTGATAGTCGATTTTACTTATTTCCTATTCCTGTATCAGAGGTACTCGCAAGCTTTGGTGTTATTACACAGAATGATGGCTACTAAATAAGAAATAGAATATAGATAGTTTTATTATGCTAATGGAGGAGAGGCCGATTGGTCTTCTCCTTCATTATATAAAAAGGTAAAATTTATGAATTGGAATCCAGATAGTTGATTTACTATAGGTAAACCCGAATCATATATAAATCATAGATTCCAAAAAATATGAAATCTACATCTTCTGTTTATAGACCAAGTAAGTATCCCAATAGGCATCAACTTAAAAAACACTAAATTAGTGAGCAATAGTGATAATTAATAAACTGAGGAATATCACTTTATTTGATTAAGATATGATGGATTGTATAAAAGTCTTATTAATGATTTGGGGAATGTTCATCATGCTAACGTCGTGCCAGAGATCAACATTACCATCAGCTACGCTACATCAAGAAGGAATAGACGAATCTGTGAAAAAAATGATTCCTACAGAAGAGACACCGACATTATTTGCTAAAACTATCGCTGATGCTATAATAGAAGTCGACCAAGAAATTAAGAATGGAATAGAGGTGCCGATTCCAAAGGATATGGCTGGTGGATATACACACGAGCGACACAAGAGAAACTGGATCATGCTTCAAAAAGCTGGAGATCTGTATACGATGACCAAAGATGTAAAGTACGCAGAGTATATCAAAAACAGCTTGATGACTTATGCAAAAATGTATCCTACCTTGCCTCTTCATCCGACTCAGAAATCATATGCCACTGGTAAAATATTTTGGCAATGTCTTAATGATGCTAACTGGTTGGTCTATGTGAGTCAAGCTTACGAAGCCATTTATGACTATATCTCTCTAAAAGAAAAAACACATTTGGAAACTGAGCTATTTAGACCAATGGCTGATTTTTTGTCTGTTGAGAATCCTCAGTTTTTTAATCGGATTCATAATCATAGCACATGGGCGAATGCAGCAGTCGGTATGATTGGCTTAGTTATGGATGATGAAGATTTAATTCAGAAATCATTGTATGGTCTACCGATTAAAGAAGGCAACTCACTGGATAAGGATAATGACGGTGGATATATCTATGAAAAAGGAATAGCGAAGGCTGGCTTTTTAGCACAGCTAGATGGTTCATTTGCACCTGATGGTTATTTTACAGAAGGACCCTACTATTTGAGATATGCTATTTTTCCTTTCTTAAAGTTTAGCAAAGCACTCTCCAGTAAGATGCCAGAGTTAGACATCATGAACTATAGGGATGGTATTATGACAAAAGCTATCTATGCACTGCTGAATCAAACTGATGCAAATGGTGTTTTCTTTCCCATTAATGATTCGCAAAAAGGCATGTCATGGGAAGCGCGAGAACTCGTCACAGCTGTTGATATCCTGTATTATGAAGACCCATCAAATAAAACATTATTAGACATAGCTAGGCGTCAAGGCAAAGTCTTACTAGATGATACAGGTCTTGCGGTTGCTAAGGCATTAGACAATAATGAAGACAAGCCATACACGCAAAAGCCAATGGTCTATGGAGACGGAAAAGATGGCACAGAGGGTGGCGTCGGTATCCTAAGAAATGGCACGACTGCCATTGTCATGAAATACTCAGCACAAGGTATGGGACACGGACATTTTGATAAATTATCATATTCAATGTATGATGATACTGGTGAAGTGATCCAAGATTATGGCGCTGCCAGATGGGTCAATGTCGATCAAAAAGGTGGTGGTCGATATCTAAAAGAAAATAAAACATTTGCAAAGCAAAGCATAGCACATAATACAGCTGTCCTTAACTCAACTTCACATTATGAAGGGAAAATTGAAAAAGGTGAGCTACATCACCCGTACTTATTTTTCGCAAATTATGAAGATCACCAAAACCAGATCTTAAGTGCAAAAGATACTAATGCTTATCCCGGTGTAGAGATGCATCGTACGATTGTTATGCTAACTGATGAAAGTTTGCCTAATCCTATCACAATAGATTTATGTAGAGTGTCGAGTGATGTTCCATCCCAGATTGACTTACCACTTTGGTTTCAAGGCCATCTACTCGGGGTCGATTTTGATTATGACAAATCACTTGATAAATTAGAAACATTAGGTGATGCAAATGGCTATCAGCATATTTGGAAAGAAGCCATTGCCAACATAAATCAAGATGGCAATAATAGTCTGACTTGGTTCAATCAAGGCAAATTTTACACGACAACATTCGAATCACAAGTAGGGGAAGAACTCATCATAGGTAAATCTGGAGCAAATGATCCCGAATTTAATTTGAGGTATGATCCTGTACTCATACGGAGGAGATCTGATGAGTCAAAGACATTATTTGCCTCAGTTATAGAATCACATGGTAGCTATGATCCTATTTCAGAAATACCAATTAATCCTTATTCTGACATTAAGTCTTTAGATGTCTTATTTACAAATGACGATTATACAGTGATCTCGATGACAACGATCGAAGATATTAAATGGACAATAGGAATTGCTAATCAGGATAGCAACTTCTCTAAAAAACATACTCTTGACATAGGAACTGGTCAACTGAATTGGTCTGGACCATATATAATTTCAAAATTATAAAATAAAAAAAACCATATGAGTTTACACGATAGCATAAAAGCAACTAAGGAATACTGGATTGATTCGGAAACCACTTGGGAACAAGTCGCTGAAGGTCTTGACAGACAAATCATGGGCTATGATGACAAGATCATGCTAGTCAAAGCACGATTTAAAACTGGTGCTATTGGTCAACAGCATAAGCACTATCACTCACAAGTCACTTATGTAGAAAGTGGATCATTCGAGATGACAATAGGTGATGATGTTAGAATTATAAAAGGTGGAGATTCATTTTATATTCCTCCACATGTGATGCATGGATGTGTTTGTAAAGAACCAGGAATACTGATTGATGTATTTAGTCCAGCGAGAGAAGATTTTTTAGGTCATGAACAATTAGATTTGAAATCATGGCCAAAGTAACAAATTTGAAAAAAGGTGGATTACGTTGGTGGGTAGTTAGCTTAGTGGCTTTAGCTGCGGTTATAAATTACATAGATAGGCAAGCATTTGGCGCATTATGGGGTGATATTGCTTCTGATCTTTTTCCAAGCATGGATGCTGATGGTCACAAAGCAATCTATGGCACTATCTCTTCAATATTTATTCTTTCATATGCTGCTGGACAAACAATTTTTGGAAAAATATTTGATTGGATTGGTACAAGAATTGGATTTGCACTTTCGATTGGAATATGGTCTCTAGCTACTATGGCGCATGCTTTAGCAAACAGCTTAGTCAGCTTTTCAATATTTAGATCAATATTAGGAATTGCAGAAGCTGGAAACTGGCCTGGAGCTGCCAAAGCAAACGCAGAGTGGTTTCCTACAAAGGAAAGAGCCTTTGCGCAAGGAATATTTAACTCGGGTGCGGCAATCGGTGGAATCGTCGCTTATCCTGTCATCGGAATATTATCAGCATTTATGTCTTGGCAAGCAATTTTTATTTGTGTTGGTGTTATGGGTTTTTTATGGTTATTGCCATGGTTTTATATCGTGAAAGCACCACCTGAAAAACACCCTTGGTTGTCAGAAAATGAGAAACAATATATTCTTACTGGGCAGGAAAATCAAGATTTAGATCAAGATGGGATTTTTGATGAAGGATATGCTCCTAATACAGGAGAACTCTTAAAGCACAAAGAAAGTTGGGGAGTCATTATAGCATCAGCAGCTATTGACCCTATATGGTGGTTATTCATCGTATGGATTCCTATTTATTTGTCCGAAGTATTTGGAATGAATGTCAAAGAAATCGCATTTTCTGCGTGGGTTCCCTATGTAGGAGCCATGGTTGGAGCTTGGTTTGGAGGACTTCTTGCACAAAATAGGCTTGGTGCAGGATGGTCAGTTAACAAAACAAGAAAGATGGTAATTACATTAGGTTGTTTTATTATGATTCCATGCTTTTTCCTTTTGAGATCTCCTGGAACTGCAGTCAATGCAGTTATGATTATGGCTGTTCTTCTATTTGGTTTCCAAACTGCAATAGGGAATGTTCAAACTTTACCTAGTGATATGTTTAGTGGTAAAGTAGTAGGGACGCTTTCAGGGTTTGCAGGAACAGCGGCAAAACTTGGAGCATTTGGCTTGACGGCATTAGTAACAGTCATCACGACTGGAGGTAACTATACACCTGCATTTTTGATAGGTGGCGCATTGGCTGCTATTGCACTTGCTGCAGTATGGTTACTCTGTCCGAAGATCGAACCATTGAAACCGATAAATTGAAAAAAATTTAAATAGAAAAGTGTATCTAGTGAATAAGATAAACTAGAATTTTTAATAAAAGAAAATTTAAAATTAATATAAAATGAATTTAGAAGGAAAAGTAGCCATTGTAACTGGAGCGACGGGCGGTATTGGATTGGAAGTAGCAAAACAACTTGGCAAGCATGGTTGTATTGTTATTTTAAATGGAAGAGATGATGAAAAAGGAGCTGCCGCTTTAAAGGTATTGACTGACCAAGGGAGTAAAGCAGAATATTATGGATTTGATGTGACCAATGAAGATGATGTCACCAAAAATGTAAAAGCGATTGGTGAGAAATATGGTAAAATAGATGCCTTAATTAATAATGCTGGTGGATTAGGTGGTCGATCAAGATTTGAAGAAATGACGACAGAATTTTATAGATCTGTGATGGCTCTTAATTTGGATTCGGTGTTCTTTGCATCAAGAGCTGCAATTCCATTTCTAAAAAAAGGAACTCATCCAACAATCATTAATTTTACATCTAATGCAGCTTGGAATGCTGGAGGACCAGGTGCGGGAATGTATGGTACTTCGAAAGCAGGTGTCCATACAATTACAAGAGCTTTAGCAAAAGATCTTGCAGAATATGGGATTCGTGTTAATGCAGTTTCTCCAGGAACAATCGATACCGATTTTCATATAGGAATTAAATCAACAAAACCAGAAGTCTTCGCTTCCTGGGCAAATAATATTATGCTAGGTAGATTAGGGAAACCTGAAGACGTAGCATCTGTTGTTGCCTTTTTAGTGAGTGGAGATGCAGCCTTTATAACTGCTGAAACAATTCAGATAGGTGGTGGTCAAGCTTTAGGAATTTAAAAATTTGTGTTATAATTATATTTCAAATTTTGAAATCGAAAAGCTCTATTTTTAATTAATATAAAAATGTAATGGGTAAATTTAAAGGTAAAGTAGCAGTTGTTACTGGTGGTGCAAGAGATATTGGTAGAGCAATATCTGTCCAATTAGCAAAAGAAGGTGCTAAGGTAGTTGTGAATTATAATAGTTCTAGAGCAGGAGCTAAGCAAACTTTAGAAGAGATTGCAGCTTTTAAAGGTAAAGCTATTGCTGTCAAAGCAGATATCTCTACGGCAAAAGGTATTAAGAGTTTGAAGGCAAAGACTATTAAAGCTTTCGGTAAAAAAGTACATATCCTAGTGAATAACGCAGGAGGTCTATTTGCACGAAAAACTTTGCAGGAATTTGATGAAGATTTCTATAATCTCGTGATGGATGTCAACTTTAAAGGCACTGTTTTTACTATGCAAGCACTTACACCATTAATGGGTAAAGGGAGTTCTGTTATAAATCTGTCTTCTCTTGCAGCCAGAGATGGTGGAGGAGGAGGCTCCGCATTATATGCTTCTTCTAAAGGTGCAGTCACTACTTTTACTAGAGCAATGGCAAAAGAACTTGGGCCACAAGGGATACGTGTAAATGCGCTTTGTCCGGGGTTAATCGGAACTAAGTTTCATGATGATTTTACTAAAGATGAAGTACGAACTGCGGTTGCAGGTAAAACGCCTGTCAGACGAGAAGGAACTGCAGAAGAAGTCGCAGATTTAGTTGTGTATTTAGCCTCTACTAAAAGCTCATTTGTTACAGGAGCTAATTTTGATATTAATGGAGGATTAGCATTCTCATAAGAAAAAGTAAAATGAAAAAAATAGTAACGTTTGGTGAAATCATGCTCAGATTAAGTCCTCCAGGATTTAAAAGATTCTCTCAGACTTATTCATTTGATGTGGTCTATGGTGGAGGAGAAAGTAATGTAGCAGTCACCTTAGCAAACTATGGAATGTCGAGTTCATTCGTGTCAAGAATTCCTGATAATGATATCGGCGAGTGTGCGATCATGGAGTTAAGAAAACGGGGTGTCAATACGAATCAAGTTCTAAGAGGTGGCGAGCGATTAGGTATTTATTTTCTGGAGACTGGTGCCGTGAGTAGAGGAAGTAAAGTCGTTTATGACAGAGCTTACTCTGGAATGGCAACAATTGAAAAAGGAATGATAGATTGGGATGCAGTGTTCAAAGATGCAGACTGGTTTCATTGGACAGGTATAACACCAGCATTGTCACAAGGTGCAGCAGATGCATGCTTAGAAGCGATTCAAGCTGCTAATCGATTGGGCGTCACTGTATCGACTGATCTGAACTACCGTAAAAAATTGTGGAAATACGGAAAAGAACCTAGTGAGGTCATGCCCGATTTAGTCGCAGCTTGTGATGTGATATTGGGTAATGAGGAAGATGCAGAGAAGCACTTTGGATTACATCCAGAAGGTATCGATGTCACCCATGGGGATACTGTAGATGGACAAGCTTACTTGTCTGTATTGAAACAATTACAGACCATGTTTCCTAGAGCAAAGAAAGTCATTACAACACTAAGAGGTTCTATCTCGGCGTCTCATAATTCTTGGACAGGTGTCATGTATGATGGTCAGACTTTATATCAAGCACCTTCTTACGAGATAACCCATATCGTGGATCGAGTGGGCGGAGGAGATAGTTTTATGGGAGGATTAATTTATGGATTACTGACCTATGATGATGACCAAAAAGCTTTGGATTTTGCTGTCGCAGCCTCTTGTTTAAAACATACAATTAAAGGCGATGCTAACTTAGTCACAGTCGAAGAAGTCGAAAAATTAATGTCCGGCGACAAGAGTGGGAGAGTGTCTAGATAAAGAATTATGGAAAAACTTAAGCTATTACAATTGATGGAAGATCAAGGCATGGTGCCTCTCTTTTATCATGCGAATATTGATGTATGCAAACAAGTTGTCAAGGCTTGTTATGATGGCGGAGCTAGATTGTTAGAATTTACAAATCGAGGTGTGTTTGCCCACGAAGTCTTTGCAGAATTGAGTAAATACTGTCGACAAGATTTGCCAGGTATGGCATTGGGTGTTGGATCAGTGACTGATGCAGCCACTGCCTCATTGTACATGCAAAATGGAGCTTCCTTTATCGTCACACCAGCTATGAGAGAAGATATTGCTATTGTATGCAATCGTCGTAAAATCCCATTTATGCCGGGATGTGGATCATTAACTGAAATTGGTTTTGCCGAAGAGTTAGGATGTGATATTGTCAAATTATTTCCTGGAAGTGTATACGGGCCTAATTTTATTAAGTCAATAAAGGGACCACAGCCTTGGACGAAAGTCATGCCAACTGGTGGTGTCTCACCAAATAGAGAAAACTTAGAATCTTGGTTTAGTGCAGGTGCTGTATGTGTGGGAATGGGTTCTAAATTATTGGCTAATGATTTGATCAAGGAAAAAAAGTTTGATAAGATCAAGGATAAGGTAGCGGAAGCTCTTACTTTAGTTGCTGAGATTAAGAATACTTAGAATTTATCCATAAGAATTAATCATCTCAACACTTCCCTACGTCCTCAAGGAGGATATTAAAGCGACAAAACTATAATTACAATTTTTCTTATTCAATTAGAAATACACTCTTTCATATAAGATTAGCTTTGAGGGAATAAAGGATTGGAATCTGAATTATCCCGCAATAATATACGTCAATTTTCCACCTTCTGGCCTTCGCACGGAGGAAAGCTGTATGATATATGTTGGTCCAATTCCTCGACTCATTCTTTACCCAATATATGAGGCAATATAAATTTTTAAGTCAACTCATAGGAACAATCATGTGCATTTCGATAATTGTAATTTGTGGCAGTGATCACAATTCCTAAATATAAATCTCGGATTGCTATCATGTGAGTGCCACCGTTACCATTCATGTAAATGCTTTATAAGCGTCATTTTCTCGGAAGCGCCTTAGCCATAAAAAGTTGCCATAATCGAAAATGTCATAAGCGTGAGCTTTTGGAGTGCTCGCTTTTTCTATCCAATCTGCCGAAATAATTTGATTATAATCCCAAACACCCTAATTGAACATGAGCTGAATTAACTTAGTAAAATCACGACTTCTATATCCAATCCCACCAGCTGTATTGAATACATATAATGGTGTATAATGTAATTTTTTATCCTTGATCCCTAGAAGATTAAATAATTGTTCGATTGCAAAATGATCTAAGGATTGGCCAGTCGCTCGCTGGACTAAATCGCCAACTGCTGCGGACTTAGCAGAAGCATAAGCGAACGCTCTTCCATATTTTCTGTCCTTTGGTGACCCATTAAATGGATAAGATCTAACTGGTAAGTCTAGTAAGAATTGCGTCCAGTCTTCTATATAATACATTTTCTCTTCGTGGCCTCCTGAGTGATTATTCTAGTCACCACATTCTAAAATAGAGCTCATCGTCAGTAAGTCTTCAATGTTGATAGAATCCTTTCTAGAGTCTGGATATTTAACAGGAAGAATGTCTTAAAATAATTGAAAATAAAATCTTTTTCTGAGCCAATATATCCTTTGTCAATCGAAATTCCAGTAAGTATTGTCACAAGAGTTTTAGTTGCTGATCATGTATTATGCTTTGACATTTAATCATTACCTTGATAATGTCTTTCAAAAATCAAATTGGAATCTTGTATGGCGAGTACACTTGTTATTTGTTCATATAAAGTTTATAAAACCTGATAGGAAAATCTTAATAATATTCCAATCAAGAGACTCGTCATCTATCAAATCCTTTGTAAATATCTATTGAGAAATAAGAAAATATTATTCCCTTTTAAATTTGAAAATTAGACATGGTAAGTGAAAAAATGATAGCTTTATCTCTATGGGATTGATTTAGAATATGAACAGAATAGATAGCCTAAAAAAATATTTAATGAAAAGAAACGGTAGTCCTAAATCAGCATTGCTATTGCTGATACAAGGTTATCTATTCTTGACTATTCTTTGTCTTGTTATCTTAATGTTACCAATCAGTAAAACAACGACTATCACATTTATTGACCATTTATTTTTAGCATCATCGATCGTGAGTACTACTGGACTTTCACCGATTGATTTTGGTGAATCACTTACTCTTTTTGGAGAGTTTTGTGCTCTATTTTTTATCCAATTAGGTGGCATAGGTTATATGGCATTAAGTAGTTTTTTAATATTGAAGAATAGTTCCCAATTACCTAGCTTGTCAGTATCACTATTAAGATTGGAATTTAATCTTCCTGAAAGGTATCCTCTATTATCTTTTATTAAAAGCGTATTTGTTTTTACTATTTTAATTGAGTGCATAGGTGCAATTGTGTTGTATTTTGGCTTTAAGAATATTGGCGTTGATCAAGCTGTTTGGTCAGCTATTTTTCATAGTGTTTCTGCCTTTTGTACTGCAGGATTTAGTCTGCACACCGATTCTATGTCATCGTTTCAAGGAAATGGTTTAATCACAAATACAATATTGATACTAAGTATTTTAGGCTCTGTTGGATTTATTGTTTTATTGGATTTTTGGCTTAAAATTATTAGAAAACGTAAGTACGTCACGCTGACGTCCAAGATTATATTGGTCAGTACATTATTTTATATCTTAATCGGTACAATATTGTTATATTTTTCAGATGGCTTGTTAATCTCTAAAGGCTTTAATGGATTGAAGATTGCATTTTTTCAATTAGTTTCAGCACATACAACTGTAGGCTTTAATAATTTTCCAATTGAAAATTTTCAATTGGGTGGAATATTAATAATGATAGTCATAATGGTTATAGGAGCATCCCCTGCAGGAACTGGAGGAGGTATCAAGACTACATCGGTAACAGCTTTGATTGGATTGCTTTATTCTATACTTAAAAAGAGGAAGCACATTACTTTTTTTAAGAAAGAAATACCTGCACATAAAATTTATCTAGCTATTTCTTCTAGTGTTTTTTATACTGTTATCTTATTGTTTGGAACATGGATTGTGGTACAGATAGATGGTACACAATTTTCATTTGATAAACTATTATTTGAATGTGCTTCAGCATTAAGTACAGTAGGTCTATCTACTGGTATTACTGCTGAGCTTAGCACTGCAAATAAGCTTATTATCTCAATACTTATGTTTATTGGAAGATTAGGCGTGATGACTTTTGGCTTTGCTATGATTAGCCAATCTCCATTGATTCGAGAAAAACCTAAGATTGAAGACATTGCTGTTTGAAAATTAAACTAATAATTATGAGAATATATTATTTCGTTTTTACTTTATTGATTTTGATGACAATGGCATGCAGTAACCCAGATCCAAATACGACGAAAGCTGGGGAAGATGAATTAAAATCATTAGAATTGAATAGAGCCTTATCTGAAAAAGATAAAAGATTTGAATATGTTATTTATGTTCCTATATATTCTGATATATATTTAGATAGAACTAACCAAAGATCATTGTTGTCTGCCACTCTAAGTATTCGTAATACAAGTTTTAGTGATTCTTTATTTATTCCAACTGTAGATTATTATAATACAGAAGGACATTTAGTAAGAAATTATATTGAACAGCCGATTGTTTTATCTCCAATGGCAACTGTAAATTATGTGATAGAGAAAGAAGATACTTCGGGCGGACCCGGAGCTAATTTTATTGTAAAATTATATTCAGATAACGAAATTAAACCAGTTATTCAAGCCATAATGATAGGCGCTAGTGGTAATAAAGGATTTGCATTTTCTAACGATGGCTATTTAATCAATAAGAAATAATTTTACAAATATGATTCCATGAAACGTAGAACATTTATAAAGCAAACCGGTGTCGTTGGAGCAGTAGGATTTGGATTGGGATGTAAAGCAAAGACAACGACCATTAACAATCAAAAAAAGAGTATTGGCGTCGCCCTTTTGGGACTCGGTAGTTATAGTAAAGGTCAACTTGCTCCAGCTTTACAATTGACGAATCATTGTCATCTTGCTGGAATAGTGACGGGTAGTCCTGAAAAGGTTCCGGAGTGGCAGAAAGCACATTCGATTCCTGATAAAAATATTTATAATTATGATACGCTCGGAGACATTGCTAACAATGATGATATCGATGTTGTCTATATCGTGGTTCCCACAGGGCTTCATGCGAAATATGCGGTGGCAGCTGCTAATGCAGGAAAGCATGTTTGGTGCGAAAAGCCAATGGCGATAAATACTAAAGAGTGCCAAAGTATTATAGATGCCTGCTCAAAAAATAATGTCAAACTATCTATCGGGTATCGCATGTTGCACGAGACGAATACAAAGACTTTGATCTCTTATGTAGATAGTCAGCCATTCGGTAAAATAAATAGTATCAATGCATCTGCCTGTTATGCAGGAGGACGACCAAGTGTATGGCGAGGGACGAAGTCGATGGGTGGTGGTGCTATGTATGATATGGGGGTTTACACGGTAAATGGTATTCGCTATGCTACTGGACTAGATGCTACAGAAGTGATTTCTGCTAAAATTGTGATTGATCGACCTGAGTTGTTTCCTGAGGTAGATGAGACGACGATCTATTCTTTGAGAATGTCAAATGGTCTAATCGCTAATGGAATGGCAAGTGTAGGTAGACCAGATAATATTCTCCAGGTTGATTGTGAAAATGGATGGTATAATTTGTCTCCGATGCAAGCGTATAATGGTGTCGTTGGTAATCGGAGTGATGGTGCTGCGGACCTACAAGCCTATGTCCCAAACCAACAAGCGATACAAATGGATGATGACGCTTTAGCCATTTTGAATGATACAGAATTAATGTGCCCTGGAATAGAAGGATTAAAAGATATCCATATTATCGAAGGTATATTTAAAGCAGCTGAGACAGGTGGATCAGTTGCATTATAATTGATTTAACTATACATTGTAGCTATGATTATTTCAAACGATAAAAGAGAGTTTTTAACGATGCAGGTTCCGCAATTGCTGACGAATCTTACTGATAGCGCAGAAGCTAAATTTGGCTTGATGACACCTCAGCATATGGTGGAACATTTAACGTGGGTGACAAAAAGTTCACTCACACGACATGGCGAACCAGAAGCAGAGCCGACAGACTCGCAGATGTATTTCAGGAAATTTATGGATAAAGGTGCAGTATTCAAGCATCGACCAACTGAAAAGACAGCAGCAGATTTACCGAAATTAAAATATGGATCTCTAGCAGAGGCAGTGGAACAAGTTCCAGATGCAGTCGATCGACTATACCAAACTTTTGAGCAGAATCCGGATTTTAAAACCTTCAATCCAATGATGGGAGAATTTACTTTTGAAGATCAAGAGCTGTTTCACTACCAACACTTTAAATACCACTTTTACCAATTTGGTCTTATAGAAAAGTATGACGGAGTGGAGTCGTAAAATGAATAACAAGCCTTGAATAGTGTAATCGGTTATAGGAGATATTGAATGTATTGAAGATAATGAATGTGTCTAGTACGATACCTAATTATTTTTTCATTAAAATGCTTTAGATTCAGTACTTAGCTCATAGCTCATTAAGTGCCGTATCTTTTACTCATCTTCAAAAGTTAAGAACGCACAAAATTATAATCGTCAAAATATCTATTATGAAATTAGGCGACTTTTTAGTTAGCTTGAATGTTAAGGACATTCAAGCGACTAAACAATTTTACGAAATCTAGGCTTTAAAGTGTTTGGTAGAGATCTAGAAAGAAAATATCCATTATGAAGAAATGAAGATTCTCTGACATCGAACATCCAATTGAAGCCAACACTTCTAGTCCTGTTAGTTTTATGGTTTCTGATCCTGATGAAAATGTGATTTTGATTCATCAACATCAATAGATGATACAAATTATAAATCATATTCTGAAAACAGCTAAAAACTAATGTAAACACTTGTTATCAAGGGCGTTATACCGTGACTTTTTAAATGGTGATCGTCGAAATTTTCCAAAGTATAGGTTCGGCTGAATTTTAAATTAAAATCCAT
>Ga0209828_1001886_pt1 | contig 18189 bp, 10 predicted proteins | sample MaitaG_FD_187429 | JGI IMG/M metagenome (GOLD analysis project Ga0209828, IMG submission 187429) | Marine algal microbial communities from Maine, USA - Maine_Asex2 metaG (SPAdes) (version 2) | ecosystem: Host-associated > Algae > Red algae > Unclassified | place: Maine, USA | collected 2015-01-05 | reverse complement strand
TCAGGGTGATGGCAGTTTACTGGGTCGACCAGATTTGGAACCCGCCGTAGGCTTCCATGCCGTGTTCGCCGATATCGAGTCCCATGAGTTCTTCTTCTTCAGAGACGCGGAGTCCGAGAGTGAGTTTCAGGATGTAGAACAGGACGAATGCGATCGGGAAGCAGAACAGGGCACAGGCAACCACGCCAATGGCTTGTTCGACAATGCTGTGGTCCGGGTTCGAGGAGAACAGGCCGACTGCGAGTGTACCCCAGATGCCGCACACCAGGTGGACGGAAATGGCGCCGACGGGATCGTCGATTTTCGCGCGGTCGAAGAACAGCACCGAGAACACCACGAGGATACCGGCGATCAGGCCGACGACAACAGACCAGAACGGGTTGATGACGTCGGCGCCGGCGGTGATGCCGACGAGGCCAGCGAGAGCGCCGTTGAGCGCCATCGAGAGGTCGGGGTGTTTCTGGAAGATCCAGGAGGTGATGATGGCACCGGCAATACCGGCGGCAGCGGCCAAGGCCGTGGTCACGCAGACCAGCGAGATCAGGTTAGGGTCGGCGGAGAGCACCGAACCACCATTAAAGCCGAACCAGCCAAACCAGAGGAGGAACACGCCGATGGCGGCGAGTGGCAGGCTGTGGCCCGGGATGGCGCGGACTTTGCCGCTGACATATTTGCCGAGGCGGGGTCCGAGGACAATGACACCGGCGAGAGCGGCCCAGCCACCCACAGAGTGAACGACGGTGGAACCGGCGAAATCATAGAAGCCACGGGCATCCAACCAGCCGCCGCCCCATTTCCAGGAGCCGAAGATCGGATAGACAACGCCGACGTAGATGATCGAGAAGATGAAAAAGCTACCAAGCTTGATCCGGCCGGCCACGGCGCCCGAGACGATGGTCGCGGCAGTCGCGGCAAACATGGCCTGGAACAGGAAGTCGGTGTGGTAAGTGTAACCAGCGTCGGCGTAGGTGTGCGAGCCGGCTGCGATACTATCGGTCGCATCAATGCCGAACCCGGCGAAGCCGAAGAATTGGCCAATGGAAAAATCACCGGGGTACATCAGGTTGAATCCGGCGAGGGCGTAGGTCAGAATGCCGATCGAAATGATGCCGGTGTTCTTGAACAGGATGTTCACCGTGTTCTTCGCCCGGGTGAGTCCGGACTCGAGACTGGCGAAGCCGAGGTGCATGATGAACACCAAGAAGGTGGCTAGCAGCATCCAAATGTTGTTGGCCGTCAGTAAGTTCGTCTCGCCTTCAGTGGGCGGAATTACTGCGGCTGCGGCGGGTTCTTGGGCGATGACTCCCATACATCCCATACCGATCGCGGTTAGAATGAGGAGTTTCCATTGTTTTGTCATGTGATTTGGTCCTTTTCAGGGATTATAAATTAACGTGGTATTCTCAATAGCAGGTCCGATGCCACCCTTGCTCTGAACGTGGGCGAAAAATCAGTTTTTATGTCGTTAAGTCACTGTATAATAATGACTTATGAGTATTTAGCGGCGATGCCAAAAAAGTTGCAATGACCGCAATTGTGAACATAAATGTTGATCTATGCTGCCTGTAATCACAATTATGTATGATTATTCCCTTGTGGGTGAAGGGCTACCTTTCAGCCGTGGCACGCTTGCTCGATCCTATATTTCTGGAGGCATTTACGAATCTTTCGTCTTCTTTGTAATGGGCTTTTCGATAGATCTTGGCGTTCGGTGAGATCGGGATCATTTCGGCGCGATATTCGAACGACAAAAATGTTCGAAGGTGGAGACGACCTATGTTTCATGGGGTCAAATTGACTTCGGTAGGCCGGAACACAGCGACTCAGGGAACCGGGCGAGATAGCAGAGGCGAGTCAGCCACTATCCGTTGGAATCGCCGCCCTGAGCCAGCTCTTTTGCGGGATTGTCAGAAAGGAGGGTCGAGGCTATAGGTGGGCAGATGTCATTGATGGCCGAAACGCGAATGAAAGGATACGGGGTTTCCCCCGGGATCTGCATTGGGCCCGTGCATGTCGCGAGGGACCATCGCGAAGTTCCTGCCCCCCGCATGGTTGCTGAAGCAGAACTGGGTGCCGAGTATCAACGGTTTCTCAAGGGCATCGAAACCACCCGCAACCAAATCCAGTCAATGCGGGACCGGTTCCGCGCCAAAACCCAAAACGAGGAGAGCGCTTGGATTTTTGACGCCCACCTTATGATCCTCGCAGACGCCACGGTGCTCGACGGCGTTCGGGAACGGCTCGAAAAAACCCACATGTCCTGCGACTACGTTTTCTTTCAAGTCATGGAAGACTACCTCAAAAACATTCGTCAAATCGACGATCCTTATCTTCGGGAACGTGCCGTCGATATTGAAGACGTCTCCCGCCGCGTCGTGCGCAACTTACACGGCAGCGTAGGTCCGGTCGAACAGAGCGAGGAACACATCGTTCTCGCGCATGATTTGACGCCTTCCGATACCGCCACCATGGCCCGCGATTTGGCCAAGGGCTTCGCCACCGAGATCGGCAGCAAAACGTCCCACACCGCCATCTTGGCACGGTCTCTCGGAATCCCTGCCGTCGTCGGACTCGGCAGCCGCATGTGGCAACTCATTCCGGTCGGCTCCACCATATTGTTAGATGGATACAAAGGCCTCCTCATCGTCAATCCGACCGCGGAAACCCTCGCCGAATATCGCGATGTCCGCGCCGCGAAGAAGGTGCTGAACGATCGTCTCGAGAAACTCCGCGAACAACAATCCATCACCCGCGACCAGCGGAAGATCATCCTCTCGGCGAACATCGAATTCGCCTCCGAAATGCAACTCCTCCAAGTTGTCGGCGGCGATGGTGTCGGGCTTTTCCGCACCGAGTTTTTGTATCTTGGTCGCTCCGAGCTTCCCGATGAAGCCGTTCAGTTTGAGAGCTATCGCCGCATCGCCGAAGCCGCCGGAGACGACGGCGTGATCGTTCGCACCTGCGATCTCGGCGGCGATAAAATCTCGGCCGAACTCATGCCGGTCCCGGAGCCCAATCCGTTTCTTGGATTCCGGGGAATCCGCGTTTCCCTGAACATGCCCGACACGTTCCGCACTCAGCTCCGGGCCATCCTCCGAGCCAGCGCCCACGGCAACGTGCGCATCATGTTTCCAATGGTCAGCTGCCTCGAAGAAGTGCTTGAAGCCAAAGAACTCCTCGAAGAATGTCGGGAGAAACTGCGCCAGGAAAGCATTCCCTTTGATGAAAATCTCGAAGTTGGCGTCATGATCGAGATCCCCAGCGCCGCCATGATCGCCGACGACCTCGCCCAGCACGTCGACTTTTTCAGTATCGGCACCAACGATCTCGTGCAATACAGCCTCGCGGTTGATCGCACCAACGAGCGCGTCGCCCACCTCTACCGCCCCTGCCACCCCGCAATCATCCGCTTGCTCAAACACATCGTTGATGCTGCCCACCGGTCAAAAATCTGGGTTGGGGTCTGTGGCGAAATGGCTGGCGATGTCGAACTCACCCCCATCATGGTCGGATTGGGTTTGGAGGAACTCAGCGTCGCCGCCGCCCAAATCCCCACCATCAAACACGCCGTCAGGCACCTTCACTCGGGTGAATGCACTGCCTTAATCTCCGATCTGTTGGAGTTCCAAGATGCCGCCTCCATCCGAGCCAAAAGTCGGGAAGTCGCGATGGCGAATTATCCCGAGTTGTTGGCTTAGAGTAGCCAGTCATACGTCCATCATGCGGTTGCGGTCCTTGGGCTTTTCTTTCTGAAAGTCATTCTCCAGCCGCCGTGCCCATGATAGTTATCGGTCGTTATGAGGTTGCCTTTGAATCCCGTTACTCGGCTGACGCAGGGCCGATCCATCATCGTCAGCCTGTTGGCTTTTTGGGGGTGTTGGGCGCTGATGGTTCAGGCCCTCGAACTGGATCCGGTGCCGTTGCCTGAACGTGAGCCGGCGCGGCCATCCATCTGGTTCGGGCCGACGGACCGGGCGCAGTTGATGCAACGGAAAGACGCTGCTGGGACGGCCGGATATTTTCGCACCGCGAAGGGCTTCGTTGATGCCCGGATCAACAAGAAACTGGCGGGTCGCTCCGACGACGAACTCAGCAAGATCGCCAAGGCGGCCGCGCTGTTGGCGAACCTCGATGAACAGCCGGATGCGGCGGCAGCCTATCCGACATACGCCGAGGCGGCGGCCGCGGCCTTGGGCGAACTCGGTCCGCGTTCGGCGGCGACCTCGGCCTTTCAACTGCTCGCGCGTCCGGTCGACCGGGTGAACATTCTGCAAGATTGCTCGCGCCTGCAATCGGCGTTGGAAGGCTACGACATGCTGCGTGGCGGGGACGCGCTCAAGCCGGGTTCGGCGGCGGACAAGGCGGTGCGGCAACGGCTCGCCCAGTGGGCGAACGCGCTGCGTGGCGATGTCGAAATGGCCTTTCATCCGGCGGACAATTGGTCGGCGAAAAACGGCGGGGCTTTGGTCACGGCGGCCTTGGTGTTGAGCGAACACCCCGACGCGACCGCGTGGTTGAATCAGGGACAGGTCTGGTTGAACGGCGCCTTGCGCGTAAAGGCGACCGGCTCCGGTTGGTACCGCGAGTCGGCCCACTATTTAAACTACACGCTGAACAACCTCGTCAGCACGGCCCATCACGTGCGTCAACGCACCGGCGTGGATTGGTTCGACGACCTGCGGCCGTTTATCGAATACGCCTTGGCTACTCGCCTGCCCGACGGGCAGATGGCCGCGTTCGAAGAGGGGGTTCCGTGTACCTTTCCGTTCGATGTGCTGGCGGGCGCCTATCCGGATTTGGCGCCGTTGATGATGTGGGCTTGGGCATATAGTCCGAAGAACGCGAGCGCGTTCGAGAACCAGCAGTTGCACGCGGCGACCCGGTTCCTGCTCGTCCCGAACGGGATCGGAGGCGGAGAAGCCGCGCCGCCTAGCCGCTCGCCGTTCCAGGTCGTGGCGGACGAGGCGAAGACCATCGTCTTGCGCAGCGATTGGACACCGAACGCCCTGCAATCGATCTTGTTCTGCGCCAACGACGACAAGGCGGGCGGCACCGCGTCGCGCCACGTCACCCAGAACCCGCTCGACTTCGTGCTGTTCGGACATGGCCAGATGCGCGTGGCGACGAGTTCGGGCGGGCCGCTGGTCACGCGTTCGAAGCGGCGGTCCTACTATCTCGATCCGGCGAACAAAAACCTGCCGCTGGTCGATGGTTCGGCGCCGTACATCACTGATGCCGAAACAGTGCTCTTGAGCGATGTGCTGCACAGCAATGGTTTCAGTTGCGCGTCGCTGGCGATCCCCGGCGTGCGGCGGACGGTGCTGCAGTTCGAAGACGAATGGACCTTGGTGGTGGACCGTTTCGCGCCAGACGCAGGCACGCTCCTGTCCCAGGTCTGGCATCCGCTCGGAACCCACACCAACCTCGTGGTCGCGCCTCGCTTTGTGCATAACCGCTGGACGGTGGACGGGTCAGCGGTGCCGATCATGGATGTCTACACCTTCAGTGATGTCGAACTGGTCTCGCGCATAAAGCCGGGCTTTCATGTGCCGAAGTGGGCGACGGAGGAGGCCGTTCAGGGACTGCGGGTGGATGCAAAGGCGGGTGGCGGGGAAGACGCGCAAGCGAGACGTAGCACCACGATTGCCAGTCTGTTTGTGTGTCGCGGAGAGGCTGGGCCGGAGCCGGCGCGCCCCTTGCCGAACGGCCTCCGCTTTACTGCCGGGCAGCCCACGGTGGTGTTCATCGGCCCGTGCGAGTCCGGCGTATTCGCCTCGGACGCGGCGATCACATTGGTTCATGCCAAACAGATTTGTTGCATCGACGCGGGGTTCCTGCGTCTAGGAGAACGCGTGGTGCGGCCGGCGGCGCGTGGGTCGTTTGTGGTTCCGCGACCTGCGGTCGGAAGATAGCAACCTGCGGTCGGAAGGTGGAAGATGGAAGATCGCGTCGGTGACTCGGCGGGAGGGCCTTCTGATCGATGGCCCATGGTTCGCGATTTGCTCAAAGCGGGTGCATTGCGGATCGTCGCCCGGGCGGGGCCGGCCTCCCACCGTAATGGTCACTGCAAGTTCGGGTTTTGGGTTCGAGAACTGTCCAAAGCGGGTGGGCGTGCCGCCGATTCGATGCTGCGAGACCCCATCTTCTATTTTTCACCTTCCATCTTCAGGCCGAAAGCCTAGCCAAAAAAAAGCGGCCTGTGAGATTCACAGGCCGCGGAAAAAAGTTCGCTCGGCTCATTTTCGGGGGAGGGGGGAGGGAAGATAATGAAACCGAGCGAAGGCGCTCACGAAGAGCGCCAAATTGGTGATTTTTAAAGAAAGTTAACCGGGGAGGGGGGAGTTGTTAAGTCTTTTTTGAAATGTTAAAAATGTATTCGTAAGCTTAATCTAACATACCCTCGAAGCCATCTTTGTTAATATCCGATTTAGGAAAAATTTACTTTTGGGCCGAAAATGACCAATTTCCTAAGGAAAAGCCCGATTTTCGCACAGTTGACACGTCAACGTGCGCATTGGGTTACACGGAGGATTTCGTCCACGGTAGTTTTTCCCGCCGCAGCGTGCCGCCACCCGTCCTCGCGCAACATGCGCATTCCCTGCCGTCTCGCGGCTTCCCGCAGTTGGGTTGCCGGGGCTGATTGGCTGGCTAGATTACGGATGTCGTCGCTGATGCGCAGCAGTTCGAACACGGGAAAGCGGCCGGCGTATCCGGTAAACCGACAATGCGGGCAGCCGCGGCCGGCGAAGAAGGTGGTGGGTCCGAGTTGCAGAATCTCGCGCGCGTTCGCCCATTCCGCCTCGAGTGGTGCCGGCAGCGGGGCCTCGGTTTTGCACTGTTCGCAGATTCGCCGGACCAGACGTTGCGCCACCACTGCTTCCAAACTGGTGCCGACCAGGTAGGACTCGACGCCCATGTCGATCAGGCGGGGCACCGCGCTGGCCGCGTCGTTGGTGTGCAGCGTGCTGAACACCAGGTGACCCGTGAGGCTGGCGCTCACCGCGATCTCGGCCGTTTCAACATCGCGGATCTCGCCGATCAGGACCACGTCGGGGTCGTGGCGCAGCATCGAACGCAGACCGCTGGCGAAGGTCAGATCGATCGCTGGATTCACCTGCACCTGATGGACGCCCGGCATGTCGTATTCGACCGGATCTTCCAAGGTGAGGATCTGGCGGGTGCCGTCGTTCAAGGCATGCAGGGCGGCATACAGGCTGGTCGTTTTGCCGCTTCCGGTCGGGCCGGTGAACAGAATCAAGCCGTGTGACAAATTCAGCATCTCACGCAGATCGGCGAGCGCCACATCGGCCAGGCCGAGCGCATTGAGTTCGCGGAAATCAGCTTGGCGGTTGAGAATACGCAGGTTCACGGATTCGCCATGGCGCGTGGGCAGGAGGGATACGCGCAAGTCGTAGGTGCGGTTGTCCAGGGTCATGCTGAAACGTCCGCCTTGGGGCAGGCGGCGTTCGGCGAGATTGCATTCGGCCAGCACTTTCACGCGTTGCACGATGGCCCGGTGTTTCTCCGCGAGTCCGTCGGCCAGGCGGGCTTCAACGAGTATCCCGTCGACCCGGTAACGGAGCCGCAAGTCGTCCTCCAGTGGTTCGATATGGATATCGCTCGAGCCGCGTTCGATGGCTTCGCGGATGATGGTGTCGACCAGATAGATGACGCTGGACTCCTCGCTGGCGACGGCGCCCACCGCCGAACGAAGTCCAAGGCCGTAGTATTCCTGGATGCAGGCGGCGAGGTCCTTGCTGCGGCAAAGGATCCAGCCGAGGCGTCCGGTAAATGCGAGGCGGATGTCGTCCTCGAGTTGCAAGGTGGGAACCCGGTCGATGGCCAACACGAGGCGGCCCTCCTGTCGGCCGAGCGGCAGGACGCCGTGACGCGCCACCAGCTGCGGCGGGATGGCGTCGCGAACGTCCTTGTCCATAATGATGTCGGCAAGATCGTGGACGGGAATGCCGGAGAGTTCGGAGAAGGCGCGCAGCAGGGTGTCTTCTTTTAGGGTCTCCTCCTGGCGCAGAAGCTGGTCAAGGCGGAGGCCGTGGTTGTCGGCGAGCACCGAGAGCGACGCGACTTGCTGGGGCGTGAACACCTGGTTCTCCACCAACCAGACGCGGAGATCGCGGGTGACTGAGTCGGTCGCGCGCGAAACCACCGATTTGGTTGACAGCTGTGCCGGCGCCGGCGGCTGGGGTGGCGTACGGCCGTCATTCTTCATGCGGGGCACCGTTTTCGCGGAAGGATCTGCTCTCACCGGCCGGGACGCTCAAGCGCCGGACGGGACCATTGGTGGACAGCAGGTCGACCGACTCGCGGGTGATTTGATCGAGCCTGAACGCGCCGACCAGATCGCCGCGGCTCCGGTAGGCGGCGGGTTCGTCGTCGACTGCGATCAAGGCGCCCACCTTGCCGCCGGCGGCGAACATGCCTTGATAGCGCAGGACTACGACCTTGGGCGGCGGGATAGCAGCGGCTTCGGCGGCGGCTTCGGCGGCGGCTTTTTCCGCAGCGAGACGAGCGTCCTCTTTGGCCTTTTCGGCGGCGAGGTGTTTATCCTTTTCGGCTTGTTTCTTCGCGGCTTCGGCGTCGGTCTTTTCTTTGGCGAGGCGGGCGCGTTCGGCCTCTTCGGCTTTTGCTGCGGCTTCGCGCATGGCTTTTTCCTCGGCTTGTTTGCGGGCTTCGGCCTCGATGCGCGCTTGGTCGGCGGCTTGACGTTGGCGAAGGCGGACCGCGGCGAGGGCGGGGGAGAAGAACGGATTTTTTGTGTGGTCGAGATTGGCCAGCGGCGGCTTGATCGCGGAGGTCCCGGCTTCGCGTGGCGGCACCGGCGTGGTTGCCCCGCCATCGGCTGGCTGGCCGAACTTCTTTGTTCGGTTGCGTTGTGTCTTGTCTTCCGTCTCGGCGTGGACCGCACCTTTTGGCGGAGCGAAGTTGGACTTGGCCCGACTGACCAAGGTGACGGCGAGCAACCCGGTGAGCAAGGCGGCCCCAATCACGAACCAGCGGCCGGCGTTGGAAGGGTTCACGGCGCGCCTCCGCCTACCAAGGGTTGCAGCAGAAGCGGAGGGGGCCCCGGCGGACGGTTCTCGACTTTGTCGTCCGGGCCTCCGCTTGTCCCGCCCGAGGAGGGTTCCGCCAAGCGTGAACCACCGTAAACCGCCTGTACCGACAACATGGTGGAGGGAAAGGGGCGGTCGACCTCGACGCTCAAGCGGCGCAGTGCGAGGTAGGGGCGTTCGGTGGCGAAATGCTGATGCAGGTTGAGCCAGTCGCGGTAGGAGCAGAGGACCGAGAGTTCGACGGGGTATTCGTAGTACTCGAGCCGCTGGCCGGCAAGGGCGTTGGTCGAGGCGAGTGGTTTGAGATAGTCGATCGACGGCAGTTCGACGCTGAGGGCGCCGTCGATCAGATGGGCGACGGTGGCCAGTTGCCAGAGGCGGGTCTCGGTGTCTTCCCCTTTCGCGATGGTGTTGCTCAGGCCGATGTCGTCGGGGATCCACAGTTCGTTTTTCTCGGCCCGCTCGCGCAGTCGATGGCGCGTTTCGAACAGCGCGACTTTGAAATCGATCCGGCCCTCCTCGCTCCTCGCGCCGGACGCGAGCACGGGATCGTTTTTCAACGGGGCGAGTTCTTGCCGCCAGGCGGCGAGTCGGGATTCGAGCTGTTGCCGGGTGGCACGCAGGCTTGCGGCTTCGGCTTCGACCTCTTGGCGGCGCGCCTCGACCTTGGCCTGCGCCTGCGAGATGCCGCGGTCGATGGCGCGGCAGGAGGCGAGTTCCTGATTGAGCAGTTTCCAGCCGCCGAACAGCAATAGCACGTTCAGCGCGATCGCTATCCACGTCAGTGGGTGGCGCCAGTTCATGGCGTTCTTTATGCTCACGGGCTGCCCCCGTTGCTTGGATCCGTTGCCGCTGGGGGTTCATGCGGGGCCAAGGCGATTTCCACCGCGAACAACGTCGATGAGGTGGAGGCCCATTGGGCATCGCGTTCGCTCGAGGCGCGCAGCAGGTCGTCGCCAAGCAAGTCGACTTGGTAGATGCTGGAATGCTGTTTCATGCGATCGATCATGGCGCGGATACTGCTGAGGTCTTCGCTGGGAGTATAGCCCTCGATCACCAGACTCGCAAACGGCGCAAAGGGAACTTCGCTGGATTCGTGCGGGCTGTCCGGTCGTGGCGCCGCTGCCGAACGGCCGTTTCTGGTGGCGCGGAAATAACTTTCGTTATCGGCGATCAGGACGATCCAGTCGTTGCTGGCCTTGGCCGTTTCGACGGCGGCAAGCACCTCGTGCACACGTTGCCGGTTCGCGATCCCGGACTCGAGTGGTGCCAGCAGCTGTTCGATTTCGGCGATGCGCAGACGGTCGCTTGCACCGGCGGCTTGCAGTTGGCCGAGTGAGGTCAGTTCGCCTTGGGCGCGGTCGGCGGCGCCCTCGAGTTGGCCGCGTTTGTCGCGCAGCAATACGAAACAAAGCAGCAAGCTGGCGGCGAGAATCCCGGCGGCGACGAACCACGGCCAAGCCCCCGAGGGTGCACGTGCGGGACCGTCCGGATGCAGGTTGACGCCCACCGGCGCCTCTCCGGCACCGGCCAACGCGAGTCCGGCCGCGACCAGCGGCGGCACCGCGTCGTAGCCGCGCGCCAGTTCGTCGGCGGGCAGGACAATGCCGTGCAGGCTGCTGGTGGCCGTGGCGGGAATGTCCGCGTCGTAGGGTGGGCTCAGGCCGGAGAGCGCGATGTTGCCCAGCGGCGGGATCCGTTCGTCCTCGCCGAGCAGTTCGCGCAGTCCGCCGAGTTTCTGCGCCCAGTTGCCCTTGCTTTGTTCGTTCTCCAGATCGATGGCGCCGGCTTGGATGCCGCGGGCGAAGTGCAGGCAGTCGTCGCGTCCGAGCACGAGGTCGCTGTAGTGGTGTTCGACATCGAGGCAGGCGAGCGCTTCGCCTTTGCGCGGCGGTGCGAGAAAGCGGGTGGCCGCGTTGTAGATCGCGACCGAACTGGGCACGACCGCGACCGGCCGCAGTCCGGCGGCGCGGGCTTGTTCACACAGCCGTTCGGCAATCTCGCGGCGCACAATGGCCATCAGCAGCAAGGGGCCGTGTTCGTCCTGCATGCGGCGCGATCCGACGATCATTTGTTCGGGCGCGAGATCGGTGAAGTCGGCGGATTTTCGTTCGAGCATGTCCTCGCTGCTCACGCCTTCCGGAACGCGGTAGCAGCGCAGCACCACCGAGTCGCCGCGGACGCCGAGCACACAAGGCAGGCCCAGCCAGCCGTGTTCGGTACTCGCACTGCGCAGGATCGGCACCGGGGACTGGCCAAGTTCGAGCGGCAGCCGCCGGTGGTCGAACGCGAGACGTCCGCGGGATCGGCGCGCATGGCACACGTCGATGTGGTCCGTTGCCGCGTAGACCCCGATCACCTCGTCGTGGTTCATGGGATCTTTATGGTGGTGGCTCGCGACCGGACTGCGGGTTGCGGGATCGGTTCGCTCGGTGCCGACAAGACGGGTTGCTTTGCCGCCGAACGCGGTGGGAACAAGTTGCCTTGCAGCAAGCCGCCGCGTCGACGTGGTTGGGTGGCTGGCGTCGTGTCCGGCCTCCGTTCGGTGGCGGCCGGCAGGGCGGGTTCGGCCACGGGCACCGGGACCAGGCGCATCGGTTGGATCGGCGCGCGCGCCGGGGTGCGGCTGACCAGCGACTCGCCGCGGTCGGAGAGCACGGTGGCGGTGACGAAGATCAGCAGGTTACGCCGGTCGGCGGTGGTGTCTTTGCGCGAGAACAGTTTGCCGAGTCCGGGAATGGCGCTGAGGAAGGGCACGCCGTGTTCGGTGTCTTGTTCGACCGTATCGATCAGTCCGCCCATGACCACGGTTTCGCCGCTTTGCACAATCACTTTAGTTTGCACCTGGCGGCGGCGGATAATGGGTAGGCGCACCACCACTTGGCGGATCTGGTTGAGCGCGGTTTCGTCGAGTTGGGCGGATTCGTCCTGGTAGTTGATAAAGCCTTCGAGCGCGCTGATGGTCGGGGTGAGCAGCAAGCTGATGGTGCGCCGGTCGGCGCCGACGCTGGGCACGGCGACGAGCGTGATGCCGAGTTCTTCGAGCAGCGGCTTGCCTTTGGGGATGAGCACGGTGACGGTGAATCGTTTGTTGGCTTCGTCGACCAGGTTGAACGCCTGCGCCTGGAACTCGTCGAAGTAGAGCAAGTCTTGGCCGTCGCGGAGTTTGGCCGGGTTGTTGTTCACGGTTGAGAGGCGCGGGACCGACAGGGTTCGGCCTTTGCCGGAGATGTCGAGGGCGTGCAGCACGGCTTGGTACATCGGTTGGGTGAGGATGCCTTTGAACGCGAGGTTGAGACCTTGGCCGGTGCGGTCCGGGTTGCCGGTTCGAACTTCACCGAACGCGCCCTGCGGCCCGAGCGGGTTGGTTCCACCCTCGTCGCTGCCAAAAGGAATGGACGAGATCGAACCGCCGCCTTCGACCAAGGTGCGCGGCACGTCGGTGAGGGTGCCGTCTTGCAGAACGTTCTTTGTGCTGGTGACCAGGGGGCTGTCGAGGATCCATTCCACGCCGAGTTCGCGTAGGTCGGCCACGGTGACCTCGAGGAAGCGCGCTTCGATGAACACCTGCGGCGGGGTCACATCTAACGTTTCCACCAAGGCCTCGATGGTTTCGAGGTTGTCGGGCGTGTCGCGAACGAACAGGGAGTGCGTGTTGCGGTCGAAGTGCACCTTCGCGCCTTCGACCCGCGGGACAAAGTTGGAGATGACGTTTTCGATATAGGTGGGGCGTTCGGAGAGCACGGTGGCTTTGTTCGAGATCCGGTCGACGTCGTCGTCAACCGGTCCGCCGTCTTTGCTCGGGGGGACACCGAGTCCCCAGGCGTTGCCTTCGTACTGGATGCCTTGCTGTAATTTGAACACGCGGGTAACCAGCGGCACCGCGCCGCCACCATCCGCCGCACTGGCCCAAATCGAATTTTGGCCGTAGTGATAGCGGATGCCGAAGTTGCCGGCGATGTAGTCGAGCAGTTCGCGCAGCGGCACATCGCTCACCTCGACGTTGATTTTTTTATCCGCGCCCAGTGCCTCGTCGGCGATCAGGTTGACCCCCGGAACTTGCGAGAGGGCTTGGATGAGCGCGGGCAGGTCGGCGCCTTTCAGGCTGAGGGTCACCGGCGTGTTGAGCACGCTTTGCATGCCGCTGCTGAACCCGCCGGCGGACATGCTTTCCGGGATGGCGCCCGTCCCTTGACCCACCTCGCCGGGTCCGAGAGGTTTGCGCACGTTGTAGCTGGGCGGAACCTGGCCTTTTTCGACCGTCTCCAAAGCGAGCCCGAGGCGGTCTTGTTCGGCGATGCCGGCGGCGTCCGCCGAGCGCTGATCGAGCAGCGCCTGCATCACGCGTTTTTGCATGCGGTTGAGTCCGGGGGTGGTCGGGTCGCGCCGGGATGCGTCGACCAGTGCCCGCAGTGAATCGGCAAACTGTCCGGCCTGATACAAGGTTTCGGCCTGTTGCAGCATTGTGGTCGCCCCGGCCCGGTCGGCTGGCGTTTCGTAGCCCTCCGCGGCGGCGGCGGCTTTGGCGGTGGCCACATTGGGCCGGTTCAGGCTGGTGCAGCCTGCGGCCGCCAACGCGAGAAGCGAGATGAGATGAAGGAGGAAAAGGTGCCCTTTGCGGCGGAAAATTTCGCGCATATGAATGGTCTAAGTACGCCGAGGGCGTGCCAAAAACGACCAGAAAACAGGACTATCTCGACGCTCTTCCGAGTCGGAATTTCAACAATACATGCATCTTCGAACCCATGGCAATCGGCTCGGGAGGCCCCTCGCCCTCCAGGTGCTCCGAGTTGCGGTCGGAGGATGGAAATCGCGGCATCTTCAAGGTCTACGGCCGGGTTCAAAGATGGCGAAGCGCCAGACGGCATTGCTCGCGGACGGTCTGAATTAACACGGTCCAATAGTCCGGATTTTCCACCGTTTCACGAACTGTGTTTACGGGAAGAAAGCGCTGCATCTCGCGGATGAATGCCTCGCGCAGTTTCGGATCACGTGACATCTCGTCCAGCCGCGACTCGGTTCGTTCGGCAAAGGTGTTCGGATCCTTGTGGCGAACGCTGAACTTTGCGCCGATCCACTCGCCGCGAAAAACGATGCGTCCAGATGAAACGGCGAATGTGGTTACTGTCGAAGGGGTGTTTAGTGGAAGATGGAAGTGCTCCGTCGCCACTCCCGTCTTCTTTCTCGCATTTAAAAAACGTGTGAACTGGTCAGCAGACACAAGGAACTGAGATAGATAAAACCCATCCATTGCCCCCTGCCTCCTAGGCTCATCTGGGTGATACTCGGGGTGCGAAGCCGGATGCGGGTTCCCAAATTTCACGTCGGGACATCCGGGCACATAAGCAAATGTTACGAGATTTGAGTTCGTGATTTGCGCACCCAATGACACTCCGGTCAGGGCAAAAAGAATGATGCAACTGATCAATTCATACCTCTGCTACATCAAGCTGGTAGCACAAAAGGCACGGTCATTCCATGTTTCGGCCATGGTTTGTCCCTGTCCGATTTTTCTTCCGTCTGAAGATAGCGCTGCATCTCCATCGGACTGAAATTCCGCATCAAACGCCGGCCAAGGCTCGGTCGATGTAGCTGTCCGCTTCTGCCATGGTGGCGACGCGTTGCTCGGTATCTTCGGCCACCAAGCCGGTGACGAATTCCTGCAAGTGGACGGAGGGTAGATTTTCGATCAGGCCGTCGAGACGGGTGGCGAACGAGCCGTTCTGTTTTTCCTGGATCAGACTGGGGATGGAATTCGCGCCGGCCAGATCGAGTTCGTCGAACAGGTGCAAGGTGAGCATGCCCAAGGCGTAGGCGTCGTCGGCGGCGGAGGGTTGGGTGTCTTCGGCGAAACTTTCCGGTGGCATGTAGAAAGGGGTGCCGGACGCTTCGATCTGTCCGAGATTGCGGGTGCGCACATCGAAGGCGACGCCGAAGTCGACGATGACCGGGTCACCGCCCGCCGAACGAACCATGACGTTGCCCGGCTTGATGTCGCGATGCACGATGTCGGCGTCGTTCAGCGCGCGCAGTCCGCAGGCAAGTTTTCGAACGCACTCCAACTTATCGGCGGCCGTCGGTAACAAGTCGGGGCGCAGGTTTTCGCCTTCCACCCATTCCATGACGAGCACGAAGTAGTTGTTGGCCCAGTCGGAAAGGATGATGTTGAGGACGTTCGGATGGTTCACCCGGCTGCACAAACTGACTTCACGCAACAGCGCGCGGGCCGACTCCTTGTCATGCAGGTTGAACAACTTGATCGCCACCGCTTCGTTGGTCGACTCGATTTCGCCGCGCCACACAACGCCTTGCGTGCCGTGGCCGACGGTCCGGATCAGGCGGATGCCGGGCATGCTTTCCTCGGCTTTTTTCACCGCCGCGGACTTCTTGCTTCCGTTCTTGGGGCGTTTCTTGTCTCCCTGCGAAACGGTCCCTTGGGTCACGCCGGCGGAACGGTTCATCGTTTCGAGAGGACTGGAGTTCTGGTCTCTGGGAACGAGGACGGTGTCATCGAGAACAATCTCGTTTTTGCGGCGGCAAAAAATCCGCGAGGCGACCAACAAAATCAAGGCCACCAGCGCGAAGGCCGGCAGCAAGCCGAGGAAGATCGATTCGGTTCGTCGACCGATGGCAAACAAGGTGCCGGACGCGAGCAGAATCGCGATTCCGCTGAACAGCAATCCACGCGCCATCCATTTTCGAAGGGTCTGTTTCAAGTCCAATTCAGCGCCGCCCTTGAGAGCGTCGACCAGTTCTTGGAGTTCGATCCCTTCACACTTATACGGACAGAGCATTTTCATCAACGCCAATGGGTCGCGGCTGTTCGGAAATCCGTGCAAAGAATTTCGCAATAAATGCGGAGATGGCTGAATCTGCGGGGTCGCCGCGAACTGTCGAAGTTGATCAACTTCAGCGGCGATCTGAATCCTCGAGCGGAACGTCGCAGAAGGTCAGCGCGCCCATGCCGTTCGCGCCGAGCAGCAGGTGCTCCTTGTTCCATGAGGATTCTTTCAAATAGGTGATGCACGTTGCCGCGCTGGCGGCCTTGAGTGTCAGGGTGAGAACGTTGCCGGACACGTGTCCGCCGGTCACCCAGTCTTTCTCGCCGTCGAGGAAGAACTGTTGCGCGACCTCGTCCTGCCAGACGACGGCTTGATCGAAGGTGAGGATTATCGAGGTCTTTCCCTCGCCGAACGCGGCCCGTTCGAGGTTCGCGGCGTTCAGATTCCGGTCGAACCTCCGGCCGTGCAGGTCGCGTTCGATCAGTGGCATCACCCGGTCGGCCAGAACCGCCCAGCCCTCAAGCGGAAAGTGGCAGCCACCGGGCGGGCGGATGTCGTAGGTCGAGAGGATAGCGGTGTTGGAGAACAGGCGGGGTAGGGTGCGCTGGCGCTCGCGCAGCAGGTCGCCATTGCCGTCCCGGCCCATCGAACAGGCGCTGGGCCAGATTTGGAACAGGTATTGGTGGCGCAGGTTCGGCAGGTCGCGTTTCCAGTCGGCGGTCATCTGGATGAAGTAGCGTTCGTAGTTTTCCCAGCCGTAGCCACCGTCCGGTCCGGCCGCGCCTTGGTCGTTTTCGCCTTGGTGCCAGATGGCGGTGCGCAGGCCGTGGGTGAGTTTGGCCTGGCGCAGGCGCCAGAACATGGTGCCGTAGATTGTGTCGAGATTGGTCGGGTCCGCTTGGTCGCGCTGATGCTGGTCGATCCGCGTGCCGCCGCGGGCGGCGTTGAGCACGAAAACCGGCACCTCGTGGCGCTCGACGAGTTGCTTCGCGAGTTCCATGCCCCACCAGCCGAGTTCGGCCATGTGTTCGGTGCCGTGCGCCTTCCACACCGGCTTGCACCAGAGATTTTCGCGTTCGCCTTTTTTGAAAAATCTCGGGTGGCCGTAACTTCGAACCCATGGGTGGGTTTCGCGCGGCGAGTCTTCGCGGGTGTCGGTCGCGAGCGCGTTGGACTGGCCGTGGATCAGGATCGCATCGCCACAGAGAATGTCCTTGGCGCGGTGAATGATCGACTCCTTCTGGCCGCTCTTGGTGGCGAGTTCGACCCGGTAGGCGACCAGGTTCGGTTCGAGTTGGACGGTGAAGGCGTAGGACCCGTCGGGTTCGGGCTTGCGGGTCTGCGCGGCAAAGAGTGGAGCGGGTCTGCCGTTGCGGAGCGAGTCATTGCCGATCGGATCGGCGAACACCTTGAGGATCACCTGGTCCGCGTTTTCGACCTTGCCGCGAACGTGCATGGTGCCCTTGCCGCGGTCGCCTTTGTCGTTGCGGTCGCCGCTGTCGTCGCGGGCGTAAAACTGTCCGTCGACCGGCTTCTCCTCCGGGTCGGGAAGGCGTGCCACCCACGGGTCGGATTCGGATTCGCGAACCTCGATCGTGGTCGAGGCCGAGACCGGGGCACCGCCGTTCGCGATGGTCAACGAGACGGTGAGCGGGCCGCTGTTCTGGGCGCGTTCGAGCACGAGGATTGTATCCTTCTCATGATGCAAGCTGGCGAGTCCGGACAGGTTCCACGTCCGTTCGAACTCGTCCACCTTGGCGTCGCGCAGGGCCTTGAGGTTGTTGATTTTGGGAACGATTTCGATGCGGTCGCGTCCGTCCCAAGTGCTCGGGGCACGCAACGAGAACACCGGTTCGGGTAAGGCTTCGGTGACCGAAACCGGCACCTCGATCGAACGGAGGCCATCCGGATGCTCCGCTTCGAAGCGGATCGAAAACGCCGCATCACCGGTCACCCGGCCCGCGTCGAACGGAAGGCGAAAGCGGTCGGTGGCGAGCACGGTCTCGTGGCCGTCGCGAACGAGAATCCAGCGCACTTTTTCGGCGCCGCCGGCGCTGGCTGTGAGTTCGACCCGGCCGCCCTCTTTTATCGACACGCGTTCGGGCGCGACCGAGAACGCGCTGCCGTCTTGGATCAGATGACCGAGCAGGGTTTGGTTCGGTTTTTGGTTTTCGTATTCGAGTTTCACCCACGCGGCCGAACGCGCCACATTGGAGATGCGCAGTTCGTCGATGTCGCCTTGGTAGTCGTAGTTGTTGTACCAGCCGCCGATCCAGAGGCGGGCCGGGCGTTCGAGATTGAGTGCGCCGGCGCGTGGATTTCCGCGGCCGCGTTCCTCG
>Ga0209828_1001884_pt1 | contig 18193 bp, 11 predicted proteins | sample MaitaG_FD_187429 | JGI IMG/M metagenome (GOLD analysis project Ga0209828, IMG submission 187429) | Marine algal microbial communities from Maine, USA - Maine_Asex2 metaG (SPAdes) (version 2) | ecosystem: Host-associated > Algae > Red algae > Unclassified | place: Maine, USA | collected 2015-01-05 | reverse complement strand
GACAAGTGAAATATATTAAGGTCGATGCAAATGAAGTGCGCATTATGAAACATCCTAATGTTTTTAAAACAAACAGTAGTATATGAAGCAGACCATGTTAGTTCACTCTATGTCAAACAAGACTCTTCATCGGGTAGTTGGAAATTAATAATGCCCGTAGATGAAGGAGATGGTCAGAAATATTTTAATTTGACTCAAGTTTGTACCGCCTCAAAAGCCAAATTTTTTAGAGCAGGAGATTGAAAGCTATTTGAATATTGAAGATGTGGTGGTTCCTGAAGAAACGAATTAGAAATGTTGGTCATTTGCACAATATAGATGGTTACTGTCATTAGTCTTGATTGAAGGTAACTCCGTACACCCTAATCAAGCAAAATTTTAATGACAAAAGCAAAAGTCAATTGTAATAACTATAGATACACAGCAGAAAAAGGACATACTAGTGCTCAAGAACAATTGAATAGCACTAGATATTTAGTTCTTGATGCACTAGCGTCTTGAGTAGTCCATAGGCCACTCAACCACCCCCTACAGATTAAATTTACATGTAGACCCCTACAAAACTTGATTTTGTGTAGGGGTGTATGTATATTAGCACTAATTCCTTAAAAACACTAGACTTTATTATTGGTAAATTATAAAAGTATACACAAGCTAATTAAGGTTTAGGCAATACAAAAGATTTGAATATTTCTTCGATAGAATTAAGTCAATGGAAATCATTTTACATCACTAAATACTTTAAAGCTTCAACTATGGATAATCAAGACGATTTTCAAGTCAAATGGAACAAAATTAGAAGTCTAGAAAGACAAGGTTTGTTTTCTTCAGCACTTATGCTACTAGATTCTTTACAAAAAGAGGCGAGTGAAAAAGGTGATAAGCAGAATATTATTAAAGCCTTATTTTGTAAAACCAAATGTTATGTAAAGCTTAAGAAAGATCCAGGTGAGGCGATTATCAATGATTTTGAACTTGCATTACAAAGTGAATCGGAAACAAACTATCAAAGAATATACAATAGTATTTTGGGAGAGTTGTACTATCGTTATGCTTTCCATAATCAAGATCTCATTAAGCGAAGAGCAGTTGCAGATAACGAAGAAGTTGGTTTAGGGAGTTGGAGTATTGAGAAAATAGTTGCTAGATGCAATTTGCATTATCAACAATCTGTACAAAATTTAGATTTTGAAAAGCTTGATTTTGAGAATTATAAACTCTTGATCTCACCATATGCTTTACCTGAACAATCATTTGACTTATGCTCTGTATTATATATGAGAGCGATAGATCATTTTAAAGTAAATCGAAAGTTATTCTTTGGATCTGAATCTGATTCTACTTTTTTATTAAGAAATGAAATTGCATTTTGCCCTGCTGAAGAATTTGTAAAATTCAATTTTGAAACTGGAAACAATGAGAATCATGTTGTTCAGGCATTACATTTATTTCAAAGATTATTAGATTATCATGGTAATACTTTGGCATCCGAAAAGATAGATGTTCAGAGATTAGCTTTTGTTCATAGAATTCATCAATCTGAGAATAGAGATGCTTTATATCATAAACAACTACAAGAATCAAGTTCTACTTCACATTATGCTAAATATACTTTGGCGAAAATTTTTGAGAATAAAAAGAATAATCAAAAATCATATGATCTATTGAAAGAACTTCGGGCTTCCAATATTGATTCTTCATTGCTTAGGAATGTTAAGTCATCCCTTAAAAGTCTTGAAAGTCGAAGTTTATTTGTTTCAGTTGAAGAAGTATACATTCCTAATGAACCCTCCTTATTTCAAATTAAATACAAAAATATTAGTGAAATTGAGTTTACAATTAAAAAGAGAACTGACAAAATAATGAATGAAATGAAAGAGCTGAACTTACGGCAACAACGAATGAACAAAGATCAAATTGAGATGATAAAATCGTTACAAACTCAACACACTTGGAAACAAAAGATTCCTGATTCTCATTACGTATCATTGTCATCTGAATTAATCATGCCTGCACTTCCTTTAGGTCAATATTTTTTACTCTCATCTACAAGTTATGTTGGTAATGAGGAACACATGATAGGGGACTGGAGTAAAGAAATATTTAATTGTCATAGTTTCCAAGTATCAAATTTAACATACAGCGCTACAAAGAATCCAAATGATGACTTAGAATTAGTGATTGCAGACAGAAAATTGGGTATACCCAAAGAAAATGTCAAGGTCATTTTCTATACTTATGAAGATACTTACAGAAATAAAAATAAAATAATCGTAACTGAAAAAACGACCGATAAGAAAGGTGTAGTAGAGTATCCATATAAAAATCTAGAAGGCAAATCTTTTAAAGTCGGACTGAGACTTCACTTAGATGATGATATTCTAGACTTCGAAAAAATGCATACTCCATCGCATACTGGCAAATGTAAATACAAGAAGATTTACGCTTTTACAGATAGAAATATTTACAGACCAAAGCAAAGAATACATTTGAAGGCAATCGTATTTTCAGATGATGATAAAGTATGTAGAGGAGAGAAAGTTGTGATTCTTTTATTTAATTCAAAAAATAAAGAAATATACAGAGAAGAGAAAGTAACCAATCAATATGGCAGCATATCTACAGATTTTATATTACCTGTCGATGCCATTATAGGTGATCTCTATTTTCATATAGAATTAAGCAAAGGATTTACTAATATCAGAACAAGATTCAAAATTCGGGAGTACAAAAAACCAAGCTTTTTTGTAGAATTAGAAAAGTCAAAAAATGAATTTAGTTTTGGAGACCTTATAACTCTAAATGGTAAAATAGTAATGTACTCAGGATCTGCAGTACAACATGCTAAAATCGAATACAGGGTTATAAGAAATCAATTTCACATTAATAAAAGGAAAGATGGTACAGCCGCTTTTGGTAGAGGTGCTGAATCTGAATTTGGATGTGTCGAATCGGATGAAAATGGACAATTTACATTAATATTTGATTTTAAAAGGGACGAAAAATACACTAATTTAAATGAATCAATATATATATTTATTGTAGACATTATAGCTACTACTACTTCTGGTGAAATACAATATTTTAGAGAGCAAATTAAAATTTCAAGAAAAAAGGTATTTATCTCCACAAATTTTAAAGAGGAAAACATAAGGTATAAGAGAGATTATTCATGCCGCTTTATGGATAGTTTTATAACAAATATGAAACAAGCTTGTGTCACGCTGGATAAACTAGATTCGATTCGTTTTTATGTGAAGGATATCAATGATAATAATATAGCATTTAAGGGAAAAATTCTGATTCACTCATTGAAATCTCCTAGCACGTTTAAAAGAAATAAACGCTGGGGTTGTCTTGACGTTGCAATATTAACTGATGCAGAATATGATACTCTACCATATGATTATAAATTGAATAAAAATGATGTTGACAATTGGCTTGTTGACCAGGAAGTTTATTCTGAGGAATTTGATGCGCTGACGGGTGAACATACAATTTCGCTAACGCCGCAAAACAAAAATACTTATTATAGAATAGAGATTTTAAATAATGAAACAGGAGAAATAGAATTTGAAAGTATACTTAAAATCATTGACCCAAAAAATTCATATTTGGATAAACAGAGTTTATTTAACTATGATATAGAAAAGGAAAGTCTTAATCCTGGAGAAAAAGCAGTCATAAACATTGCTTCTGAAAACGTCGGGTTACAATTATTTTATCAACTTGAAAAAGGATATAAAATAATAGATAAAAAATGGATCAATTTAATTGAGAAAAGACAGAGGATAGAATTACCTATAATCGATGAAGACAAAGGTGGATTTTATATACATCTTATTGCTTTCTATCAAAATAGATGTCAAACCGAAAAAATAAAAATTATTGTTCCTCATGATGATATGAAATTACAGTTAAAATTAGATAGTTTCAAAACAGAATTAAAGGCAGGTAGTCAGGAAGAATGGAAGATTAGAACTGTTGATAACAAAGGAAATAATGTAAGATCAGAAATACTCGTTAGTATGTATAATTCATCTTTAGATAAACTTGGGTCAACACATCAGTGGAAAAATATGGAATACTATGATTTCCACTCACAATTAAATAATGTTTCTCCAGGCTACAGTTTAACTAAAGGCAAACATACCTCGATAACTCATGGAACATGGAAAAGTAAAACGGGAAAATATTCTCCTAATTATTTTCCATCTATAAATACATTTGGATTTTCACCACATGACCACATGAGATATCCCGATACCAACGATGATTTAGTAAGACATGGGAGAAAAAACAAAAACCCGAAAAATTCAGCTTTTATGTATTCAAGACTATCTGACTTTGAAAATTATAAAACTGACCTAGATTGGTCACAAATAGGAGATGTGCATGAGGATACAGTCTTCTTTTATCCAGATTTGGTGACAGATGAAAATGGAGAAGCGTCTTTAAGTTTTAAAATGAGTGATGACTTATCTTCTTGGAAACTTCTGGTATTTGCGCACGATAAACAAGGGCGACATGCCTTAGAGACGTTTTCACTAAAGTCGGTTAAGCAATGATTATTTATCTTAAGCATAATAAGTTATCTGTAAGTCTGTTTTCCCATTATGCACAAGCACATAAAATTGTTTACCTTCATCACAACAATGTATTATGTAAATGTCAGACATATATGACAACTCAGAAATAGTCCAACTAACAGAGGACTTATCAGCATCACATTTATATAGTGAAGATTTGGCACCTGTTCCTACAGAAGAACGGACGTGGTCAATGTGGCATCTAGCAGCTTTATGGGTTGGAATGGCAGTGTGTATTCCAACTTATTTACTCGCTTCCTACATGATTAAAGGTGGTATGAATTGGGTGGAGACTTTGATCATAATCGGTCTAGCAAATATAATCATCACATTACCAATGGTACTCAATGGCCATGCTGGTGTTAAGTATGGCATTCCTTTTCCAGTAATAGGCCGATCCTCATTTGGCATTAAAGGCATTCACCTGCCGGCTATTGTTAGAGCATTGGTGGCATGCGGTTGGTTTGGCATTCAGACTTGGATTGGAGGCCTTGCGATTTATGCTATTTTTAATGCCATCACTGGTGCAGAAGGAAGTCTCGGTTTGTCATCAGGAAAATTTGTAGGCTTTGCGATTTTTTGGATGATCAATATGGTCTTCATTTGGAAAGGAACAGAATCAATTAAATTCTTAGAGCAATATTCAGCTCCCATTTTAATATTTATGGGAATCTTTTTAATTGGCTGGGGCGCAAGTAAAGCAGACGGATTTGGTATTGTTTTAAAACAGAGTCAGCAATTGTCTAAACCTGCTGCTGAATTCACTGAAAATAATAGGGGTGTACTATTAGAATTAAATCCATTGACATATAAAGATGGAACTGTCAAAGCTGAAGAATATAAGCTGATGATTGATGGGAATGAAGGCTCTTGGAAATCTTATTCTACAGTTATAATTCCATTAGCACAAGCGACATCAAATTCTAATATACAAGTGCAGTTTAGAAAGAAAACTGATACTGGTTATGACGAATCAAGTGTTGTGACTGCTTCTCAAAAAGCTGATGCTAAGAAAAGTGTAATCTCAAAGCTATGGGACTATGTTTTATGGTTGACAATCATGGTTGGATTTTGGGCGACAATGTCTTTGAGTATTGCAGACATTACTAGGTATGCGGCGACTCAAAAAGATCAAGTTACTGGACAGTTTATTGGTCTGCCAGGGACAATGATGCTATATAGTTTTGTGGGTATTTTTGTGACATGCGCTGCTATCATTAATTTTGATGATATACTTATAGGTGATGACGCACCATGGGATCCAGTAAGTCTATTGGCAAAGTTTGACAATCCTCTCGTCGTAATTGTTTCGCAGATATTTATGTTGATCGCCACATTAAGTACCAATATTGCAGCCAATGTCATCGCACCATCAAATGCATTTTCAAATCTGATTCCACGAAAAATAAGTTTTAGATCTGGCGGAGTAATTACAGCTGTTATAGGCATCATTATTTGTCCGTGGATTTTAATGGACCAAATAAGTAATATCCTAATTTTTGTCAGTGGATTACTTGGGCCCGTACTCGGTGTGATGTTGTGCGATTATTATATCATTAGGAAGACAAAAATTGAATTAGCAGAATTATATAAAGAGAATGGAATATATTCATTTAGTGGTGGATTTAATTCAGCGGCAATGATTGCATTATTCCTTGGTATATTAATTGCCATAATAGGATATTTTGTTCCTTCATTGAGCGCTTTATATTCCTTATCTTGGTTCTCAGGATTCTTCGTTTCGTTCGCAGTGTATTATCTTTTAATGAGAAAAACTAAGAGTGAGATTCAATGATGAGATTCTGAAACAAGTTATCTATGATAAAATCGCAATTCATTGATCATCAGTTTTCTAAAATCTGAATGATATTAATCTGATCTATGGAAGTAAAAGAAGCTTGGCCTTGTCAATTTTGTGGCTGTGAGAGCCTGCATTTTGCGGAGGTATTAAAATTGACTAGATTTTTGCTTACTTTTTATCATGAAAAAGTGAGAAGTATGTAAGCAGATTACAAAATCTATAAAAGGTTAGATTCTGAATCAAGCCTGCAGACAGGTTCAGAATGAATAAATTGTATTAAAAATTCAACATTAATAAATGTCTATACTAATTAAAAATGGAAGAATAGTTACTGCAGAATCAGATTATATAGCTGATCTTTTTATTGAAGGAGAACAGATTTCTGCAATCGGAAAAGATCTAAATTATCCAGCTGATAAAATAATTGATGCGACTGGTAAATTAGTTTTTCCGGGAGGAATTGATCCGCACGTACATTTAGATATGCCTTTTATGGGTGCATATTCAAGTGATGATTATGAGACGGGGACACGAGCGGCAATGCATGGTGGGACGACAATGGTCATTGATTTTATTTTGCAGACTCAAGGTGATACATTGCACAATGCGTTAAAGGCATGGCAAGGACGATCAGAAGGAAAAGCGATTGGTGATTATTCATATCACATTGCAGTCACTGACTTTAATGATGATGTTGCTAAAGAAGTTGTCCAATTTATTGAAGAAGAAGGTATCACATCTTTCAAAACATTTATGGCTTACAAAGGAGCCCTAATGATTGATGATGGTCAGATGGTTCAGTTGATGAAAGTCGTCAAAGAACATGGAGGCTTAGTGACAGTTCATGCCACGAATGGTGACATGATCGATTCGCTCATTGCGAAGAATCGCGCTGAAGGTAACATGTCTCCACTTTATCATTATTTATCGCAACCCGAAGTCACAGAAGCAGAAGCGTCAGGCAGATTTGCTGACATGTTGGAGTACACTGGTTGTCCAGGATATATTGTCCACATGACCTGTGAAGGCGCATTAAATGCTGTCAGAGAAGCCACACGAAGAAATCAAAAAGTGCTAGTCGAGACTTGTACCCAATATCTCGTTTTAGACGCATCATTATATGAAAATGATTTTGAAGGAGCCAAGTGGGTGATGAGTCCACCCCTTAGAGAAAAGAAAGATCAAGTCGCATTATGGTCAGGCATTAACCAAGGACTGATCCAAGTCGTCGGAACAGATCATTGTCCATTTAAATGGGAACAAAAGTTATTGGGCAAAGATGATTTCTCAAAAATTCCAAATGGACATCCAGCTATCGAACACCGCATTGAATTAATGTATTCAGAAGGTGTCAGGAAAGGAAGAATATCACTTAATAAATTTGTAGAAGTCACGAGTACAAACGCAGCAAAGATTTTTGGTATGTTTCCTCGAAAGGGAACAATTGCCATTGGTGCAGATGCTGACATAGTCGTTTTTGATCCGAATAAAGAACATAAAATTTCAGTGGACACACATCATATGAATGTAGATTATTCTGGATATGAAGGCTGGGAATTAACAGGAAAAACAGAGACAGTAATCTTAAGAGGAAAGATTGGGATTGAAAATGAAGAGTGTCTCCTAGAGCCAGGTTATGGCCAATTTGTTAAACGAGGTAAATCATCTCTAGTCATTTAAAATAAAGTAATTCCGATAATATATTTAAAATGTTTTTTAAGGAAAATGATTCAACACTAAACATTTAACATCCAACATTAATATCAGATGCCAAGAAAAGTAAAATCAGGACTCATTCAAATGAGCCTTCCAATGACAGAAGGAGAAGGAACAATCCAAGAAATTATGGATGCTATGGTCGATAAGCATATTCCATATATTGAAGATGCTGGTAAACAAGGTGTTCAAATTTTGTGCTTACAAGAGATATTCAATACACCTTATTTCTGTCCAGGACAAGATCGAAACTGGTATGCTTCAGCAGAGGCAGTACCTGGCCCTACTGTAGAGCGAATGCAAGAGTATGCCAAGAAGTATAACATGGTCATGATTGTTCCAATTTACGAACGTGAGCAAGCAGGTATCTTATATAATACAGCTGCAGTCATAGATGCTGATGGTGAATATTTAGGAAAATATAGAAAAAACCATATACCTCACACAACAGGATTTTGGGAGAAATTTTTCTTCAAGCCTGGCAATTTGGGGTATCCCGTTTTCCAAACAAAGTACGCTAAAGTAGGTGTATACATTTGCTATGATCGACACTTTCCAGATGGTGCTAGATGTTTAGGATTAAATGGTGCAGAGATCGTTTATAATCCGTCTGCTACAGTCGCAGGACTATCACAATATTTATGGAAACTAGAACAGCCAGCCCATGCTGCTGCGAATGGCTATTTCATGGGATGTATCAACAGAGTTGGAGAGGAGAAGCCTTGGGATTTAGGACGGTTTTATGGGACCTCATATTTCGTAGATCCAAGAGGCCAGATTATAAAGGAAGCATCTGAGTACGATGATGAATTGCTAATTGCAGAATTCGATCTAGATATGATTGATGAAGTGAGATCTACATGGCAGTTTTATAGAGATAGAAGACCAGAGACTTATGGTAAATTAACAGAGTTATAATAGAGATTATGTAATCTATTTACTAATCACAAATTTACTAATCACTAACGACTAATCATAAATGGCAGAATATAAACAACCGCAAACAGAAGCAGAATTCGAATCAAACTTTAGCTTAAAAAAACCTCTGATGAATACGACAGAGGCATTTTATGAAAGTTCGAGATGTTTGTTTTGTTATGATGCTCCATGTATGCATGCCTGTCCGACTCACATCGACATTCCATTATTTATCAAACAAATTAATACAGGAAATACAGTTGGTGCAGCAGAGACTATTTTTGAAGCAAACTGGTTAGGCAACGCATGTGGAAAGGTTTGTCCGACAACAGAATTATGTGAAGGTGCATGTGTGTATGATAATCAAAGTGTACCAGTTATTCAAATTGGACGATTACAGAATTATGCTACAGAACAAGTCATCAAGAAAAATATCTCTTTGTTTTCAGCTGGCGAAGCCAATGGGAAACGTGTCGCTATTGTTGGGAGTGGTCCAGCAGGAATTGCTTGTGCATGTGAGTTAAGAGTCATGGGATATGATGTTGATATGTATGAAGCCAAAGCAAAACCATCTGGCTTGACTGTTTACGGCATTGCACCCTATAAGATTACAAATGAAGAGGTCCTAGAAGAAGTGAAGTATTTGCAAGATCAGCTGGGTTTTAATATTCATTATAATCAAGCAATTACAACGACTGAGCAAATCCAAGAATTAGAAGATAAATACGATGCGATCTTTTTAGGTGTTGGGATCGGAGCGACTGCTACTTTAGGATTAGCTGGTGAAGACAAGGCTCATGTCGTTGGTGCAGTTGAATTTATTGAAGAGTTAAGGATGAAGCATCACCAAGTCGAAGTGCCAGAAAAAGTGATCGTGATTGGTGGTGGAAACACCGCAATAGATGCAGCATCTGAGTCAGCAAAAATGGGAGCGAAGCAAGTGACATTAGTCTATCGAAGAGATAGAGACAGTATGGGCGCCTATGATTTTGAGTATAAATTTGCAATCTCAACTGGTGTAGATGCTTTGTTTAATGCAACTCCCATCGAAGTGCTTGATTCAGGCGTGAAGTTTATGAAAACACATATCGTAGATGGTAAGCTGCAAAATAAAGATGGATCAGAATTTGTCATTGATTGCGACTTAGTGATCAAGGCAACAGGCCAAGCCAAGCAAGGAGAATTTCTCTCCAAAATAAGTGGTCTGGATTTAGATCGAAAAAATAAAATTAAAGTCAACGATCGCTTTCAAACAACAAATCCTAAGTATTTTGCTGGAGGAGATGCTGTCAATGGTGGCGCAGAAGTTGTCAATGGAGCCTATGAAGGAAAGATGGCCGCACAAGGAATTCATTCAATGTTTAATGTTTAATGTTTTAATTCTCTTGTTAATTAAAGTTTTAATTTGAATAAGATTTCTCCGACCTTTTTACTTTTAGTGGGTAAATATATTTTAGACTTGAAGAACTGAAAATTGTTTGAACGTAGTGAGTTTTTTCGGTTTAGTCTAAAATGGATTTAGCCACGTTAAGAAAGTAAAACAGTCTTGATCTTTTGGTTACTTTTGTATCAAGACAAAAGTGACAGCTAAAAATCTGAATATCGTATACTAAATTGAAATACACTTCATCTTAATAATTCAGGTTTAATAAAAAAAGTGATTAATAAAAAAAATACTTTATTAAATAAATAATATGCCAGATTTATCAATCGACTTCGCAGGAATAAAATCACCAAATCCATTTTGGTTAGCCTCGGCACCGCCAACTAATTCTGGCTATCAGGTCATGAAGGCTTTTGATGCAGGATGGGGTGGAGCAGTTTGGAAAACACTTGGTGTGCCAGTCATTAATGTTTCCAGTCGATATGGATCCATCAATTACCGTGGAAGCAGAATGGCAGGTTTTAATAATATTGAATTGATCACGGATAGAACTTTGGCAGACAACTTAAAAGAAATAGAGGAAGTCAAAAAATATTTTCCGAATCATGCGGTCATTGCTTCACTTATGGTGGAGTCTAAAGAGGAATGGAAACAGATTATCAAAGACTCGGAGAATGCAGGCGCTGATGGACTTGAATTAAATTTTGGTTGCCCCCATGGTATGTGCGAAAGAGGAATGGGATCCGCGGTAGGCCAAGAACCAGAAGTCTTGGAAACAATTGTGAAGTGGGCGAAGGAGTATGCGACAGTACCTGTCATCACTAAGTTGACGCCAAATATTTCACATATAGTAGATCCAGGTTTAGCAGCCGTCCGCGGTGGCACAGATGCATTGTCTTTAATCAACACCATAAAAAGTATCGTCGGCATTGATCTAGATACGTATGCTCCATATCCAGTTGTAGATGGTAAAGGTACCAATGGCGGTTACTGTGGTCCCGCGGTCAAACCGATTGCAATGGAGATGATTAAAGAATTAGCGAAACATCCTGATATCAAATCAACACCAATCTCTGGCATTGGTGGCGTAGAAAACTGGCGAGATGTGGTCGAGTTTATTTTATTAGGAGCTGGTAATGTCCAAGTGTGTACAGCGGCCATGCACTACGGATTTGGTATCGTCCGTGAAATGGAAAAAGGAGTCGTCCGATTTATGAAGGACAAAGGCTACGAAACGATCAATGACTTTATCGGTAAAGCACTCCCAAATGTCACAGAATGGAAACATTTAAACCTTAAGCATAAAGTCGTCGCAGAAATTGATGAGGAAAAATGTGTTGGCTGTGATCTATGTTATATCGCTTGCGATGACGGCGCTCATCAAGCCATCAGAATTCCTGAAGGAAGAGATAATAGAATCCCTGAAATAATAGACGAAAATTGTGTTGGTTGTAATCTGTGTAGTTTAGTATGTCCAGTAGAAGAATGTATCACTATGGTTCAACGAGATGACGGGACACAATCAGTCACTTGGGACGATCGATCAAAAGCTGGTACTATCCCTACGACGTTTAATGATGAACGAGCTGGTGGAAATGGCCATTTTGTGCCGACTGTGGAGGATGCATTGAAGCATAGAAAGTAGTCTGTAAAGCATAATTAGGATAGTTGGATGTTCTGAGGATAGTACTTTGCTTAATTGTCTGAATCAGGATTTATAAGATATTGGGATTGACATGATTACTATTTCTTAATTAAAAAGAAAAGCCCGTTGAATAATTAATTTGCAAACAGGCAGATTAAGATGTAAATGGTCTGATTAAAGTCATGCTCTTATTGTCGATAGTCCATAGATGAATAATAAAAATAAAATGACAAATTTGAATTATAGAGTTCTCCTTATTTTAATCCTAAGTTTTTCATTTGCTTGCAAATCAAATTTTCAAGATGGTGAGGTATCAAAAATCGGCTTCTTTAACCCAGAAAAAGATTTACTGCTTGCTAACTTTGATTGTAAAACAGATGTAGATGATTTACATTCTGTAGCCGCTTTCGTGACGCTGTGTTCTGATTCATCATTCGATAAAGTCAATTACCATGCAGTCGCTGGCACCTACGGAATTCAAGAAGGATTATATGTTCCGGCTAATGAATTGTTCCAACTAGCATTTGGTGATGACTGGACGGATGCTCATGAAAATGTTGAATCGGCCGTTCAAAAAGTAAAGAACATTGCTAATAAAATATTTTCCGATGGTGGAGATCTGTGGATCGCAGAAGCTGGACAATCAGACTTCTCTGCACAATTAGTGACAGCCATAAAAAATGACTCTCCAAATTTAAATATAAAACGACGAGTTCACATCGTGCAGCATAGTGATTGGAATGAAAAATCTACTTCGCCAGAAAGTTTGAATTATGTCAAAGAACAGACTGACTATGTAAAAATCCCCGATGGCAATGCAATTGGGAATGGATCCCCAGGCTTTCGATCGCCAGAATACACTTTACGGGCTTCTTCAATTAAAAATCAAAGACTTTCTGACATATGGACACTTGCAATCGATCTTGGGAATCAGTATAATGGCAAAGAAGGACGGTACAATAATGAAGCAGTTTCAAGTGGAGGTTTAGATTTCTCAGATCTTTCGGAAACGTGTTGGATTTTAGGTGCAGAAAGTATCAAGGATGTTGATCAATTTTTTAATGATTTTGTCAATAAAAGATAAAAAATTTAGTTTAACATAACTGCTAAGACTTATTATTCAAAATTCAAACCAAACTTAAAATCCTCAACTATTTTCATTAAGGTGTAATTTTTGAGGCAAATGTTAAGAGTCAAATGTTAAGAGACAAATGTTAAGAGTCAAATGTTAATATAAAAGCTTCGGAATGAAGATTCGTATAATCAATGACTTTTATGATATGATGAAAATTAAAATTTCAGAAATGAACATAGCAAGTATTCATTAGCCTAGTAACAAAGCTGCCAAAAACATAATTAGCCCAAGTAAAATCCCAATAAAAAATAGCCGATAACTCCAGTTTAAGTATTTAAATTTTTGATCCTTCAAGACTACTCCCATCTGATATAGGTCAAGGATCATTGCCTCGTACAGTTTATCCTGATCCTTAAGTATGTCCGTCATATGTTTAGTATAAGTCTCAATATCAATATCAGAGTAGTGACCAAAAAATAAGGGATTAAACTTAGGAGAAGATGGGTTCATTTTGGTCTGAGCTTTATTCATGACTGGCGATACTGACAGTATCGCGAACAATAGGGCACAAGTCGTAAATACTGTGATGATAAGTAAAGCATAGAGTAGAAGCCCATCAAATCGACTCAATTGTGAAAAAAATACGGAGATAATAATAGACGAAGCTGCGATAACAATGTTCGCTTTTTGGTCTGACAAAACAGTGAGATGCATATGATATGCTTTTGTGTTTTGCATCACGGAAACGGCACTTCGACTGGATTGCCAATTTTTTAAATGTTTGCTCTTATTTTGAAGAATTGGGTCATCAAGCAATTTATCTGACTCTGAAAAAGCCTTTGAATCTGATTGAGAAGTACTGTCCATCGATTAGCTATTATACTAAGGTAATCAATTTGAAAGATTCTTTTCGATTTTACAAGATTGGCAAGGTTTTGGCACTTTGATAGTTGTTCAGTATACTTTAATACTTAAGGGATTAAGTATTGGAATGTAATGGTCGGCTACTGGGGGGTAGGCCGACCATTTTTTTTGCTAAATTTTTTAAGGTTTACTGTCTTTGATATCTTCTTTGTCTATCCATTGGACAAGATTTTGGCATGTCGATAGGTCACCATCGACTTTAATAAATGTCTCTTCCATTTTCTCAATCATCCATTTATTATAATAAAGATTCTTTTTACTTTCTTTTGCAAAACTCTGAATTCGAGAATAGTCTTGTTCTAGACTCGCTCTGTGAGGCTTAGTCCTGCTATCTAATTTGATTACTCTATACATCGTCTCACCTCCGCGATCAATATATTCTAATGGTTCGGAGAGTTCACCTTCTTTCATTTCTTCAATTTGAAAGTAGATGTCCGGAGGTAAATCTCCAGTATCAAAATAGTTATTTCCGGTTTTAGGATTCGCCATTCGTCCGCCATTATGATAGTTCTGAGATTTTTTATCTGAATATATTTTAACAGCATATTCAAAAGGAAGAGAATCTACAACGACTAAGTTTCTGATTGAATCTAATTTTCCTTTTGTCAATTCAAGATCTGCTGGAGTAATTTTTGGACGGATGAGAATATGCTGAACTCGTATAGAATTTCCACGCCTTTCATTCATTTTGATAATGTGAAATCCAAATTCAGTCTCGACCACTTCGGAGATTTCATCAGGATCTAAACTATATGCTGCCGCTTCGAATTCTGGTACATAGCTACCTCTTGATGCCCAGCCCAGGTTTCCGCCTTCTTGTGCAGACCCATCTGAACTATTTTTAACGGCCATATCTTCAAATGTTTCTTCACCACTTTGAATTGTCTCTCGGATTTCTGTCAACCTCTCTAATGCTTTCTCACGTTCTTCAGCACTCACTTTAGGCTTAAATACGATTTCACTTATTTCTACTTCAGAGCTCAAAAATGGAATACTGTCTTTTGGTATGGCTTCAAAAAATTCAACGACTTCTTTCGGAGTGATTGTCACTTCATTGATCAATTGACCTTGGATACGTTCAGCTAATATCTGCTGTTTCATGTCTTCACGCTGATCATCTTTCATCTCACCGATGGACTTCCCATAATATTCTTTAAATCGAGCTTCATCACCACCCATTTGTCTTAGAATATTTTGAAATCTATAATCCAACTGACCTTCGACTTCTATATCGCTTACAATTATACTATCCAATTTGGCCTGATCTACCAATATTTTTTGTGATACAATCTGCTCAGCTACAGCGCAGATATCAACTGGGTTATTTGGATTACTTTCTTTTATATACCGATAATTGTTAATCAACTCTGAATAGATAACATATTCACCACCAACATTTATAATGACTTTGTCTATGATTTCCTGAGCTTGTAGACCAATATTTGTACTGATCAAAAAGCAAATGACTAGGATTTTTTTCATCTATTTATTTGTAAAAACCTGAATTTGATTGGATTGTAGTTTCTTTTCATACAATTCTTCGGTCAAATCTGCAATTATTTTTTCTTTTCTTCCGTGTATGATGACTCTCTTTAACTCATCTTTAATATAATCTAACGGAGCTAATTCATTTTTGTCTACTAAGGCAATATACTTTAAGTAATAATTATACTCAGTACCAGACTTTTTATAGTTTGTTAGCTTCCTAATTTCTGTACGATGCAGATATTTTGCGGGAACAATAGAACTGTATTCTGTTTGTTCAATCCATTTATCTGATGATATCAAGCAGTTTCCATCAGAATACTTACAATATTCTCGTACTGTTGCTTCATCCTCTTTCTTCCAAGCTGCGTAAAAAGCTTTTTGTCCATTATCGCTTTTAGGGATTCTAGCAAACCAACCTTTCAGTAATCTACTATCTAGAACGAATTGGTTCTTATATATCTCATATGTCGATAAATACTCACTAGCCGTTATTGTGGTGTCAAGTTTTTCATTGAGTATCTCAGACTCGTAAGCATTTTTTAAGAGACTTGATTTATAGGACTCTACCATAGCTGTAATCTCTGGATTAGCCTCTACATGTTTTTCGGCTTCAATACTCCATAGTTGCTTGCGAATCCAGGTTTCAATATATGCATTTGCAATAGAAGTACTATCAGTAGTCGACATGTTTGGTGAGAGCATTAAGGCTAAGTCATTTTGCCTAAGTTCGTGTCCTGAGACTTTTGCAATTAAAACATTTTGCTCGGGTTCTATCGTAGATTTTTGCTTACAAGAATTGAGTATACTTATTGAAATGGATAGCAAAATAATTATATAAAACCGACTCATTTCTTAATTAGACTTGATAAGACTTTTTGTTTGATATCTATTCCAAATTCCTCTGTTAAAGATGCTACCCATTCTTTTTCAAGGACATCTTGGTAGTCAGAAATGATATATCCTCTTGCTTCTTTTAAGGTTTTTGGCCCTGCAGGAATGATGGCATTAATCCGTCTTACAGTTGCTTCTTGCTTCACTTTGTCAATGATAACTTCTTGTTGACCTTTTTTCCATTTCAGGTGTGAGAGAAAAGGGCTTTTTTTAGTAAGCTTTTGTTGTTCGACAAAAACGGTTTGATCAAATTCTTTTTCAATCTGACTTTTTACATCTTCGGCAGAATGCTTTTCAGCCGCCTTGCCTAGCTTTTTAAGAATAGTTTTGTCAGTCGTTTCAATAGTAAAAATTGTAAAATCGGCACGCTCTGGCCACTGGTATTTATCTCTATTCTGGGCAAAAAATGCTTGAAGCCCAATCGTGTCTTGTGACGCCTTATCCCAAACATTATTTTTTGTAACCTCAAAAAGTAATACTCCTTCTGAATATTCTCTCATTAAGGCCTTAAAGTCAGGATACTTTTTTTCCAAATTAGCTTTTTCGTAAGCAATGGTTCGATCATCAATAAAGGACGCATACATTTCTTGTACTGCTTCATTTAAAGGCTTTTTCTTGTCAAATCTCATGCGTTGGCGACCATTGTCTTTACAATACTTTGCAAAATCACTTATCGTATATGTCGCCTCATCTCCGAAGCTCGCTAGTTGTTTGTCAGCCAACTCTGGCACTGCCCATTTATAAGAATAGAAATTTACATTTAGTGATTTTGCGAAATCTTCTAAAACATCCGGATTATCTGCAAAACCAGCTTCTCTTTTGATATCTTCAATTTTACTACTCCGAGCAAATTCGAATCTGTCTTTTTGCGAAATCTCTTTGCGCAGCATACTCTTCATTTTTTGCTCATTACTGTAATCTTTTGTGGCATCTCTTCTGATAATATGCCAGCCTAATTTTGATTCAATAGGCGGCGTGATTTGACCATCTTCTTTTAATGAAAAGGCAGCATTCTCAAAATTAATATCGTACATGCCGATGCCAAAGAAACCAAGATTTCCGCCGTCTTTCGCAGTACTTTTGTCCTCAGAGTGAGAAGTCGCTATTTTGTCAAATGAAGCACCTTCTTTGATCTTCATATATAAACTATCAGCTTTTTCTCTTGCCTTTGGAATAGCTTTTCCATTATTTGTTTTCTTAAGTAAAATATGAGAAACACTCATTTCACCACGAGCAGGACGTCTTTCCATAACTTGGATTAAATGGTAACCGATTTTAGTTCTGATAGGCTGAGATGTCTCACCAATTGGTAAATTGTAAATAGCATTTTCAAATTCATAAAATCCATTAGGAAACATAGCAGTTAGCCAGCCTAATTCACCATCATTCTTTGCAGACCTTTTATCATCAGAAAGTGTCTTTGCGATTAAGCCAAAGTCAGCACCATTATCAACTTTTTCTTTGATTAAATAAACTCTATCCTGGGCTTCCGCATTTCTTTCCATACTTGTTTTTCCAGGTACTGATACTAAGATATGGCGCACTTTTACATCTTGAAGTTTTCTGACGTACGCCTCATCAACGAGCTGCTTCGTCACTTCTTTGTCAACTAGATATGCATTAGCTAATTGCTTTCTGTACCCTTCTAATTCGGTTTGTAAGGATTTGATGGTGTCAAGCTTAATCTGTCGTGCTTTTTCAACCTTTAGTTTAAACTTTACATACAAGTCGAGGTATTCTTCCAAACTTTCCTTGCTGTAAT
>Ga0209828_1001883_pt1 | contig 18198 bp, 9 predicted proteins | sample MaitaG_FD_187429 | JGI IMG/M metagenome (GOLD analysis project Ga0209828, IMG submission 187429) | Marine algal microbial communities from Maine, USA - Maine_Asex2 metaG (SPAdes) (version 2) | ecosystem: Host-associated > Algae > Red algae > Unclassified | place: Maine, USA | collected 2015-01-05 | reverse complement strand
TTTTTGATACAGATGTGGTTAAGTTTTTAGGAGACGAAAACTTCATCATAAAGCAAAAAATTAAAAATAAAGGAGCAAATAATATTACAGGTTACCTTACATATATGACCTGTAATGAAGAAATGTGTCTACCTCCTACAGATTTTGATTTCACGTTAAAAATAGGGACGACTACAAAAATCAAAACTACGCCAAAGAGTACACCCTCTAACGGCACATCGAAGGTAACAACCCCTAATAGTGATTCGAAAAATTCTAACATCATTGTATCTACTCCAAAGACTTCGATAACTACTGATCAAGATGTTCAAACTAAGGCAACTTCGACTTCTAAACTAGTAGAAGACATTGCTAAAAAAGTAACTAACCAAGCTTCGGAAACTGATGTAAATGGAATCTCTGAAATAGGAAAAACCATTGTCATGAATATGGATATAGGTTCCATGGAAGGTAATAGTACCACCGAAGAAATGCCGGAACAAGGAGGGATGATTGATCCAGTGCAATGGAAATTTGATATCAAGGATTTGGGAGGCGGTAACTACGAATTAAAGTATATAGCAGAAATCGATGATGCATGGAATGTGTACTCACAATTTACAAGTGATGACGGACCTGTGCCAACAGAGATCATTTATGAGAAAAATGTTGGGGTTGAAATAATAGGAGAAGCAAGTGAAGAAGGACATAGAAAAGAAGGTCCTGACCCTCTCTTTGACAATGTGAATGTCATAAAATATTTAGGGGATGAAGATTTTGTCATCACTCAAAAAGTAAAAGCAAATAAAGATTCTAAGTTAAAGGGATACTTGACGTATATGACTTGTGATGATGGACATTGCCTACCACCAACAGATGTAGATTTTCAAGTAGATTTTTCAAAGAATTATATCGGGGCACCTCTTGCCGCAAGTACAGCATTGAATAATAATACGGCAACAAGCTCTAAAAATTCAATAACTGTCGGACCGGGAAATTTTATAGATCAAAGAATTCCTAGCATTCAAACAACTTTTGAAAATCCACCCGCAGATTGTGGAGGAGAGGATCAGCAAGACAAAGGAATACTATGGTCTTTCATATTTGGTTTCTTAGGTGGATTGATTGCGCTACTTACACCATGTGTTTTTCCAATGATTCCTTTGACTGTTAGTTTTTTCACAAAAGACAGCAAGAGAAGTGGTATGATGAATGGTCTTATTTATGGATTATCCATTATTGTGATATACGTGAGTATGGGATTATTAATTACCGCTTTTTTCGGAACAGAAGCCTTGAATGCACTGTCTACAAATTGGATTGCAAATACCTTATTCTTTTTGATTTTTATATTTTTCGCTTTTTCCTTTTTTGGATACTATGAAATTACTTTACCTAGTTCTTGGACAACAAAAACAGATTCCATGGCAGATAAAGGGGGATTGATCGGAATCTTTTTTATGGCCTTTACTTTGGCCTTAGTTTCCTTTTCTTGTACAGGACCAATTATCGGATCAGCGATCGTCTCTGCAGCTTCTAGTGCCGTTGGTCCAGCCATAGTCATGCTCGGATTCTCTTTAGGGTTAGCGATTCCTTTTGGAATATTTGCAGCTTTCCCTTCTTGGTTAAATTCTTTGCCTAAATCAGGAGGTTGGATGAATTCTGTAAAAGTAATTTTAGGATTTTTAGAATTAGCTTTTGCATTTAAGTTTTTATCCGTGGCAGATATGACAAGCCATTGGGGATTCTTACGATACGAATTATTTATGGCCATTTGGGTCTTAGTGGCCCTAGGAATGACTCTATACTTATTTGGTTTTATTAAATTCCCGCATGATAGTCCTATCAAAAAATTATCAATGCCAAGAAAAGCATTTGCTTTTGGAAGTTTATTATTGACGATTTATTTAGCCACAGGATTTATGACAAGCGATGAAACTCAAAGCTATAATTCATTAGGCATTACGAGTGGGATTGCACCTCCAGCTAACTATAACTTCTTTTTACCTGAACCAGAAATAGATAAGGAAATAAAAGCAGAATATCCTTCCTACAAATTATGCGCTAACGGTATTCCTTGCTTCAAAGATTATTATGAAGGTCTTACTTATGCCAAGAAACAAAATAAACCAGTCTTTTTAGATTTCACAGGCCACGGATGTGTAAACTGTAGAAAGACAGAAGAGTTTATTTGGGTGCAAGATGAAGTGAAAGAAAAACTAAAAAATGACTTCGTATTAGTTTCTCTGTATGTAGATGATCGGGAAAAAGTAGACGAAAAGTACATTTCCAAAAGAGGCAACAAAGAGTATAAGATTAGAACAGTTGGAAATAAATGGGCAGACTTCCAGATTGTCAACTTCAAGCAAAACTCTCAACCATTATACGTCATGATGACCAACGATGAAAAAGTAGTTTCTAATCCGAGAGGTTATCATGAAGGGTGGGAAGATTATCTTGATTACCTAGATTGTGGATTAAACCAAGTAAACAGAAATTCATTAGGTGGAGAGTAACGAACTAAAACAATTATCAGAAGAAGTACAAAACATAGCAAAGGAAGTTGGAGTATTTATCCAAGCGGAAGTTGATAAGGTACAACGATCTGACATCCAAGAAAAAGTTGAGAACAGTCTTGTAAGTTATGTAGACAAAGAAGCGGAAGAGAAACTTGTACAGAAATTAAAACCACTTATTTCTGACGTAGGTTTTATCACAGAAGAAGATACGGTAGAGCAGCAAAGCAAAAGTATTATGTGGATCATCGATCCTTTAGATGGAACGACTAATTATCTATTTGGTATTCCCCATTATTCGACTAGCATTGCACTAAGAGTAAATGATGATATTCAGCTAGGAGTCATAACTGATATTGCTAAGAATGAGTGCTTCCATGCCGTTAGAGGCGAAGGAGCTTTTCGAAATGACAAGAAATTATCTTTAAACTACCCACTGGATTTGAAGGAATCCATATTTGTGACCGGGTTTCCTTATCGGAATGACTACGATCCAAGAGGCTACTTTCAAATCATTGAACATTGGATAAAAAATAGTCGTGGGGTTAGGCGTTTAGGTTCTGCTGCATTGGACTTATGTTATGTTGCATGTGGTCGAGTAAGTTGTTACTATGAGTCATTCTTGAACATTTGGGACATTGCTGCTGGAGTACTTATTGTTGAAGAAGCCGGTGGTCGATTAAGTGATTTCAGTGGTCTGGAACGACATTTACAATCTGGACAAATTGTAGCATCGCATCCTATGATTTTTGAAGAGATCATTGATGTGATTAAAAGGGAGTTGCCTGTAAATAATTAAGGTTTTATCTAGTTAAAGGTTCTACTAATTTACGGTTTTTTTGTTATTATTCTTTTACAAAAGATTAGCACACAATTAATAGAGACTCAATAGAAATAAAATAGATTGAAATCAATCATCTCCTACCGAAAAGGAATTCCATTTTTTCATCAAAAATCAGAGCTTGAGTTTCAGCAAGACGTTTATGAACGATATCAAGAAATGGTTGTACGACAATCTGCCTTGCATTTGGCAGATAAGTTGTGGAGCAGATATCCGTTTCAACCAGTTTTTGATTTTGCCGAAAAACATTACCCCAAAGAAAAAGATATCAATATTTTAGAACTCGGTTGTAGTGTTGGCAGATGGATTGCAACATTGGCAAAACGGTACCCGAACTCGGATTGTTGGGGAATTGATTATAGTTATCAAATGCTAAACCGCGCGAATGAATTTTGGGTGGAAGGTGAAGAGATATCAATTGATTTGACCGATAAAGGTTTACAAAAGCAAACTATAAAAGGTGAGCAAATTGATAATTTAAAATTCGGTTTAGCGAAAGCTGAAAAACTACCTTTTGACGAACATAGTCAAGATTTGGTGTTGAATAGTTTCTTAATGGATCGATTAGAAAATCCAAAGATAGGCCTAGAAGAGATGTATCGAGTATTAAAACAAAATGGTAAAATTATCATCTTCACGCCCTTAAACTTTAATAATTCAGAACATTGGAAAATGTACTATCCAACCATACAACTTGTAAATATTTTAAAGAAAATTGGTTTTGAAATTTTGGATTGGAAAGAGAATATCGAAGTGAACGAACCGTTGGATCTTCATGGAAATGAAGTGCGTTGGAAGTGCTTAGGTTTTGTAGTAAAGAAAGTTTAAACATCAAAAGAATAGGGAAATCAATCTCTAATACTCAAATTGGCTGAAGGATCTACACAAGACGTAGCATAATTTGCAAAAGCAGATTTTAAGTACTCTAAATAAGCCAATATAATTATAGTTATACCCTATAAATTTTCATTTTCTATTACACCTTTTGACTTCAAATCAGTAATTGTAATAATCGCCATTGCAAAGAAAAACAAAGGACCCACCTTATCAGCTTCTAGCATATCGTTGATTGTAATAAGCACACAGGCACTAAAAAAACTTAAAAGACAAGCCATCATCCAAATCCTTGACTCCTCATTTTTAAGTTTAAAAAATAGATGTTGAGCATAAAATATGGGGATTAAAATAATACCAATCAATAAGAAAAGACCAATAAAACCTTGCTCTATCAATGTCATCAAATAATAATTATGAACTCCAGATTTTTCAGGATTATCACTGACATAGGTTTGAAAACTATTTACAGTATATCTTGGGTATTCATTATAAAAAGTACCTGGGCCGTAACCAAAAATGGGATTCTCATCAATCATATGAAATCCTGCAACCCAACGATGCAATCTTTCCATTGTAGAAATATCTTCCAATTTATAAGTAGCTTCTAATAAATTATCAAATTTAGTGTGCATTACGGTTCTTTCATATTCAGGAGCTAATTCAAGATATCTATTATTAGAAGTATAATAGCCTACCATTAAAAGTATGCCTACAATACTTATGAGAGTCGCAAGAGGTACTAACCTAAAGCGGATGACCCAAAACATGGCTATAGACAAAACGACAATACCGTATGCAGCTCGCGTATAGGTAAGATAGATGGCTATAAACCAAAAAAAGATCATGAGAATATAAGGCCACTTTATTTTGCTGGATCTAAATAAGGCCCATAAGTAAGGTAGAGTCATGACCAAAATGGCTGCGTAAGAAACATGATTTCTATAGATCGGTTTACAGGCTTCATTGATTTCAGCAAATCCGAAACCTAAAAAAGCATGGCGAATCATAACGTATATTACTGAAAGAAAAGTAGCCCCCACCAATAATTTCATTGGCTTTTTTATATCAATGTTAGATTTTACTATGATTAAAGTCAAAAAATAGAAAGGTAATACGTACCATAATTTTGCTAATAAAAACTTAATCGAAACTACTTTGTGCGTAGACATAATCGCTGAGAATAGGATCCATAAGATATGAAAGCCAAGGGCCAATGTAATGGGATGAGAGAAAAGTGATTTATCGAGTGTTTTCCCTTTCCATAAGAGTAAAAACAAAAATAAAAACATCAAGAAAACCATATATGGTTCTGAGGGCAAGTCTGTACCCAATCCGTTAGAAAGGTATATCTCAATTGAGAAAGGTAAAACGACATAGAAACAATTATACACCTGTTTGTAGTCTACGATGGCCCAAAGCACAAAAAGAAGAATAATAGGCAATAAGACTGCTTCCTTCGAAATATCAGAAAAGGCCAAGATCCCGCAGACAATACTGAGACAGGCAAATAAATAAAACCAAATATTTTCTGAAAAATTAATCTCTCTTCTCATCTGAAAAGACGCTCTTCCAATTAACCGTTCTATACTGATGCATAAATACAGTCCAAATTAACATCAAGAAAAAAGTAAGTAGTGTAGTCCCAAGAACGATCAAGGATCTTATTGGTCTTGATTTTATCAATGGAATTTTTGCTTCTTGGACTACATGTAACGCAGAAAAAGGAGCTTCATAAGCAGACTTAAGTTGCTGATATCTTTCCATATCTATCGCTAATTGTCCACTTTGTTCTGAAGCCATTCTTTCTAACTTATTTATGCTCCCAACACCACTTGTGTATTTAGCGGTTCTTTCATCCAGGTACTTAAGCTCCTGATCATAACCAGAAATACTCGCCCTTATTTTAGCCAACGAATCTTTTAATATAGGATCATTTTTATAAATCTCTAGTTTAGATTGTGCCTTTAGAAATTGCCCACGTGTTTTTGCGATTTGATCACCATAGGTCTTACCTTGTGAGCTGGCATTAAAAATTTCATATTTAGTCTTCATCTTTTGTAGACTATCTACAATTATTTTAATGTTCTTTTCTTTGGAATCAATGGTACTTTTATATTTCTCTAAAACTTTTTCTTGACTTCCTTTTACTATTTCCTGAGCTAAAATATTTATTTGATCTCTAGCCTCATTTGCCATATTTGCAGCCACTTCTCGATCTTTATCTTCAATACTTAACTCTAATGCATCAAATTTATTTTTATTAAAATTATACAGCTTAGATAACTTTAAGTTTACTTGATAACTCGCTTTAGGATCAGAAGGATCAATCTCATATCGAGTAACTAAATCAAATTTTTCGATTATATATTCTGAAAGTGATCCAGATTGCCCTATAGAAAAAAGTCGATCCATATCCGTGTCAGTACCATAAATGCTTTTATTTGTTTCCATATTACCAATTGGGAGTGGGTCTGCTAAATCCGGACTTGCAGCATAAAATGTGGTGGTTGCTTGGTAATAGTTTGGTAGCATTAAGGCGACCAAGGCTGAAATGACAGCAGCTACTATAGTCACCAGAATGATCGGCTTTCGGTTTCTATATATGGCACTTACTAAGTCAAGTAGATTTTCCTGTTGACTCATCCCTACGTTAGTTTAAACTTCATTTTCTTTTTGCCCAATTAGTGTATTCAAACGGATTAATCCCAATAAAAATGATAATATACTAAGGATTAATCCACAAAATACGATCTCAAGTATCCAATTGAGACTTAATTTCTGGATAGTAAATCCGAGGATCAAAGATAATATTAAAAATACCAACATCTTAATGATGATCATGAAGTTCCATTTTGGTCTAAAGAAATGGTAAACAATAGACATTTCACCGATGATTAATAAGGCTTGTGATAGCAAGGTAACGCCTGCCGCACCTACACTTTCATGCAATGGAATGATCCAATAATTTAGCCCAAAATTGAGTCCTATAAGAAGAAGCAGTAGGATATTTAAGGCTTTAAGTTTACCATTTGCAATAAGCAAGCTTCCAAAAACAAACCCTAACCCCATGCTTAAAAACCCCGGATACAATACTTTAAAGGTATTTATATACAAATCATTGGCATCGAGGTATAGCCAATGTAAAATATCCTCTGCTTGAAAGTATAAAGTACTAATCAAGGATATGCAAAGACAGAACATGATCAAACCTGACTCCTTCAAAAGCGGGAGAATGCTTTCTTTTTGAGATATAAGACTTGCAAACATGGGCACCAATAACGAGGCAAAGAGAAAGGCAAACATATTGGAAGCATCCAACAACCTAAAACAGGCAGCATACACACCTGCACTATATCCATTATCATCTAAAAGTCTTTCTAGCATAACCCCATCCATCCGATTTAACATAGAAGTAAAGAGACTGACTAAAGCAAATGCGAAACTGCTTTTAAGGAGGTTTTTGAAGATTGATAATTTTGGTAAAACATTAAATCTCACAACCTTTTTCAAGAGCATCAAAACACAAATATTCGTCAAAATATAGGTTCCAATTAAGGTAAAAATAAAAGATTCTACGCTAATTCGTTTTAAAATATAGATCTGATATCCTACAAAAATGATCAATAGAATCTTGTCAAATATGGAGAAAAAGGATTCCCAAGAATACTTACCTAATGCAGGAAAATGACTTTTTAGATATACATAGAAAGAAGAAAGAAAAAAGAAAATAACAATGCCGGGTAGCCAATTATAATAGGATAGGGGATAGCCGATCAAAAGACCCATGACTAAAACAATAATGAGAAAAAGTATACCAAGAAAGAATTTCAACCAAATTGTCTGAGAAACTTGGTCCAATATATTATCTCGATTTTCAGCAACCCATTTTGAATTGTAATTTTGAATGCCCGCATCTAAAAGAATTGTAAAAAGAAAACAAAAGTTGAAAAGCCCAAAATACAAGCCATATGCTTCTGGTCCCACCATGTTCTGGACCTCTGATTCGATTCCAAGGATATAGAATGGCTTGATAATAATATTAGCCGCTATGAGGAGGACGATATTTTTGCCAAATTTTGATGCAGGCATGTTGCAAAACTAAATTAATAAATCACATCATTCATAAACTTTGTATTTTACACATTTATATTTTATATAGTTGAATGGCACTACTAAAAGTAACAGATCGAGGTATTTATTGTGAAGCAGCAGATGTCTACATAGACCCGTGGAAGCCCGTAAATAAAGCCTTTATAACCCATGCTCACGCAGACCACTCTAGGAAAGGACACAGTCAATATGTAGCTCATGAAGATAGTGTTCCTATCATGAAGTATAGATTAGGTAGATTATCCGTAAAAGGAATGAAATATGGAGAGACCATTGAGGTGAATGGGGTTAAATTTTCTTTTCATCCTGCGGGTCACATTATTGGATCATCTCAAATTAGAGTAGAATACAAGGGCCAGATATGGGTCGCTTCTGGAGATTATAAGACGGAGAACGACGGAATCTCCACACCGATAGAAATTGTAAAATGTCATGGATTTATCACAGAATCTACTTTTGGTATTCCCGCTTTTAAATGGCAAAAACAAGAATCTGTAATAAATGAAATTCATGAATGGTGGACCCAAAATCAAAAAGAAGGAAACATCAGTATTATTGCTGCCTATTCATTAGGAAAAGCTCAGCGACTTATTCATAATCTAGATCATTCGATCGGAAAAATATACGCCCATACAGCTATTTACAAAACTAATAAGGTTATCCGAAATCATGGAATATCTTTACCAGAAACAGAACAATTGAATATGCATACGACCAGTAAGGCGCTTATAGGAAATTTATTATTAGCTCCCCCAGGGGCGATTGGAGCTAAGTGGTTGTACAAGATAAAACCGGTAATAGTTGCGGCCGCATCAGGTTGGATGGGGCTCAGAGGAATGCGAAGAAGAAGATCTGTAGACAAAGGTTTTGTGTTATCTGATCATGCAGATTGGAGTGGACTATTAGATGTAATCAAAAATACTGGTGCAACGGAAGTGATGGTAACTCATGGTTATCAAGAAATATTCAGTCGATATTTATGTGAATTAGGTTACAATGCGTATACAGAAAAAACAGCATTTGAAGGAGAACTAATTACAGGCGAATCTAAAAATGAAGACTCTTTAGATGACAGCATATCGGAAAATAGTTCTAATAAGGAGGAAAATAAATCTGCTTCATGAGGACATTTCTCCAATTATATAAAACGTTAGACAGTACCACCAAAACATCTATAAAACAAAAAGCTTTGGTCCGATTTTTTGTTGAAAGTGATGACGAGGATAAGGTTTGGGCGATTGCTTTATTTTCTCATAAGCGACCGAAAAGAGCTGTCACTACAACCTTACTAAGAAAATGGGCTGCTGAAGAATCAGGGATTCCATTATGGTTGTTTGAAGAAACATATCATATAGTGGGTGACTTAGCTGAAACCATGGCTTGTTTGTTGCCATATAACCATTCTGACCATAACTTATCCCTAGATGATTGGATTCGTCAAATAAATACTCTGCATAAAAAGAATGAAGAAGAAAAGAAGAAATTTATTATAGATGCTTGGAAAAGACTCAATCAGGATGAGCGTTTTTTATTTAATAAATTATTGACTGGTGGTTTTAGATTGGGTGTTTCTCAAAAAAGTATCATCAATGCATTAGCAAAGCATTTACAAATAGAAGAAAATATTGTCACACATCGATTGATGGGAAATTGGGACCCCTTCGAAGTTACTTATACCCAGCTATTGTTGGAAGAAACCGAAGGAGAAAATAGCTCTAGACCTTATCCATTTTATTTAGCACATGCTTTGGATAAAGAGGTTTCGGAATTAGGAAAGGAGGAGGATTGGTATGCAGAATGGAAGTGGGATGGCATTCGAAGTCAATTGATCTTCCGAGATCAACAAGTCTATTTATGGTCACGAGGAGAAGAAATGATCTTAGATGGCTTTCCCGAATTTAACATCATCCAGGAATTTGAAATGAACTCTTTTGTCATTGATGGTGAATTATTGATTATAAAAGAGGATAAAATTCTAAATTTTAATGATCTTCAAAAAAGAATCGGTAGAAAAAAAGTAAGCAAAAAGACATTGGTAGAATATCCTGCACAAATTATTGCATACGATCTGATGGAATTAAATGGAGTGGATCTTAGAGAGAAGAAACAATCAGAGAGAAGACAGGCATTGCAAACATTAATATTGGAATGCCATCAATCGATTCCTCTAAAAATTTCTCCTCTTGTAGCTTTTGAATCTTGGGATGAATTGACGCATATGCGTGAGAGTTCACGGGAAAATAATGCAGAAGGATTCATGCTTAAAGCAAAAGATGGAACCTATAAGACAGGACGTAAAAAAGGAAAATGGTGGAAGTGGAAAATTGATCCCTATACCATCGATGCCGTTTTACTATATGCCCAACGTGGACATGGTCGACGATCAAATTTGTTTTCTGATTTCACCTTTGCAGTATGGGATGGAGATCGACTAGTCCCATTTGCGAAAGCTTATTCAGGTTTGACGGATGTGGAACTTACGGAAATTACAAGCTTTGTCAGAAAGAACACAAAAGAAAAATTTGGTCCAGTGAGTTCGGTAACTCCAGAACTAGTATTTGAAATCTCCTTTGAGGGAATTGCAAAAAGTACGAGACATAAATCTGGAGTAGCTTTACGTTTTCCAAGAATCACTCGCTGGAGAAAGGATAAAAAAGTAAATGATGCCGATCATTTAAATACTCTAAAGAACCTCCTATAAATCCAATATCGCTTGATCATAAAAAATTTTTATGAAAAAATCAAATAATATATACCGCATAACTTCGATATACTAGGATAAGATATTCAAAATTGATTTTTCTTATTAAATGATTATTAAAAAATAAGAAAAAGTTATGATTTGTATTAAAATAAAAGAATATGATAATTAAAAGATCACAATAGATTGAATATCAACACATAATGAGTTAACAATACAATTAACACATGGTATTCTTCTTTAATATGTTTTTAAATACTACATTTGCTAAACGATTTTAATTCTCCCGAATCCAGTCTTCCAAAAACTTAAGGAAATATTCCCTAACCGACAAAAACTACAGATATGTTCCCAAGACATGTCTGGTTTCGAATGCTTTTTTTTGCAAGTTTTTCTTGTATCTGTTTCGAGGCCATTTCAAAAACCGATTTACCCCGCACTATTTCTATGGATTCTGTAGAAATTGTCTGTCCTCCAAATTTGAATAGAATATTCAATTGTGTTCAACAAATTCCAAGTGCGCCTATTTCCTTTACAGATGAGGTAACGGGCGATGATCTTTCTGACTTTTTAGCAATTGGAGGAGAAATTGAAGGACTAAATGGAGCTGAATTAATTGTTGTTGCTTTTGATGATGATGATTCAAGTATCTTTTCTGGATCATTTGATCTTCCAATGCAAATCAGAAGAACTCTTTTCGTGTATGTAGATCTAAACATGAACAACAAACCAGAAGAGGAAGAACTTTTGGAAGCATGCTTAATCAATTTTATCCTACAAAATGATATTACTCCATCCTGTAGAACAACAATTATGGATGCAGATGACTCAGAGAATCCCCCACTTCTGGGATCAACAACAGGAGAAGATATAAGCTTCAGCGATGTTTCTTGTCCGCCTAATCCGATGAATGTTTTTCAATGCATGTCATTGGTTCCTCCTATTGAATCTGCTCTTACAGATGATGCACCAGGTAGTGATCTTTCTGACTTTCAATCCTATGGAGGAAATGTTACAGGAACGCCAAATGGTTTTTTAGTTATAAAAGCTTTTGATGAAGATGACTCAGACATCTTCGATGGTTGTATAATGGGACCAATACAAATCAGAAGAACTTTTAGAATTTGGGATGATGCTAATATGGATGGAATGCTAGAAGATACTGAATTCGTCTTCACTTGTTTAGTAAATTATATAGTTGTCGATGTAGTGCCACCTATTTGGGTAAACGAAGACCTTGACCAAGATTTAGATTGTGATGATGGATTGGTAATTGCAGTTCCAACAGCGACTGATCCCTGTACTATTATGTCTATGAATTTGGTTTCTGATGAAACAGTCACTACCGGGGATTGTGCCAATAAATATACTAGAACAATTGTATATGAAGCCACTGACCGTTGTGGAAATCGATCAGACACAACCGTAATAATAAGGGTAAATGATGATGTTCCACCAATTATCACAGCCGTACCTACTAACGCAGTGTTCGAATGTGGCAACCCCAATATTACAGCTCAATTTGATACATGGATTGCAAATAATGGAGGAGCGACGGCTACCGAAAATTGTGGCGATATAATTTGGTCAACAAATATTGGAAGGCCCGTTCCTGGTTGTGGTGGAAGTTCTTCAACTACAGTTACATTTATCGCTTCTGATGAATGCGGAAACCAAAGTATTCCAGTTAGTGCTGACTTTATTACAATAGATACAAGTCCTCCTTTTATAGAGCCAGGTAATTTACCAAATTTTCCTGATCTAATGTGTGGAGATCCTCTCCCCCCAATAACACCCATAATGGGATCAGACTTATGTACTAACAACGTTATGGTAAGTAACGCTGAAGTGACAATGACTGCTGGAGATGATTGTTCAGGAAAAACGGTTACTTATACATGGACATTGATGGATGGATGTGGGAATGCAAGCACGGCAGATGTTAGTTTTGAAATACTGCCAGATAATGTAGATCCAGTTTTCACTTTCATGCCGTCTCAAGTAGTACCATTAGAATGTGACGATGTCTTCCCTGCTTTCCAAAATCTGACAGCTTCAGATAATTGCGGAGCACCTACAATAATGACAAGTTCTTCTGTTACAGATAACTCACCTTGTATTGGAAATACATTGACATATACATGGACGGCTACCGATCAATGTAAAAACTCGACTAGTGTAAGCATTGATATAGATATCTTGCCAGACATAGAGCCTCCAAACCTAGTCTGCAATGAAGAATTAATTATTGAAGCAAGTGGTACATCATGTTCTGCTTTTGTAAACTTGACTCCTCCTACTGTTACAGACAACTGTACGGATTATACTGTAACAAGTAATATACCTGGAAACCAAGGAACATTTCCTGTTGGAACTCACATCATTACTTGGGAAGCATCAGCCCCTGGTTGTGGAGTAGACGCTACTTGTATACAGACCTTGACCGTGAAGGATAGTTCTGCACCTCAATTAGATTGTCCAGAACAAGAAGAAGTATGTATTAATACAACAGGTTCGGGCTCACTTTGTGCTGCTGACTTATTTACTGCATTAGATAATTGTCCTGGAGATTTAGATGAGTCTATAGTTTTGGTGGAGGATCTTTGTAATCAACCATCAAACTCTGCTCCCGACGATAAAACAATATTTTGCTGTGATCAAATTGGAGAAACAGTAACCTTAGTAGCAGAAGTAGAAGATTCAGCAGGAAATATTGCTACATGCACGATAGATATTATTGTCAGAGACAAAGTAGACCCTGTTTGTAGTATATCTTTACCAAATATTACAATTAGTTGTACTTATGAATACGATTTATTTGATCTTTCTGAATTTGGTAATTATGTAGATGATATAGACGATGTGACTACTAATACCATTACCGATCCAGTCTTTGGGATAATATCAATATCAGATGGTTTTATTTCAGATAATTGTGATCTATCTATTGAGGAAATTGCACCGACAGTTGATGTACAATGCGGAGGTACAATTATAAGGAATTTCGAAGCAACAGATCCATCAGGAAATATGACGGTATGCACACAAACGATAACGTTGGATTACCAACAGTCGTTTAATGAGACTAATATTATTTGGCCTGAATCCCCTATAACTATTACAAATGAATGTATTACTCAGATACCAGATCCTCCCGTCAATGGAGAAGCCACTGTTCAAAATGTAAGTTGTGCTCAAATCCTAAGGAACCATAGTGATGAATATTTTAATGTATCTCCTGGATGTTTCCGACTAGAAAGAACATGGTCTATCATTGATTGGTGTCAATTTGAACCAAATGCAGATCCACCTAGAGGACGTTGGGAATTTATTCAAGTCATAGAAGTCATAAATAATAATGCACCAGTTTTCACCGCATGTGATGACATAACCCTGTGTGGTAATGAGGCAGATTGTACCGGTTTGATAACAACAGAGATTTCAGCCACAGATGATTGTGGAGGTACAGATTTGAATTATGCATATGTGGTAAATATAGGCAATGATACCGATACTTCTAATGATTTTAATGGGACTGGAAATTCAATTACAGATATGGTAGTACCTTATGGTACGCATGAAATTAGTTGGTTAGCAAATGATGGTTGCGGTAATACGAATAGTTGCATACAACTTGTCGAAGTCGAAGATTGTAAAAAACCAATAGCTGCTTGCTTTTATGGAATAGCGATAAATTTAAACCAAATGCCACAGGGCATAATGGCTGAAATTTGGGCCAAAGATTATGACGCTAGCAGTAGTGACAATTGTACAGCCTTAGAAGATTTGGAATTTGCATTTGACGCTGATTTTACTCAGCCATTTTTACAATTTGATTGCGATGACTTAGGAGTACAAGACATTTTCTTATTTGTAAAAGATGAATTTGGCAATACAAGCTCTTGCGAAACTTATATAAATGTTCAAGATAATTATAATCTGTGTCCAAGTAACTTAAAGGATAATGATGATGGAGAAATGGCTCGCATAAGTGGAAAAATCTACAATATTCTCAAAGAAGAACTATTGAATGTAGATGTATTTTTAGAATCATCCACGATGGATTTGGAATCTCTGACTAACGAAAAAGGAGATTATGCATTTGAGGATGTACCCATGTATGATGATATTATTTTGACTCCTACAATGGAAGATAGAGTTTTGAATGGTATCTCTACATTAGATTTATTATATATCCAAAGACACATTCTCAAATTACATTTACTGCCTACACCTTATCAAATAATAGCAGCAGATGTAAATAATAGTCAAAGTGTAACCGCTTTAGATATTATAGAATTAAGGAAACTAATTTTAGGTGTCCAAGATAAGTTTTCTCACAGCAAAAGTTGGAAATTTTTAGATGCGAGTATAACATTCGAAGATAGTCAAAATCCTTTCCCGGTTAGTGAAATTATGACGATGCCAAAAATAGATCACAACGCGGAAGGAATGAACTTTATAGGAATTAAAATAGGAGATGTAGACAACTCTTATGTTTCATCAGCAACGTCTACAGGTATTACTTCTGGAAGTAATCTTAATAATATACCTCTATACATCCAAAAACTAGAGAGGGGCCTCATCCAAATAACAGTAAAACAACAAACAGTATTTAATGGTTTCCAATTTGATATCGAACTGGAACCAAACACAAAATTAGTAAATGTACATTCAGATTGGATTGACATAAATGCTTCTAACTTTTCCCAGAGAGAGAACATTGTGTCATTCAGTTGGTCTTCTGCGGAATCCGTGGAAATCGACAACGATGTATTGTTTACATTTCAGTTGGACAAAGAGTCTGATGTGAAATCTGTCGATAAAACAATGGCAGACGAAATGTATGACAATGAGCTACGCGTATATGATATTGATTTGAAAGCAACGTCTGATCAGGATTGGCAAGTTTTTAGAAATACGCCAAACCCATTTACTAATGAAACAATTTTGTCTTTCTTCTTACCAACAAATTCTAATGTATCTTTAAGCATATTTGATAGCAGCGGTAAAAAAATCTTTTCAGAAACGAAAGGATTCCAAGCAGGAAAACAGATTTGGACAGTTGATGCTGTAATGTTAGGAAACGTTCACGGAGTTTTATATTACAGGCTTGAGTCGGGTGACAAAAGTTCGACTCAACCTTTTATTAGGTTAGAATAACACATTTCATTATAAATCTTAATGATAACAGAACAGAAGCCCGGTACACAGTACTGGGTTTTTTTATTTTTATCCTTTAATAGTCTCATAACTCTCTTACATTTAGGGTGCCCTAAACTAAATAGGTATATTCTAAATATACTATACTAAAATTATGAAATTATTCGAACCATATACTTTGCCATGTGGAGCCATTATTCCTAATCGAATTGTGAAGTCTGCTATGTCAGAAAACATGGCAGATCAAGGTGGAAAACCCTCTCAGGAAATAATTAATCTATATAAAAGATGGGGAAAAGGAAAAGCAGGAATTCTTATTTCTGGTAATGTAATGATTAGTTCCAAATCTTTAGGAGAGCCACATAATGTCGTGATAGAAAATGAAAATTATTTAGAAGAACTATCAGAGTGGGCTCGCGTATCTCAATCCGAAGGCTCGAAACTATGGATGCAAATAAACCACCCAGGTCGACAAGGCCCCAAAAGAATAAATAAGGAAGTAGTAAGCCCTTCTGATGTACAACTACCTATGGCCAAGCTATTTGCCAAACCACGCCCACTCACAGAAAAAGAAATTTGGGAGATCATTGATGGCTTTGGTAATACCGCACTAATCGCTAAAAAGGCAGGTTGGTCGGGAGTTCAGATTCATGGAGCACATGGTTATTTAGTAAGTCAATTTCTTAGTACGAGAACGAATTTAAGACAAGACCAGTGGGGAGGGACCTTAGAAAATCGAGCTAGATTTCCTCTTGAGATATATAAAAATATGCGAGCTAAAGTAGGACACAATTTTCCGGTTGGTATTAAGATAAATTCGGCAGATTTCCAACGAGGAGCATTCACAGAAGAAGACTCCATGGAAGTAATCCAATTATTATCAGAGGCAGGAATGGATATGATTGAAGTTTCAGGAGGCACTTATGAGCGAAGTGCTATGATGGGCACGATGCACAAGAAAAGCACACAAAACAGAGAAGCTTATTTTGCGGAATTTATAATAAAAGTGAGAAAAAAAACAAGTGTTCCTTTACTCCTGACAGGTGGTTTTCGCACCATGTCTACTATGGAATCCGCATTGGTCAATGATGAATTAGATTTTGTCGGCATGGCTCGCCCTTTTGCAATCAACCCAGATATACCTATTGAATTTCAATCAGGAAAAATTGATTACGTAAAAGCAGATATAAAAAGAACAGGAATAAAGGCAATAGACAAATTGGGCATGCTAGATATTCAATGGTATAATCAACAAATGAGAAGAATGGGAGACTTAAAAAAGCCAGATCCAAAATTAAATGTTTGGTGGACTCTTCTAAGTTCTGTAAAGGAGCAAATAGTAGGATAGATCTAGAGATAGAATATGGAGAATAAAACCGGTTTTTTTGAGGGTATAAATAAAGTAGAGCGTCTGGCAACCACCACCAAATTTGGGAGACTGTTAAACGATCCCATTAAATATATAAGTACCATGTTTTTTAATAACATAACTTATCCACTTACAAAAAAAGAAAAGTCAATTTGTTCCCCCTTATTTTTTAGTGATAAAATGCATTTGTATCTCCCTGCAAGTACGGACATTTATCTAACTTCTGGTAAATCGCATTCATCAGAAATTCGTCTTGCAAAATTCATGATTAATACCATTTGTGCAGGCTATTGCGTTTTTGATGTTGGCGCTCATTATGGATATTTTACTCTATTGGCTTCTGCTCTTTGTAAAAAAAACGGTCAAGTGCATGCTTTTGAAGCAGCTGCCCCAAGCTTTGAAAAATTGGAATTGAATACAAAGGATCGTTCACATATTGTAGCCAATAACATGGCCGTATCCGATCAAACGGGGAGATTAGAATTTCATGTGTTCCCCAATAAATATTCTGAATATAATTCCTTTAATATTGATCAATTTAAGTCTGCTAGTTGGTTTAAGAAATATCCTCCAATTATACATCAGGTTCAGTGTATTTCCTTAGATGAATATATTTTTAATAAAAATTTAAAACCTGACTTATTTAAAATTGATGTTGAGGGAGCAGAATATAATGTGATAA
>Ga0209828_1001880_pt1 | contig 18224 bp, 5 predicted proteins | sample MaitaG_FD_187429 | JGI IMG/M metagenome (GOLD analysis project Ga0209828, IMG submission 187429) | Marine algal microbial communities from Maine, USA - Maine_Asex2 metaG (SPAdes) (version 2) | ecosystem: Host-associated > Algae > Red algae > Unclassified | place: Maine, USA | collected 2015-01-05 | reverse complement strand
CAGGCAAGAGCGAATTGTCTCCATCGAGCAATTCTACGTTTGCAATACCGTCAAAGTCAGGGTCGAGGCTAAATTCACTGCTGCTCGTCCCAATCACTGACCAGCTGCATGCATCTGCAAAGACCACTGCCAGTGAATCGACCACTGATAAACTGTCTAAGATGATATCACCCGTGTTGCTCAAGTTGATTTCGAAAGTCACATCAAAGGAGCCATCGCCATTGTTTACAATGCCGGCAACTCTCTTGTCGCTTTCTAGACCAGGATTCTCTTCAAATTCAAAGACTGTAGAATCCATCTCTTCAGGATCTCCGTCTCCGTTAGGATCGGGATTAGTGCCTGACGTAGATGTATCTATCACTTCTTCTCCTCCAGGTGTCACACCCATGCCCACAGCGATGTTGCTAAATCCTGCCAATGTATCGCACGGACCTACTGTAACATTGATGTAGATAGAACCTTCGTCCCAAGCTTTCAGCTGATTCACGTCAGGCAGCAACAGTCCAGTTGTGCCTATGCCATCAAATCCGCTTGGCCAGTTGACCATAAATTCTTCAGACTCTAGACCCGTGATTTCCCACTCACAGAATGGATCAAATACGGCTGCCAGGTCATCAGTGACTTGCAGGCTATCGATCACAATATTGCCACGATTGGTCACATTGATCTCAAAGGTCAAATCGTACGTGCCGTCTCCATTGTTGATCGGGCCGTTGCTTACGTTTTTCGCAACTCCAAGATTTGCTTCCTCATCGGTTGTGATCGTGGTTGGATCATCTTCGTCTGGAATGCTGTCGTTGTTTGGATCTGGATCGCTGCCACTCGTTGTTGTGTCTACCAGCATTGAGTCGCCTGGTGCAGTACCACTGACCACACCAAAGTTCATGAAGTCGCTCGCTCCGGCACAGTCGTCGATGCGCACTGTTAGTAGGATTGCTCCCTTGTCGTTGACCGGAAGATCATCTCCTCCCAGGAGTAGATTCATATCGGTCACTCCATCAAAATCAGGATTTACCGTAAAGTCATCACTGGTAATAATTACCATCGTATCGATGGAACATGGAGCAAATGCAGTCGCCAAATCGTCGGTGACCTGTATACTATCTATGCGCACATCTCCGAAGTTCTCAATGTTAAATTCGAATGTGATGTCGTAGGATCCGTCTGTATTATTGAGCACACTCACTGTGCGTTTCGCACCGCCAATACCTGGATCTACCATAAAGTCTACCACTGCCATGGCCGTATCTGCCAGTACGGAGCCGTCTAGTCCCATACCCGCCACCGTGGCCATATTCATATAAGGCCCAAGTACGTCGCCAGGACAAACTTTCAAGAATACGTAAATGGCCCCTTCGTCTCCCTCTATCTCAACATCCAGTGTATCTGAATTCGGTATGACCAGCGCAAAGTCAGTTACCCCGTCGAAATCGGGATTTACCATGAATTCCTCGCTCTCGATACCCGTGACCATGAAGCTCTCCACTCCAGGGAAGGTATTGGCAAGATTATCGGAAATGGCATTGATCGCAATGGCTTGGTCACCTGCGTTTTGCACAATGATCTCGTAAGTCATGTCAAAGCAACCCGTACCGTCTGCAGTAGGTCCTTGACTGACTCGTTTTCTCAGATCAATGTCAGGGCTCAAGCCAAAGCTCACCATCGTACACTCAAAGTCGTCTTGAGGATCTCCGTTGCCATTGGCATCGGGATCCGTGCCATTTGTCGAAATATCATCAAAGACAATCGTTCCGGTAGGATCTACTGCAAAGACAGATGCTGTGTTGCAATATTTAGTCGTATCGCAATTTGCGATGGTGAAATTCAGTCGTACAGTCGCTGCCTCTCCAATGCCAAGGGTCGCTTCCTCTTCTGGTAAAATGAGGATAGGACTTTGGTCTGTTGGATTAAACATTGGGTTGATGGTGGCAAAGCCGCCAGGATTCAGAGCAAATGCGTTAACATCCGTGATATCACATGAGAAGATGCCCCAGATGTTGTCAACCAAAGAGATGGAATCCATCACGGTATTCCCGTAATTCTGAATCGTAAATGTAAACTGAAGGTCTATTGTACCATCGGTATTTATATTTAGCGCATCAAGGTTCTTTGCCAGTCCAATGTCTGATTCAAAATCAAACGAGATCGGAGTAGGATCGGAGTTGTCGCCAGGGCCGTCTCCTTCGGGATCTGGATCTGATCCCAATTGAGAAGTATCCATTACCATCATGCCGTCTGGGTTTACACCCTCTAAGACTGCTGTATTGTTAAACGGACCAGCTTCGCCCGCGCAGGTAGCTGCATCGATCTTCACTTTAAAGATGATGGATCCTCGACCGTTTGCTGGAAGCATATCGTCACCCACTAACAGATCGGTAATGCCTACACCATCGTACAGATCATTTTCGGTGAAATCGTCACTGCTGACAAAAACCACCAAGATGCCCGTACATGGAGCAAATGTCGCTGCCAGGTCGTCGGTAACTTGTAGAGAATCAATCGGCACATTGCCATTGTTTTCTATGTTGAGTTCGTAGGTAACATCGATTGTACCGTCACCCATGCTCTCTACTTCGAGAATACGTTTAGCTAGTCCGGGTTCTCCTGCTCCAGTCACCATCACAGTGGTCTGACAGGTGTCTGTGTTTCCACAGGCATCCGTTACCGTTAAGGTGACCACATTTGCGCCGGTATTAATGGCCGTAAACGTACTTGGCGAAATCGTTCGCGTGAGACCCAAATCAGTAGGACAGTTATCAGTACTACCGCAATCGATATCATCTACGCTGACAGACCCTTGGCCATTTTCATCTAAGACCACAACAACTCCCGTGCAGCAAATAGCATCGGGGGCAGTGGTATCCTGAACGGTTATGAATTGCTCTATTCTAAATAGATTACCGCAATCATCCATCGCCAACCAAGATCGGTCAATGAGGTATGCATTATCAGTACAGGCACCAATATCTGTTTGGTTGCTACTCTCTTCAAATACGATCGAAACCGCCCCACAATTGTCCATGAAATCCATGGCTGTGAAAATAGGAGCCGCAGGGATTAGGGCATCACAATCAACCGTTGTATCGATCGGCATCTCTCCCACAAACGTTGGAGCATCATCATCATCAATCGTGATTGTTTGCTTGCTGATCGCGGTATTGCCACAGAAATCAGCTATTTCATATTCTCTGATCACGATCTGCGGGCAGGTAGTGGTGCTCGCAGAATCTCGCACAAATCGGAACGATGCTGGATCTACCTCGCAATTGTCTGTCGCAGTATTGCCATCTGCCACAAAGGCCGCAAAGTTTGCGTATGGGACAATAGATGCTAGATCGCAATCAGCCAAGATAGATGGGCAGCTGATTTGTGGAGGTATCTCATCGTTTACGGTAATTACCTGGAAGCAAGAATCCATGTTGCCACAAGAATCGGTGGCCACATATACTCGAGTTACTGTCTCGGGGCAGGTGTTGCCATCGCTAGTCTCTGAAGAAAGCGCAAAGGTCTCGACACCACAGTTGTCATGTAAAAATCCACCGGCCATTTCAAAGGCCGCAGCGTCGGCATACACTGGCACAGAGTCAGCACTACAGCTTACTGTGACAGGACCTGGGCAGATAATTTTTGGTGCTTCATCGTCTACATAAATAAACATCACCTCACATGTATCACGAGGACTCACCACGGGCGGCACCTGTGGTGGGAAGCTATCTACGATAATATATTGGTGGGTGATAATGAGCGTATCCACGCCACAACCAGAACCACCATTGTCGGTGCGACTGGCGATAATGACCGGCACATTGCAGGAATTCATTATCGCTGAAAAGCCATCTAATCCGTTAAATCCGGCCACTGTGGTGGCAAGCGGAATAGAATCTGCAATGCAATCAATGGGACCAACTACCGTGGCCGGACAGATCACTTCTAATGCACAGTCTGGCAACATGACCATCGCTGTATCCATGTCTTCCACTTCTGTTCCGAAGGTATCCTTACCCATTACCGTTGCTTCGTTAATCGGTGTTGATCCTTCAAAATTGTTCATCTCCACTGTAATCTGGAAAGTCACAATTTCATCGGGCAGCATGCAGCCATCGGTGCCGATAAAGACACTATCGAAGACGCCACCGTTAAAGCTCATATTGACTGTGGGCGTTTCGGTGGCATTTGTAGGAGGAGTCATGACCGTAGGTCCTGAAACTACTCCCTCAAAATTTTGCAGTTGAGCCACAAAGTCATCCACCACCTGGATGCAGGTGAGCTTGACTGTTCCCGTGTTTTCTACTTCAAACTCAAAGGTTACATCGAAGTTGCCGGGCGTACCGCTCGATGCAGGTACAGTACCAATCGTTGTCTTGGTTATTCCGATATCTGGAATCTGCAGCCATGCTGGATCTTCGTCATCTTCATCACCATCTGCATCACCATCTCCTGTGCCGCCAGTGCCGTCGCCACCGGTCGTATCATCTGCTCCGGAGCCTGGTTCACCACCGGCATCGTTACCATTGATATCATCGGCATCGCTATCGATGTCAAAGCCAGTAATGTCTGAACCTGTAGAATCGGTAAAGAAGCCGATCTCCGCACGGTTGACGTAGTCATCTGTCGTAAGACCCATGCCATCAATCACCATCAGATCAATAAAGACAGAAGTACTATCGCCAGGGAGCAATACTACATCTGTTATTGTATCGCAGCTGGTCATGCCAACCGGAGTCGACCATTGAGGCATATTTGATGCCTCAAACATCAGACCCGCCGGTATATAGTCGTTTACTTTTATGTTGGTCGTTGGAACGTTGCCTTGATTGAAGACTTCAATCTCAAACGTCACTACTTGGCCGAATGTATAGGGCCCAGGTGTGGCTATCGTCTTACGCAGCGCTAAGTCGACTACGGTTACCAATTCGGGATCTTCGTCATCTTCGTCGGTGTTGGGATTGGTTCCATCAGTCGGACCAGTTCCATCTCCATCAAGGGCATTGTCGGATCCTGTGTTGGCTATACCGCCCGCATCGTTGTCTGGATCTCCATCAGGCTGGCTATCGATGTCGTCACCCGATCGATCGGTACCGAGGGTGTCTTCCATGCTGAAGATCTCTGCCTTGTTGAGCCAGGCATCGTCGCATCCGGCATCATTCATCAAGAGTTCCAGATTTAATGGAATAACGATGATATCACCAGGTTGCATGACCGAATCGATGAAGTACATCAGCGTATCGGGTGCAGATTCGATCCAGGCGCTGTCTGTTTGATTTGCCAAGTCGTATCCAAAGCCGCAAGGCAAGAAATCATTGATCTTTATGTTGGTCAAGGGCTGGAAGCCCTGGTTTACTACAGTGATTTCAAACGGCAAGATTTGGCCATACATGTAGGGTGGGAAAGTCGGCAGAGTCTTGATCAAAGCAAGATCATAGATACACGGCACGATCTCCATGCTAAAGGTATCAGCCATACAAGCTGGATCAAGTGCAGAGAAGATTGAGGCTGTAATCGGACCAATTGTTGTGGCCTGGTAGGCATAGGTTAGGGTGGTATCACCATTGACGGTGTCAACGACAATATCAAACAAGTCTCCATTCACGTCGAGCTTGAGGGTATCATCCCCATTCAGAAAATCGTATGTCCAGACCAGTCCGGTCCAGTCTATGTCGATCATCACTTCGCGGATCAGACCTGAGTCTGTTTGCATGCACTCTCCTACACTTGCAATGTTGAGATCGATGTTGCAATCAGGTATGGCCCCCGCATCTATGGTTGGATCAAATTCACCATTCATGATAAAATAGGATGGCGTAAAGCCATCTGCATCTGCATCACTATCTGTCGTATCTGCAAGGGTACCCATCGCTCCGAGATCAGAGGTCGTGGGAATAAATCCTGAAGGCAGTTTGAAACCTACAACATAGTTACCCTGAAGTAAAGTCGGGAAAGAATAAAATCCATTGGCATCGGTAAAGGTGATTCCGATTTCGTTGCCCAGAGTAGTATTCAATGGATCGTACAAGCAGACCTGGACACCTGGAATCGGAGGTTCTCCCGGATCTTGAAATCCATCCATATTTAAATCAAACCAAACAGTATCTCCCAGTCCCGTACCTGGTGCGCAACCGGCACCATTTACGTTTACGATTTTTTGTGCGGCACATCCATTTGCATCCAAGTAGGTTGCGATAAACTGCACAGGTCCATCCATCACTGGATCGTAGATCGGATTCTGCAACGTCGAATCATCAAGATTTGCACCAGGTGACCAACTAAAGGTCAATCCGGCGAGCGGTCCAGGTAGCATGAAGGCAGAGTCGCGACAAGCACCCACGGTGACTTCATCAAACTCTTCTGGAAATACAGTCACCATGACGGTATCAAATCCATAGCAATCATTGATTTGCGAGCGCAAGACATATTCAAAATTCAGCGTGCTGCCCGTATTGTTGTCAAACATGAATGTCACAGGGGTAGTCATGGCATCTGGGGTGAGTGCGGATAAAGGTGCACCACTCATAGAGACCCACTCATAGACGTACCCATCAGTGGGATCAGGGCCAATCATAAGAGAACCTTCTGAGCAGATTTCTACCTCCTGATCAAACAAGTTGTCAATCTTGGCTTCCGTCTGGAAGGATGCTTCAAATTCACATACGCAAGTGGTTTCTGGATTGAGCACGCCAAATAACTTACATCCCTCTCCTGCTGCGGTGGTCACTTCTCCCATCACCATTGCCATTCCTCCTGGTGGAATTGAGGCCATAACCGTGGTGTTGGTGATCAAGGTATCAGTGCCAGGTTGCAATAAACCGTTCTGATCCACATCTTCCCATATCTCGATGGTGAGGTCGGCTCCGGCATCCTGAGGCACCGTGCCATTGTTCATAATCTTCATATTGAATTGGAGCGTCTGCATATCGGGAGGATTGGGGATGATGCAGGCGTCGAGGCTCACTACCGTCAGTTCAGGTTTGACAATATTTACATTGATGTCAGCCTCACCACTGAGTACACTTAAGTCACACATTCCTGGAGGTGGCAGTGTACCGCAGTTGACATTGGCGGTCGAAAAGGTCTGTACCAGAACATCGGTTGGGCCGCAGGTTTGTGCTACGTCTTTTGAGAGAATCCCCACGGAAAAGGCGATCACTTCTCCATCTCCAAGTCCCGGTTCGATGCCTAGCACCAGAGTAGTGTCACCGTTGTTGACTTCAATCACTGGTGGTCCAGGAAGTGCATTGTTGAGGGCCATATAGGAGGCCGGCAGATAACAGAGACCCTGAGGCAGCACAATCTTTACCGAATCAGTCTCTGCAGTCATGACACCATCTGCCTCGATGGTCATTTGTACATTCAGGGTTGCCTCATCCATATTGCAGGGATTGAGTTCGAGGTCGCTCACGGCCAGATTTATGGCGTACTCGGGTATGGCCCCATCAATAAATAATCTCTGAGAGCGAGCTCGGATCGGCCTGAGTCGATCTCCACAGGCATTATTGCCTCTGGTGCGGAAAAAGGACCGTGATCCCGAAACATAGTCGCAGTTCGTAGTTGTAGTAAAGCTCAAATTTAAAGAGGCAGAATCCGTGTTTAGCACGCCCGGAAAGCCCTCGACATCAAGGTACGGATCAAGTGCGCTCACGTCTATTGTCCAGACATTGTCAGAGACGTTAGTCGGAGTACCCGGTATGAAGTTTCCAGAACCAGATGGAAATTCAAGCATGAAGGTCGAGACATCGAGAATCTGCCCAGTAGGCAATCGAAATAGAAAGTCGATATCAAACACGTGGGCTATATTGGTACTTAGCATTTGATAGACATAGTCTACTGGTGTACAGAGCTCTTGGGTAAGAGCCGTGGAAGGAGTGACCAACTGCGCATCAAGACCCGATGGGAGCGCAATAAAATCGACAGTAGATTGCTCGGTACAGAGCGCTTCTTCAACTGTGGTTGGCACAAAGTCGCAATCCCATCCCGCATCAAAAAGCATCGTCTGAGTTTCACAACCCGCTACTGTAACTGTGGCCTTTAAATTGACCGTGGATCCCGGCAGACCTGATCTGGGGATATCACCAAGTGAATAGATACCCGTAGCAGATGGAGTCAAAGGATTGCCCATATCATCTTCAAGCGAAACCAAGGTCACACCACCCGTGAGGCTACTGGCACTGACCCAAGAATTAAAAGCAGTGGCTCCGGAGGGGTTGCTGACGATGAGGTCTACACAATTTGTTTGTTGGAAGAGTGTAACTGTCGAGGGCGTTGCAGAAATTTGAACTTCAGCTGCACCCGTATAACTCCAATCTGTATCGCAAAAAACGCCGGGATCTGGAGCACTGTTGACGGTAGGCACACAATAGACAAACTTATCCACTTCCGCTTCAAAATTGTAACACGATTCATACATTCCCGGCACACTTTGGCAGTTGCCCTGAATGACCGGAGAGAAGTAAATGCGGAATCCCTCATCAAGGGGATACTCATCTATTTCGCCCGCATCGAAGAGGCTTTGCAGATAGTCATCCGCATAAAAGCACAGTGTATCTCCATTGATCAAGAAAAACTGTGCAGGTATATTCTGTTGTGAATTGTCTTGCACCTGTGTCCCTACAATGTCCTGCAAGGGACCCGTAAGATCACGAAGCCACACCCCAAATTCGGGAATATCAAACTGAAACTCCGGTGGTTTGACATAAGTGAATTTAAGGGGAACTCCCGGAACTCTTATTTCATTGCAAAATTCATCAAACCTTAGTCCTCCATAAAAAAGATCGTGACGTACCCAATGGGGAGAATCATCACACCCACCAAAAGATCGATCGATGCGTACATCTCTGGTCTGAAAGAGCCCAATCCGATTTAAGATTTCAAACTGCGGAAAACACTGATAGCGCGGTGGCGTGTCGTACGGGCCGTCTGCTGTGTAAAAACTCGAATTGTAAGTGACTTGTACGGGAGCCTGACCAGTATGTTGATCCTTGCTGGTAAAGAAGACGCAGACAGAGATACTATCATTATTTCCGTACGTCAAAGCGTCAAAATCTGAGCATCCAAAGGCACTCAGGGTTGGTGCCGAGATGTCGGTCACATACACTGTCCCATCCGGAAATTGGCCAAGGGCATCGCAAAAAGCGACTTCTACAGGAGCAGCTCCCGAAATATCATATACACGCACTTCACCACCTAGAATCGTAAACGTTGATCCGGCTGGAAATTCCACATTTGCAAAAGCGTAATCCCATGGTCCAAGGCCCATTGCCTCATTTACGCGACCTTCGAAAAGTGCCTTGAGTGTATCTCCTGGTAAAAATCTTTTTTTCTTGGCTCCATCAACTGCCGAAGCACGTGTCGTGCCATCATCTGCGATTCCGTCGTTGTCAGCATCTAGCAAGCCAAAGTTGGTGCGGCAAATATCCAGATTGGTATGGGATATGCCCGGACAAGGCTCACAGGCATCACATGGCCCAAAGTTGACCGCAAAACTAGTAGGACATGCTATCTGCTCAAAGCAACCGTCCACCCCCTCAGTGCATGATGGATCGGGTGCAAAAAACGTCGATGCGTTGATATTAGTTGTGTTTACACAACCCGTCTTTCCCTCGCAGGAAACATCGTAGCAGAGTTCGATGGTTGAGTTTGTCGCGCTCCACCCTGCCGGTGCATCTCGAGGAAAACGGACAATGATTTCGTCATTGTCTCCATCGGGATTATCTGTGATTGACTCTACTGCAGGAGTGAAAACAGTACCGTTTGCAGCAACCCACTCTACGCTTGTAGGAGTTAGGCCGCATCCTAAGTCAAAACGCATCTCTACAAATGCATCAGGAAAATCAGCATCATACGTGTTCGAAAAGAAAGTGTTTCCGTATCCACTGACTGTGTAGCTGAGGCAATTGGCCCCAAATCCGACATTGGGTTCTCCTTCTGGGAAATTGGGCAAGGTCACATCAAATTGAGTGGTTTGTCTAAAATTAGGATCGACAAAAACTCGTCTACAGGGTTCACGGTATCGGGTTGTGTTGTAGGTTGAGTAAAAGATGTCCTGGATACCAGTGCCACAACCGGTGCAATTGCAACCGTATTGTACTTGATATTCCAAGATGATCGACTCTCCTGGCAGTAGTAAGGTATCTGCTGCGGCAAGGCTGATCAAGGCATTGGCATCACGAAATCCTTCACAGGTGGCAACGGTTGGTGTCGTAGATCCTGCAGGATTAAATGTCGCACCGCCGTCATTAGACCACTGAAACGATCCCGGCTGGATGGCTCCACTCTGGCTGGCACGCAGCAGTTGGGAGATGGAATCGGTGGGCGCATTGCCATTGTTGGTGATGGTGATTTGAAATGTTGTTGGATCTGAAGCGTAGCAGGTGGGTCGGTCAATATTGGTGAAATTAAGTGCGAGTACCGGTGCAAGGTTTTCGTAACATACATCTAAGGAGACGACGGGATCTACCTGTCCACCGGTACAAATTTGGAAAGGGTCGCCGCAACCATAAAATGCAGATCGTTGCGTTGGGGGCTGCGCACCACTGCCGCATGTTTCACCTTTCCAAGTTTCACAAAACTTCATCTCTTCTGGCCCACCAAGGGTCGAGCCATCAAAAAGCTCATCGAGGTTTCCTCCGGCCATTGCGGCAGCTGCTCCGACAGTAAAAAACGTAGTATCTCCACTAACCCGGTCGATATCGAGAGGTACACCGTTTGCAGTCACTCCACAAATTGCAGCATAGGTCCCACCACCATCTACCGAGTTTAATACCCAATAGGTAAAGGTATCTATCGAGCCAAACCCGCCATTAATCATGGTATAGCATTGCTCAAATGTGCCCCCAATGAATAAATCAAGACAATCGTTGTCTATGGGATCGCCATCCACCCGAGTGAGCGCGGGCAATCTCAGTGCGGCAAAATCGACTGTTGGTCCAATTACTGCCTCTTCCTCAGTAATTGTGCCGCTTTGGTCTGAGATAAAGATAAGGTCAAGCGTGCCCCCCGATTCACCTGCGCAACTCGCCTGAATGTCGATCGAAAATACATAGGTCTGACCAGCTCCTAGAGCAGCTGTGGGTGTCCAGAAGCAGACGATCGGGTAGTTGTCTGCAGCTAGCTCTACAGTAAGCCCGCTGATCGATTGCACATTGCTCCAGGTGAAATCTGGTAAATTGGTGAAATCGACACATACAGTATCATTGCTTTGTTGAAGTTGACCCGTATTATCAACAGTAATCTCAATGGTTGCTGCATCACCACAGATGCCGATGGTACTCGGGTTTGGAGCACTTGCCGAAATCGCAGGCTGGGCATAGGTAGCTGTGGCAATACCCATCAAGATAAGGGTGGCCAGACAACGTAAAATCATGCCACTTTTAGAGATTGTTTGCTCATTAGAATCGCAAAAACGTTTGATACTTAGTGGTAGGTAGCTAGAAGCCATAGTCGATATTTTTCGAATTTGATCGAGTAAATAGATTTGTAACAGATTGTGAATCAATTACTTGTAGTTTTCTTATCAATTATAAAAATGTCCGTCCAAAGGGATGAACACATTAGAACAATCAAATATATGTTTTATCCTTAGAAATCAATGATTTATGAATATATTTTTCTTGTAATGCATAAATATATTTATATCAATATGATACTCATTATCATATTTAATAATATGAAGGAGAAGAAGGAGCAAAAGGAGAAGAAGGGGGCAAAGAGGGTCAAATGGGTGAAGAAGGGTGAAAAGGAGAAGAAGGTGCAAAAGGAGAAGAGGGGGCAAAGAGGTGAAATGGGTGAAGAGGGGGTAAAGGAGCAGTTCCAATCAATAATTACCGACCACGTCTCGAAAGGAGGCGATAGCCGACTGCTCTCGAAGTGAGCAAAGCGAGCGGTCTAGAAGGGCAAAGAGCGTGAAATGGGGAAAAAGGGGGTAAAGGAGCAGTTCCAATCAACAATTACCGACCAAGTCTCAAAGGGAGGCGCAAGCCGACCGATTCTCGAAGGGAGCAAAGCGACCGTCCTCGAAAGGAGGCAACAGCCGACTGCTCTCGAAGCGAACGAAGTGAGCGTTCTCAAAGGGAGGCGCCAGCCGACTGCTCTCGAAGGGAGCGAAGCGACCGGTCTAGAAGGGCAAAGAGGGTCAAATCGGTGAAGAAGGGTGAAAAGGGTCAAATCGGTGAAGAAGGGTGAAAAGGAGTAGTTCCAATCAACAATTACCGACCAAGTCTCAAAGGGAGGCGTTAGCCGACCGATTCTCGAAGGGAGCAAAGCGACCGTTCTCGAAAGGAGGCGACAGCCGACTGTTCTCGAAGCGAACGAAGTGAGCGTTCTCAAAGGGAGGCGCCAGCCGACTGCTCTCGAAGGGAGCAAAGCGACCGATCTCAAAAGGAGGCGATAGCCGACTGCTCTCGAAGCGAACGAAGTGAGCGATCTAACTTATTTTCTCCAACAGCTTACGCGTAGCGACAATGCCTTCTTCCTCACCAAGCTCGGAGCCCTCGTACTCGATGCCGACATAGCCTGTGTAGCCATGGTCTTTGACAATCTGCATCATCTTGACAAAATCGGTGTGCGTTTCATTGCCATCGGCATCAAAGTCATGCGATTTGGCACTGACTGCTTTGGCATAAGGCATCATCTCGGCGACACCCTTGTAGCGATCATACTCTTCGAGGCAGTCACGACTGCCTTCTTTGTGTTTGATGCAGAAATTTCCAAAGTCAGGCAGGGTACCGCAATTATCCATTCCCACTTGCTTCATCACATTGGCAATCCAGCTGCCATTGGAAGAATGGCCACCGTGATTTTCGACGATCACATTGATGTCACGATTTTTTGCAAAGGTGGAAAGCCGGCCGAGTCCATCTACCGCAGCGGTACCTACATCGTCTGCTGTGCCTTCTCCATATGCATTTACTCTGATGGAATGGCAACCCAAGTATTTGGCGGCTTCGACCCATTTGTAGTGATTTTCCACGGCCTTCATACGTGCTCTGTCGTCGAGATCTCCCAGACCGCCTTCTCCATCGATCATGATGATGAGTTGCTTCATGCCTAAATCGGCTACACGCTGATTCATTTCATCCAGATAGGCTGTGTCTTCGGCCTTGTCTTTAAAAAACTGATTCACATACTCGACGGCATTGATGCCCAGTTCCTTGGTCTTGGCCGCAAAATTCAGATGCTCAAGCTGACCCGCTTTGAGTGCTTTGTGCAGCGACCACTGAGCCAGCGAAATCTTGAAAAATGGCTCAGCTTGCGCACTGGTTGGACTGGCTTCGATAGCCGTTTCCTTTCCAGTATTATTACCTCCAGAGCAGGAGAACATAAAAGGCATTGCGCCACCCATGACAGCTGCATAACTTGAATTGCGGAGGAAAGCCCGGCGATCGGATTTGACCATAACTTGAATTTTATTTGATCAGTAAAATACGACATCTGTGCAACAAATGGCAATTGTGGGTACACATGATTGCACCGGCTTCTAGCCAATCAAAATGAAGGAATTACAAATAACTTTCAAACAAATGTGTTAAAATATGTGGGTTGCTCTAAACTGATCGTCATGTAGATGAAATGTGGATAGAAGCAATTTTCGAATTCAATTTCAAAGATTTAACATCAGCAGTACTCCACCAGAAACCACACACTCAAATCAGTAAAAGAAGGGCCTTTATGGGCCCTTTTTTAGTTTGATCCATTGCCAACTGAGCGGGACTCACCAAGCGAATTGGTAATCGAGATTTCGCTTGCAAAGTCAGGAATCAAAAATTGAGGAGCTGAATTGGATAAGAAACCCTGTTGAGCATTATCCTTTTCGATTTTACCCAAATAAAATTTGGCGCCCCTTCAGAGCCATTGGACTTTTTGTCGACACTTTTCCTTCTTGAACGTCACAAATTTTCCTCAAAATAAGCGGTCAGTTTCTTGGCAGCAGAAATTCCCACAATCTGCCGAATCTCCCGCTCTGTGGCCTCCTTGATGCGTTTTACCGACTTAAAATGCTGAAGTAATTTATCTGCGGTCTTTGGTCCGATGCCAGGTATTGCAGACAGCTCGGTACTCGTAAAATCTTGGGAGCGCTTGAGTCGGTGAAAATTGATGGCAAACCGGTGCGCCTCGTTGCGAAGCTGCTGAATCAATTTCAAGGACTCTGACTTCTTGTTTATATATAATGGTATCGAGTCGCCGGGAAAGTAAATTTCCTCCAGTCGTTTCGCAATACCAATCGCGACCATCTTCTCTTGCAATCCAAGGACGCTCAGTGCTTTCATCGCTGAGCTAAGTTGCCCCTTGCCCCCATCGATGATCACCAGCTGCGGCAGGTCTTCGCCCTCTTCGGTGAGCCGTCGGTAGCGTCTAAACACGACCTCCTCCATCGAAGCAAAGTCATCTGGACCAACGACTGTCTTAATGTTGTAGTGGCGGTAATCCGCTTTTGCTGGCTTTCCGTTCTTAAAGACCACACACGCGGCAGTGGGGTGTGCGCCCTGAATGTTTGAATTGTCAAAACACTCGATGTGGTAAGGCAGCTCATCCATTTGGAGATCTTCCTGCAAGGTCTTGAGAATGCGCTCGGAATGCGTCTGCTTTTGCTTCCGGTTCATCTCATCTTTCTTTTTTTGCAGGGCATAGTAGGTCAGGTTTTTATCTGACATGTCGAGCAATTTCTTCTTGTCGCCGCGCTGTGGCACAGTGATTCGCAACGACTCATCTGCAAGCGTAATCTTGCTCGGCACCAAGATCTCAGGAGCAATGCTGGTAAATTTTTCGCGAATGAGTGGGATTGCAAAGGCCAGGAGATCTTCTTCTTCCTCGACGATCTTCGTCTCTAGCTCAGCAATGTAGGTGTTGATCACCGCCCCTTTTACCACTTTCATGTAGTGCACCAGCGCGTAATTTTCCTCTACCTGGATCGAAAACACATCGAGGTCGCGGATCTGTATGTTGGCCACCATCGATTTGCTCTGATAGTTTTCAAAGGCCACCAGCTTATTTTTCCAGCGCTGAGCTTTTTCAAAATCAAGATTTGCAGCTGCCTCATTCATCTCTCGATAGAGGTGATCCTTCACGGGTTTGAAATTTCCGGAGAGTATATTTCGCACCTGACCTACTCGCTCCAGATACCCTTCTTCGGGTTCAAGGTTTTCGCACGGGCCCAGGCAGTTATTGATATGATATTCCAGGCAGACCTTAAATTTACCTGCATCGATATTCTCTTGCGAAAGATGGTAACTGCAAGTGCGCAAAGGAAAAAGGTCCTTGATTAAATCAAGGAGGATACCAGTGCGCCACTTTGAGGTATACGGTCCAAAATAAGTCGAGCCATCTCGAATCACTTTGCGGGTAAAAAAAACGCGCGGAAAACGCTCCTTCTTTACGCAAACATAGGTGTACGATTTGCCATCCTTGAGATTGACATTGTAGCGTGGTTGAAACTTCTTAATAAGTGTATTCTCGAGCAGAAACGCATCGCTCTCGGTCTCGACGATGGTAAACTCGACGCGCTGGGCATGCTTGACCATGACCCGCGTCTTATTCATTTGATGCTTCTGGCTATTGAAGTAGGAGGTAATCCGGTTCTTGAGATTTTTAGCTTTACCCACATAGAGGACGACATCCTGCTTATCGATAAAGCGATACACCCCGGGTAGTTTGGGTACATCTGCCGATATCGTACCAAATTCTTCTTTGGTCATCGCAAAATCAGATTTCTTTTAAGCCCTTCAGTATAAGTGCTGCGCCAGCAGGGTTGGTCGCCAGCGGTACATTGTGCACGTCGCAGAGGCGCATCAGCATCTGCACATCGGGCTCGTGTGGGTGCTTATCCAGTGGATCCCGAAAAAAGATGACAACATTGATTTTGCCGGTAGCAACCATGGCAGCAATCTGGGCATCCCCTCCCCGGGGTCCCGACAATACCTTATTCACATCGAGGCCTGCTCGCTCCATGTGCAAGCCGGTCGTCGCTGTTGTATAAATCTCTGCACCTTCTACAAGCTCTTTATTTTGCAGGACAAATGAGACCAAATCAGCTTTCTTACCATCATGGGCGATTAGTGCTATATGCATGACACAAACATACGGAGAGATTACCCACTACCCGATCTTTGCTATTTTCGCAGCTTAATCTAGACATCACAAATGAAGCTTAATTTCAATGGCAAGCGCGTTCTCGTTCGAGTAGATTTTAATGTGCCTCTTGACAACAACTATGCTGTGACGGACGATACACGGTTGCGTGCAGCAATTCCGACCATCGAGCATATTCTGGCAGAAGGTGGTGCAGTCATCCTAATGTCTCATCTCGGTCGTCCTGGGAAAGAGAAAAATAAAGATGGCAGTATAGATCGAGAACGATTTACCTTAAAACATGTGGTTGCGGAGCTAGGATCTCTGCTTGATCGAGAAATAAAGTTTGTGGGAGATACGATCGGCACCGCAGTACAAGAGGCCGTAGCTGCACTCACAGGAGGAGATATATTGCTCCTCGAAAACACGCGCTTTTATCCAGAAGAAAAAAAGGGAGATCAAGACTTCGCTCAGCAGTTGGCAGATCTGGCGGATCTTTATGTAAATGATGCGTTTGGTTCTGCTCATCGGGCACACGCCTCGACCACAACGGTCGCTACCTGCTTTCCACCCGAGTCCAAATCCTTTGGCTTTTTGATGGAGAAAGAGGTAAGCAATGCGCAGCGGGTATTACACAATCCCGACAAGCCACTGGTCGCAATTGTCGGTGGAGCAAAAGTCTCTGACAAAATCATGCTCCTTGAAAAGCTACTCGAATCGGTCGATGCTTTGATCATTGGTGGTGCGATGGCATACACATTCATCAAGGCCACCGGTGGTGATGTCGGCAACTCTCTGGTGGAAGAAGATAAATTGGACTTAGCCAAGAACCTAATTGGGCAGGCTAATGCGGCAGGTGTGGAGCTGTTTTTACCGGAAGATAGCATCGCTGCAGATGACTTTAGGGCAGATGCCAAGTGCCAAGAAATCTCAAGTTCAGAAATCCCTGAGGGTTGGATGGGACTCGACATTGGTCCTAAAGCCGTCGCACGATTTTCTGAGGTGATTGCCGGCGGCAAGACGATTCTGTGGAACGGGCCAATGGGCGTTTTTGAGATGGAAGCATTTGCCAATGGCACCAAAGGAGTTGCTATGGCGGTGGCTCAAGCAACCAGAGCAGGAGCTTTTTCCCTGGTGGGTGGCGGTGATAGTGTCGCTGCGATAAATATGCTTGATCTCGGAGACAGCATTAGTCATGTGTCTACAGGTGGCGGTGCAATGCTGGAGTTTCTGGAAGGCAAGGAGCTGCCTGGCATCGCGGCCATCGAAGACTAATGCCTAATTTTCTATTCTTCCTCACTCTGAATCTCCCTGACAAATGATCCCAACCTACTTTCCAGGACAGATGCAACGGCTTTAATGGTATCAATTACATCTTCTACACTGTCGGTCAGCTCCTCCATAATGGGTTCGGCAGCAGACTGGGCGGCACGTATTACTTCACTCACTCCAGATTCTTCTCGCTCGCGTTCAGCCGCTTTGATATCAGAGGCAATCTTTGCCTGAATGCCCTTCTTGGCTTTGGCGATTTCATTGCGTTCCTCCCTTTCCTTCTTACGGCGCTCGTTCTTTTCCAGCTGCTTATCCAATTTTGCACGCGTCTGGATCATGTCATCCAGCTTTTCCTGCTTTGAACGAATGCGTTCTTCGATCATACTGATCTTAGCCCCTCTGAGTTGTGACTCCAAGCTGCCGTCTGCATCTTCAACTTTCGATTTCTGAAAGGTCACCTCTTGAGAGTCGCGACCAATTGATTTTTCCATTCGGCTGATGGCACCCAAGAGGCCATCATAGCGCTTTTGCAAACGGCTATCGGCGTTGCCTTTTTCATTTGATTCGGGACCGTATTTTTTCTCCTTTACTACCTTAAACAGCCCATCGAGCTGCCGCCAGACTTGTTTGCGATGGCTCCCGGTAAACTTGGTGTCTTTAAATTTATTCTGAATTTCTTTGAGCTCCTGGAAAATGGGATTGAGACTCAACCCTTCGTTCACTTTTTGCTGTAGACCATCCAAGCGCTCCTTAAACCCTGCCATCTGCTCTTGGGAGGCAGCCTGAAACTCGGCATCGACCTGTTTGCGTAACTTCTTGAGGTCTTCAAACAATGCATTGGTGTTGTCCCGAATGTGATTGGCGTGATCTCGAAACAGATTTTTTTCGCGAGCCTG
>Ga0209828_1001879_pt1 | contig 18229 bp, 15 predicted proteins | sample MaitaG_FD_187429 | JGI IMG/M metagenome (GOLD analysis project Ga0209828, IMG submission 187429) | Marine algal microbial communities from Maine, USA - Maine_Asex2 metaG (SPAdes) (version 2) | ecosystem: Host-associated > Algae > Red algae > Unclassified | place: Maine, USA | collected 2015-01-05 | reverse complement strand
CTTTGATATTTTACCTGTTAGATACCCTTATTAAGTCTTCGTCGAAGATTTCGAAAAGACCGCCCCAATAAAGATAAACAGACCGACTGCAGATATTGCCCCCAGAAGTAATGATAAGCATGAAGATACTCCCTAATAAATTCCTAATCCAAGCTGCTGTTCATTAATTTGGCCATTTTCATAATCGCCTGAGCGAAGATATTTAATATGGTAAAACAACATTACCCAAACAAATAAATTCAGCCTATCGTGCATCGGCTTTGTCTTCGTCCTAAAAACTGATCCATTGAAGAGTTCGACATGGAGCTACCGCAGACTAGGTTCCTTTTTAGATTGAAATTAGGTTTTTTGTGGTTAATAGCTCAATCACCATCCCCACTTCTTCATCTATTGTTTGTTTTGCACTGTTAATTCGCACATCAGGACTAACAGGTGATTCATAGGGTGCTGAAATCCCAGTGAAGTTTTTTATCTCCCCTTTTCTGGCGCGCTTGTATATACCTTTGGGATCTCTTTCTTCGCATGTGCTTAGATCACAATCGCAAAACACTTCGAAAAATTCATCGTCAGCTAATAAATTTCTAATTTGCTTTCTGTCTTCTTCGTATGGCGAAACAAAAGCAGCAAGAACTATCGTGCCTGTTTCGACAAATAGCTTTGAAACTTCCCCTATTCGTCTGATGTTTTCATGACGATCATTTTCTGAGAAACCCAAATCTGAACATAGACCATGTCTAATATTATCGCCATCAAGCACAACGACATTGTGATTTGTGTCGAATAATTTTTTTTCTACCGCATTAGCCAAAGTGGACTTTCCAGAACCAGATAAGCCAGTAAACCACAGCACAAAACTATTGTGGTTATGTCGCTGCTGTCTGTCATTTCGATCGACTTGACCTGCATGCCAATAAACATCTGCTTTCATTGTTGAAACTTCTGTCATTTTAAACTTTAAGAATGCTCATGATAATTTGAGATGATCGTTCTGTAAATAATGTATATTTGCTAACTTTAATGTGAAGCAACCACAGGAAACACGGCAGGCCTTCTTATCAATGCCGCAATCCTCCCAAAAACGCACAACAACCAGGTGACTATGACGGTTGAAGGTCGTATGAGACGTAAGATGCTGGCACTTTGCAAACTGTTTGATCAGGGTGGCGCTAAGGTCATCGTCTCATACGGTCGCACTGAACACCCACTGCTTGATGCAATCAATGGACATGGCACCACGATCAGTTAAGATAGTTTTTAATTTATGGCTCATACTAGGAAAAAGACATGAACGCAGTCATCGACACCACCAATCAGGACAACGCAGCAGACGCGCAAAACCCAGATTACAAAGCACTCGAACAGCAATACGGTTTGGGCCTCTACCCTAAGCGCGATGCCGTTATGGTGCGAGGTGAAGGTGCAGTCCTGTTTGATGAAGACGGTAAGCAGTACATCGACTGCGCCGCAGGAATTGGCGTGGCAAACGTTGGGCATTGTCATCCAAAAGTCGTCGCTGCACTGCAAAAGCAAGTCAGCGAGTTAATGGTAGTACCTAACACCCTCTACAACGACAAACGCTCTCTGCTGCTAGAAAAGCTAGTCCACGCAGCACCCAAAAGCATCACGCACGCCTATCTTTGCAACTCCGGCACAGAAGCCGTTGAAGCAGCATTAAAATTTGCTAGAGTTTCAACGGGTAGAACGAACTATGTCACCGCTATGCGTGGCTTTCATGGTCGCACGATGGGGGCAGTCAGTGCGACATTCACCAAAAAATATCGTGACCCATTCGCTCCATTAGTGCCAGGTTTTAGCTACGTGCCACTAAACAAAGTCGACAAACTAGATGCCGCCGTAACCGAAGACACCGCAGCCGTCATGCTGGAATTAGTTCAGGGTGAAGGCGGCGTCAATATCGCAGACCAAGAGTACATCACCGCTGCTCGTAAGATTTGTGATAAGCGTGGCGCATTGCTGATAGTCGATGAGATTCAAACAGGATTTTGCCGTACCGGGCGCTTCTTTGCTTCCGAGCATTACGATCTACAACCTGACATGATGACAACCGCCAAGGCTATCGCTGCGGGTGTACCAATGGGCGCAACGCTACTTAGTGACCGCATCAAAGTTGAACCTGGCATGCACGGCACCACCTTTGGCGGCAACCCGATTGCATGTGCAGCCGCATTAGCCACTATTGATGTGCTACAAAGCGAAAATCTGGCCGAGCGAGCCACTGAAATGGGGGCTTATTTTGAGCAGCGCTTAAATGAAAAGCCTCTCTCGCAGGTGCGTTCAGTACGGCGTTTAGGTCTGATGATTGGCCTTGAGCTGAAAGGCAAATCACAACCAGTTCTTGAAGCATTGATGGAGCGAGGAATCATCGCTTTGCCAGCAGGCGCAACCGTTGTGAGAATGCTACCGCCGCTTGTCATTAGCAAAGAGCAAATTGATGTAGTAGTCGACCAGCTGCATGAGCTGCTCGCGTAACGCTGGCAAATACTGCAATGAAACCTGAAACTGACGAGCAGGCTCGCCCTTTACGTACCGGCCTCACGACTGGAAGCTGTGCCACTGCCTGCACAGTGGCAGCCGCTCGTTATTTGTTTGCAGATCAATTTTCAGAGTCCGTTGAGATTACGCTACCCAAAGGCAAAATCGTCGAAATGCCGATTACCCGTTTGGAGAAGTCGGCTGACTCTGCTGAGGCATCAACCATTAAAGATGGTGGGGATGACCCTGATGCGACGCATGGGGCGCGGGTTTATGTTCGACTGCGATTGATTAGTAAAGTCGAAGCTGCAAGCTTAGCTCAATCGGACCTCCCAACGGGAAAAATAACCAATAGAGTCAACTCAAAGGTCGCAACTCAATGTCAAAACCCAATCGTTTTCAAAGCCGGTGAAGGGGTTGGCACCGCTACCCGCATAGGCTTAGTGCTTCCTGTTGGCGAGCCTGCTATTAACCCTGTCCCACGAAAAATGATTCGTGAGCACCTGCGCGAACTCGCTGCAATTTATCATTACGATGGCGGCTTTGAAGTTGAAGTATCCGTTGAAGACGGCGAAGCTATCGCACTAAAAACCATGAATGGCCGGCTCGGTATTCTTGGTGGCATTTCTATTCTTGGTACAACAGGCATCGTGCGCCCCTTCTCATGCGCGGCCTATATCGCTTCCATCCACCAAGGCATCGATGTTGCACGTGCCAATGGCGCTCAACACATCGCAGCCTGCACCGGAAACAGTAGCGAAACCTTTATCGCAGCGCAGTATCAACTGCCCGACATGGCACTGATTGAAATGGGCGATTTCGTGGGTGCCGTATTGAAATATGTGCGGCATCATCCTGTTGAAAGACTGAGTATTTGCGGCGGATTTGGTAAGTTAAGCAAACTAGCCATGGGGCATTTAGACCTACACAGTCGAGTCTCATCAATCGACTTTGACTACCTCGCAAACTGTGCCGCCACAGCGGGTGCAAACGATACGTTACAAGCGCAAATTCGTATCGCGAACACGAGCATTGAAGCACTGAATTTGTGCCAGACAGCAAATATCGATCTCGCCTCAAAGATTTGTGCAGACGCCCTAGCGGCGGCTAAGAAAACGGTCAAGCAAGACATCCCTATGGAAGTTTGGGCAGTAAACCGCGCAGGCGAAAAAGTTGGCTTGGCAACTGACAAGGGTACCCGAGCACTGCAAGCGTGAAACTACTAATCCTTGGCGGAACCGGCGATGCAAAAACCCTAGCGCGTGAACTTCATAACAAAGGAGTTGATGTTGTTTACAGTATTGCAGGTTTAGTGCGGCAGCCTGATTTACCTTGCGAAGTTATTAGCGGTGGTTTTTCTATTCGTGGAGGATTGAGCCAGTATATCCTCAATAACAACATTACTGCTCTGCTCGATGCAACCCATCCTTTTGCCACCAAAATGTCAAAAACGGCAGCAGAGGTTTCTGAGCAACTTAACTTAACACTATGGCAATATCTGCGACCTGATTGGGTATCGATGCCTGAAGACAATTGGACTTTTTTTAATGATTGGAGTGACTTGGTAAGTGCACTTGCCTCTTATAAATCAATCTTTCTGACGCAGGGACAGCTCACAGAGCCGATGCTGGCAGCATTAAATAGCCATCGAAAGCGGGAACAACAATTTATTCACCGCACAGCAGTGAAACCTGAGCGCCCGATTCCAGACTGGATGGAATGTATTCAGGGTATCGGGCCATTTTCATCTAATGACGAATTAGCACTATTAAAAGCACATAAGATCGAAGTTGTTGTTAGTAAGCACAGTGGTGGTGAAATCCCAAGCAAGATTTTAGCCGCTAGATCGCTAAGCTTACCGGTGCTTTTACTCGCTCAATCGAAAAACATCACATCGCAATATAACCGCAATGCTTATACTGACATTCCCACCCTACTTGATACGATTTTAACTTGCAGTGATTCTATATGGAGCAGCTCAATGAACAATTTTGAAAATACCACCGTTGCAACAGTATTTGAAAACTACCCTGTTGAGATAAAACAGCAAATGATGGCGTTACGTCAATTGATTATGGACACCGCCACAGAAACAGAGGGCGTGTCTGCATTAGAGGAAACCTTGAAATGGGGTGAGCCTAGCTACCTCACAAAAGGCGGCAGCACTATCCGAATCGACTGGAAACAAGCTAATCCAAATGAATACGCGATGTACTTCAACTGTAAAAGCAAGCTAGTCGATACCTTCAAAGAACTGTATCAAGAAGAGCTTACTTTTGATGGTAACCGAGCAATAGTACTAAAAACAGGTCTTGCAATTCCATCCGCTGAATTAAAACATTGCGTTTCACTCGCACTGACCTATCACAAGATTAAGCATCTACCGCTATTAGGCGCGTAGTTGTAAATAAGCACTGCGGCTTATGAGGGATTGTTGGGAAAGCGAAGCTTAGGCAGATTAAGATTCCAATGTAACGTCAGCAAACGAATTACTACGATGATTGCCATGCTCAGCAAGATAGCGACTACCTCATCGATAAATAATCTCAAAATGGTATAAACCACCGTGCCTATAATCGCGGCACTGGCATAAACTTCACCGCGCATTACAACAGGTACGGATTGACTCAGAATATCCCGGATCATTCCACCGGCGACACCGGTAATCACGCCCATCATGACAGCCACAGGTTCTGCAAAACCGAGTTGCAAAGTCTTCTCTGCGCCTAAAATAGCAAACAGCGCCAAACCAATAGCATCGGCAACATCGAGGAGGTTTCTACGAATACCTTTTCCTGTCGGTATGTAATGCACAGCAACAATAGTGATGACAGTCGTGGGAAGGATCGTTGCGATATAACTCAGGTCAACCGTCCAAAATACAGGAGTAGAACCAATTAATAGGTCCCGCAAGCTCCCACCACCCAATGCGCATACGCAGGCAAGCACCAGCGCGCCAAAAAAATCCATTTCGCTGCGGGCGGCCTGAAGTACGCCGCTAATAGCTAGTGTGACGGTGGCAAGTAGGGTTAGTATTTGTAAAAACAGATCAAATGGCATTCGCAGATTATAGCGGACTCAATCAGCCCAAACCTTAACTTGTGATTTTAGAAGAAACAAACGAAGACCCCAGAGCCTGAATCATCTCCCCCGCCATGACAAGCTTCTGTTCTTTACTCGCATCATTGCCAACCGGCCCCTCAACAAATAAGTGCGCCAAGCCATGTACCGACGACCAAGCTAACAACTCCTGCGAGCTAAAGCTATCAGGATCTTTATCATCAATGGTGTCGGCAAAACCACTCTTTAGGTGCCCACTCAGCTGATTAGCAGCTGCGGCATAAGCTTCATCACTACTGTAGATTGTTTCTTCACGCCACATCGCCCGAAAGAACGCCGGCTTGGTCAACGCAAAGTCGATATAGGCTAAGCCCACTGAGAAGAATGCATTACTTCCATCTTCCTGAGATTGCTCGCTTGCCTTCGCCATTTGCTCAGACAGTTGATACAAAGCACGCGTTGCAAACGCCGTCAGCAATGCTCTCTTATCAGCATAATGACGAAAAGCTGAGGATGGTGAAACACCGACCAGCTTTGCACAGGCCCGAAGACTCACGGCCTCTAAGCCAAACTTAGTGGCGATTTCATCAACGGCATCTAGTAAGGACTCGGCTAGATTTCCGTGGTGATAGCTATTTTTGTCTTTCTTAAGTATTGGCATATGTGAACACTGTAAACTTTTTTTAGTCCGAGGTCTTGTATTTTCCAAAAAAATCCGTATATTGGATTATGTGAACAGTGATTACATTAAAATCACTGGATTCACAGAGTCGGCCAACTGATTCATTTAGTAATAGCCTGCTCTCTTATTTACATTATGAGGTTAAAAATTATGTCATCGTCTAGTGGTCCGACAGCTGCAACATCAAGTGATCATTCTTTTTGTTTTGGTAGAGGAAAAGACAAAGGAAGCTGCTCAAAAGGTAACTGGTCTCCCCTGAACATAGGCGCGATGGTCTTTGGCTTTGTATTATTCTGGCCGGTAGGCCTGCTCGTTTTATACTGGAATATTTCTGGTCGCGACGCTCGTGATCTACCTGCTGCAATTAAACAAAAGTGGTCATCTATGTTCAATCGAAGAAGTTCAGAAAGTAACCCATCAACTTATGAGAACTCAGTATTTGATGAATTTCAGCAGACCCAGTACGACCGGATAGCTGAAATAAAGGAAGAGATTACAGAACGTTCACGCCGATTTAGTGAGTTTCGTTTTGATGCCACGCGTCGTGCTGAAGAAGAAGAATTCAAAAAGTTTATGGCTAGTAACCCTGACGCTGAAAAATAATCAAAGCTAGTAACATCTCTCCTCAAGTCTGTACTTAAGTGCAGACTTAAAAACAAGTAAGTCGCTCCTCCTACTTAACTTGTACAAATGAATGCCTCATGCGAAAGCATGGGGTATTTGTTTTTAGGACATCTACGGCTCAATGAATTGAGTGTTAAGCCAGTAATCATTATTCATTGATTAAACTCTAGTACACAAGAAAACAACCAATTTACCCATGGAATGGTCTTTGAATAACGACATCAGCTGACCAAGCGTCCTGCTGATAAGCTAAGCAGGCATAAAAATGAGCAATAAAAACCCTGTCCAATCCTTTATAAAATGGCTAATCAGCTTGGCCATTCTATTAGTCCTAAGCAGTCCTGTATCGTCTGAAGACACTGAAATTTTTAAGGATGAGATCCCTCCTTCAAAACCAAACATCATGTTTGTTCTGGATCAGTCGGGCAGCATGAGACTACCGGTGACAGGTACTAATCAATCACGTTTGGAAGCCCTCAGAGAAGCATTTAATGCAGTAATGTCGGACGAAAAACTAGTCGATGTAAATGTTGGAATGATAGGTTTTAGTAGTGGTAACTCCACTCCTTATCCTCATGGTGTTTCATTTCCGATTTCAGGAATTGACGATGAGGCTAGCCCAATAGTATTGTCCAACACATTACCCTTTGGATCAGCGGGTGGTACAACTGTTGGCTTTTTCACAGCAGCAGACGACAACCTACCCGACCCTATCCCGAGCACTGGCTCCGATACTGGTGAACTTGTCCGTGACTTTTTACCTCGGATATTAAATAGTTGGAATGCATGGGGAAACACTCCAATTGTCGATGCTTATTATGAAGCAGCACTATATTTTCGTGGCGAAGAACCAAAATGGGGCTTGGCCACACCTGAGCAACATCATGCAGCACACCCTTCCACTTATAAAGGCTCTTCTCAGGGCACAGTGACTCAGGTTGCTACGGGCAATACGGCTATTTGTAATGCGCCAGATTGCGGCATTAATTGCACAGGATTCATTGAGCAAGACATTTGCCCGACAGGTGATCTAAGCTGTGGCCTTGGAACAAATTGCTCAACAACCACCGAGTCTTGGGGTGAACAATGTACTCTAGGTACTGAAGCAGAATGCATGGCGTCTGATCCAAAGTTCACCAGTTGTACTGCTAGCAGCAGCAGTACCTGTTCAAACAGTTGTATTAGTGGCGTTTATCACCCAGAAACAGGGCTTTGCATACCAGACGCATTAAACAGTTTTACTATAAAAACACACGCCACTAATATGTGTTTATCAGTCAATGATATCTATTTGACACAAGAAGTTTGTAGCGCATCGACTCAACAAATTTTTTATTCTACTGAAGCTCGACCCGGATACATCAAAATACACACAAGCAATAATAGATGTTTTGATGTGACATCGGGAAGTACTGCTAATGGAGCTATTATTGGAGCCTATAACTGCGGAAGTGGTACGTCTGGAAATCAAGTATTTCGACTATCTGGAGGGCAAATTATCGCAGACCATAGTGGGAAATGTCTTGATGTACCATACTCATCGACCGCTAGTGGTGCGAATATTGAGCAATGGGGCTGTCATGACCTAGCGACCACAAGCGCTATAAATCAAGTTTTCACAATGACTAATGAAGCAACATCCTGTACCACTAGCAACGATGTTTTGTGCCAATACCCTGTAGAAACAACACGCTGCGACCACCAAAAATACAGCTGTGAAGAAACAGAAGACAGCTCTACACTTGATAGCACATCAATTGTTTATAACTCTCCCATTACTGATAAATGTGAGAATAACGCCATCGCCATACTATCTGATGGTGAACCTATCGTGAGGGTTCAAGCACAACTCGACCAAACCATGGCCGATATAAAAGCAATGGCAGGTCTCACCTCAGACTGCGCTGGTACTGGCTCCGGTCGCTGTGGTGTCGAACTAGCTCGGTTCTTATCTACTAAAGATCAGATTGACGATAACGCTGTCGGTGGGATTGAGGGTGACAACCTCATAAGCACCTACACTATTGGTTTTGATGTTGCGACAGGTTCCACCGCAGAGGCATTTTTGACCGGAGTAGCTAATGCAGGTGGTGGTAAATACTTTCCGGCCTCCAACGCTGCGGCGCTGACGGCGGTCTTTAAAGCAATTATCTCTGATGTATCAAAAACAGCTCGTAGCTTTGCAGCACCAGTCTACACCGTTGATCCGTCTTCGCGATTAGCCCACAGTAAAGATATCTATATTCCATTATTTGAGAATGGCGCAGCTCCACGCTGGTCTGGCAACCTGAAGAAATTTAAGCTCAATGCCGCAGGACAAATTGTTGATAAAAATAACAAAGTTGCAGTGAGCGCAGACGGAATATTAGACCCTGAAGCCGTTGATTATTGGGTACCAAACAGCGCTAGCGCCAAACAAGACAAGCCGAACCCAGTCACCTCTGGCGGCATTGCAAATATATTACCAGCTAACCGAAATCTACTGACTGATAGTGGAAACTCATTAGTTGCGCTCGACAAGTCTTCAGCGACTAAACAGTTGCTTGAAGGGAGCGGCGCAGCGATCTCTGATGAATATCACACGACCTTAGTTAAATTTATTCAAGGTAAAAACCAAGATGACACTGCCCGAAATCATATAGGTGACATTCTCCATAGCAAACCAACCGTGGTTCCTTATGCTAACAAGGAGGTTATTTTCTTTGGTACTAACGAGGGCTATCTGCACGCGATCAATACGGCAGATGCCGACGATACCGGTGGCGGTGAAGAACTATTTGCCTTTATGCCTTCTCCGTTACTGGCTAATATTCCGGGACAGCATAAAAATAACCCACTTACTGGCTCAGTCAAGCGCATCTATGGCGTTGATGGTGAAATGACGGTTTGGATCGATGATAAAAATAAGAATGGAAAAGTCGACTCTGGTGAATCTGCTTATCTTTACTTTGGCCTGCGTCGCGGTGGAAATGCCTATTATGCTTTAGATATTTCAACCCCTAGCAAACCAAAATTATTGTGGTCTATTACCGATCAAACTTCTGGCTTTGGAATCATAGGGGAGACTTGGTCGAGACCTATAATGAGCAGACTTCGTTACCTAGATTCTGGCACGATTAAATTTGAAGAAGTGCTGATATTCGGCGGCGGTTATGACGCGTCAGTTTACGATGAAGAAGACGCAGCATCTCGCGCCTCAGGCACATCTAAGGGTAGCGGTGTTTATATTGTTAACGCTAAAACAGGCAAACTGATTTGGTCAGAAACGACAAAGCTGACAGACAGTGTCCCTAGCAACATTAGAGTTGTCGATATAGATCGCGATGGCTCGATTGACCGTCTGTATTTTGGTGACATGGGTGGAAACGTCTGGCGAGCTGATTTAAATGTCGATAATTTTGATGATGATGTCAGCTTGCATGATGTAAAGTCAGACGCTCGGCTTTATAAATTTGCTAGCTTGGGTAAGAACTCTGGCAAGGATACACGCAAGTTTTTCTATGAGCCCGATGTCTCTTTGTTTAAACACAAAGGTCAATTTGTGACGTTGGTAACGATTGGTAGTGGTTATCGATCACATCCCAACAACACTCAGATCAAAGATCGCTTATTTGTACTTAGTGATGAGAATGCAATGAACATCCCAAAAACATCACCGCAAGCGCTTACCGATGCTACCGGTAGCGACTTAGCAAAATCATCAGCATTAGCAGGCAAAGACTTTCTGCCGAAGTATAAGGGCTGGTATAAAGACTTGACTAACGGTACCGGAGAAAAGTCGCTTTCAACACCGCTGGTGTTCAGAGATAAGGTGATCTTTACCACTTTTGGATTAAACAATACTCCAGTAGAAACAGGCGGAATTGGTAGTTGTACAACCAAAACCAATAATTTTGCCAGAGCTTATACGCTAGATTTGATGACGGGGTCTGCTACGGTTGACTTGGATGGAGATGGCATCGTGACCGACAAAGATGAGTCTATACTAATCGGATACGGTGAAATACCGGACTCGCCCAAACCGGTATTTAACAAACCATCAAACTGCACTAATGACGGCTGCGACCACATCATTGATATACGCGTTGGTAAATTGGAAAAGCCACTAATTGATGGGCAAACCGTAGATGGTAACGTTAACTTGGGAGAGTATTTGCCTAAGGTTTTTTGGTTAAATCCATCACAGTAGGCTGTTGAAGCAGGCTGGACTGTCTAGCCTGCTTCTATGGGTGATTTTTTGCTACAGCGTTCGGGAAGCGCTACTCAAAACTCCTTTCCAGCCCGAAACTCTTTCCATTTCAATACACTATTTGCCCCCAGCCACATAAATGGTCCTGGGGGCAATTTTTTAGGTTGAGCTTCAGCATGATAATCGGGCACTAATGTCTCGGAACTTCTGGCCGCTAGCTCAGCCGCAATAATTCCAGCAACAGTTCCCTTCGCGGTGCCTAAACCATTTTGACAGCAAGCTGAATACAGCCCGTCATCAAGCTCACCCAAAGCAAACACATTATTTAGACTTAGGCACAAACGCCCATCCCAGCAATGCTCCATCGCAACACCTTCCAACATTGGGAATCGGCTGTTGAAGCTGTCTTTATGCGTCTCGGCAACTGAGCGCATCTTAGCTGTAGAAGACGTCATTTTAGGATCATAAGTGGCACAGTTACGAATAATAATTCGGTCTCCGCCAGTGCCGGAGATACGCCTGACCGTCGTACCCAAGGGGTCGGCTGGCGTCAACCCCCAGCTTGGTTCGCCACCAAGCTTTGAAACTTCAGCTGAGCTTAGTGCACGCGTCATTGAACCATAAAGCATGAGATGCATCAGGCGGCCGGTGTAAAAGCCAAAGTGCTCTATCAAACCATTCACTGCAATAATGACTTTATTTGACCGCACTGAGCCAGCGAGTGTTTTGGCTAACCAGCCATCAGCGTTCTTTTCCAAAGAGACAACGGGCGATTGCTCGAATAACTCGATAGCACCACTTTGTTGCAAACCATCGGCTAAACCGCGTATGTACAGCGCAGGTTGCAGCATTGCGGTGCCCGGCGTCCACAGACCACCTTGGTAGTAATCAGTACCTGTGAGCGTCTGCATTCCAGCCGCATCAAGTAGCTTGAACTCTTCCCCTAGTTTGGTGAGATGTTCGGCGTAGTCTCGGTTGTGCTTAAGCCCTTTGTCGGTTGCCGCAGCATTGATTTTACCGGTAAAGGCCAACGCTTCTTCTTCCATTTCAAAGTCTTTAGCGGCCATTTTAGCAAAGTTGATTGCCGCTCGATTCATCGCTGTCTGCCGACGGTCATTTTCAGCAGACTCTCCAGCATAATCATCTGAAGTTAGTTCATGTGGCAAATCAATCATAAAACCTGTGTTACGACCTGCCGGACCTGTTGCGACTTCCTGACCTTCCAACACAACGATTCGCGCATCCGGCTGTAATTGTGACAATCGCCTAGCCGCTGACAACCCTGCAAAACCAGCACCAATCACTAGGTAATCCGCTTCAATAGCACCCGTCAGTGACGAATTAAGCTCACGCTTAGGCAAAATAGCGTTCCACGCAGCCGCACCTGTATCGGGGGGCATTTTGCCTACTTCAATCAATCAACCGCCTCTTCAGACGCGCGGTCTGACAAATCAATCCAAATCGTTTTCAGTTCGGTATATTGATCATGTGCATGTAAGGCGTTATCTCGCCCCCCAAAACCAGACTGCTTATAACCACCAAATGGCGTAGAGATATCGCCTTCACCATAGCAATTTATCGTGATTGTGCCCGCACGAATCGCACGCGCCGCGCGAATGGCCTTTTTCCCGTTAGCGGTAAACACACTGGCCGCTAAACCATATTCCGTATTGTTCGCCACCTCAATCGCTTCCTCCATAGACTCCACAGTGATAACCGATAGCACAGGACCAAAAATCTCTTCCTGCGCCAATGTGCTATCGGCTGTCACACCATCAATTATCGTTGGCATTACGTAGCAACCGTCTTTACTATCACCGCCAACTAACACCTTGCCACCTCCCAAGGCTTTAGGCTTTAAATAACTCGTCACTTTCTTGAAGTGTTCTTTATCGATTAGCGCACCGAGATTATTAACAGGGTTCAGCGGATCGCCTGTTCGCCAATCCCGCAGGTGTGCTTGCATCTTTTCTAACAGTTCAGCCTTAATCCCAGACTGCACGATCAAACGGGAGTTAGCCGAGCAGTTCTCTCCCATATTCCAAAAAGCGGCATTGACGATATGTTCAGCGACCAGATCAATGTCTTCAGCATCATCCAGCACCACCGCTGGATTCTTACCGCCACATTCCAAAACAATCTTCTTCAAATTGGAGTCAGCAGAGTAGCGTAAGAATAGACGCCCCGTTTCGGTAGAACCTGTGAATGACACCATGTCGACATCAGGATGTAACCCCAGCGGCTCACCCACATCAGGCCCCATTCCCGGTAGGACGTTTAGCACGCCTCTCGGAATACCCGCTTCCATTGCCAACTCTGCAACACGCAATGCCGTTAAACTGGTTTGCTCCGCAGGTTTTACAATGACCGAATTACCCGCTGCTAGTGCTGGAGCGATTTTCCAAGCCAGCATTAGCAGTGGAAAATTCCAGGGTAAAACTGCGCCGACCACACCGATAGGCTCACGAACGATCATTGCAATCGCATCGTCGCCAGCAGGTGCTGTTTGGTCGTATATTTTATCAATCGCTTCGGCATGCCAAAGGATGGTCTGAATAGTTTCTGGGATATCAACATTGACGCAATCGCTAATCGGCTTACCCGAATCCAGACTTTCCATCACCGCCAATTCATGGCGGTTTCGCTTAATTAATTTAGCCAGCAGGATCAATGTTTCTTTGCGCTCAGATGGATGCAGTTTACTCCAGCTGCCTTGATCAAACGCCTCACGTGCTTTCTCTACGGCGAAATTGACATCATCTGCATTACAAGCGGTAACGTTCGCCAAGTCGTCACCCGTGGCAGGGTTTACGGTTGAGAAGGTCTTGCCGGATTTTGATACCTGAAAGCGCCCATCAATAAATGCGGTTGTTGGTAACGTTAGGCTGGCGGCAATCGCCTGATACCCTTCATGACTTAATAATTCAGACATTATGCTTCCTCCTCAATCTGGCGTAGTGTGGTATTCATCACGCGAATCACTTGCTCCAGTGTGCGCTTATCGTCTTTGTTAAGTGACTGTAGCGGCTTACGTGGTGGGCCTGCTTGGATACCTCGCATCGTGACGCCATGCTTGATGCATTGCACAAACTTGCCGCCCTGCTCAAGCACGCGCATTAATGGCATCATCGCTGACATAATGCGTCGGCCTTTATTGAAGTCATTTTCAATTCGGCAAGCGCGATGTAGTTGTAAATGGGCTTCTGGTGCAAAGTTAGAGCCGGCACATACCCATGAGGTCGCACCCCAAGCAAAAAATTCTAGCGCTTGATCATCCATACCACAGCCTAGTTGGATGTGTGGGTAATCTCGCGCTAACAAATGCAAGCGGTTGATATCACCGGTGCTTTCTTTTATGGCTTTGAAGTTGGCAGAGCGCCCGATTCGATCAAGGTACTCTTCACCCATATTTACGCCCATTCGTCCGGGGTAGTTGTAAAGCATGATGGGTAAATTCGCTGAGCGATCTACCGCTAGGGCATGCAAGGCATTTTCACGCTCAGTCGGCACAGAATAAGGAGGCGTTGCGACTAGCAAAGCGTCAGCGCCCAGCTTGGCGGCTGCCTCAGCATACTCTACAGACTCTTCTGTACGTAACGCGCCTGTTCCTACAATCAGCGGGATGCGATCACCTATGATGCTCTTGAATAGCTTCATCAGGTGCATGCGTTCTTCTTTGCTTTGCGCGTAATATTCACCCGTTGTGCCGGCCACGATCAAACCGTTGATACCCGTTTTTATCAGCAGTTCGATAACCGCTTCCAGCCCTTTTTCGTCGATGCTGTGATCGTCAAAATGTGGTGTTACCACAGGGGTATAAATGCCCTCAAAATCCATGAGTTCTCCAAAGATGATTAATACTTCCAATGACCCGATATCGAGCCATTGTATAAATTTAATTTAACTACTGATGGATCAAACGAGCGACACGTCACTGCACCTTGCGATCGCCAAAACCACTCGGATACTGCAATGCCGCCTGCAATGCTTTCATTGAGCTGGCAGAGCAGTCCGAGGTTGGCCGAGGCTCATACACAAAATTTTCATGATTCTTTTTGCCACGAATGTGCGTCACAGAATCTTTACCGCTGTTGCAATAAGTGCTTGCTGACATGTAGCGCATCACAAACCCTACTCGATCTTCAGATGAAGGATTTGGCCCGCCACCATGCAGTAGCTCAATGTTGTGCAATGAAAACTCACCCGGTTCTAACTCAACAGAAACGGCATCATCCTCATTCACTGGCACCAACATATCGTGATCATAGGCAAAAATATTTCCCTCTGATGAAGTCCGCTTACCAGTTTTATAAGCCTCGTGTGGATCACCTTCAATGTTCAACTTGCCCAAAGCACCCTGCTTGTGTGACGCGGGAATGACTTGCATTGCGCCGTTTGCAACCTTCGCCTCAGTCAGTGCAAACCAAACGCTCACTACCTCTGTTGACGATAAATTCCAATACGGAGTGTCCTGATGCCAAGGGACATACGAGTCCTTCCCTGCTTCTTTAATCGCTATATCACTACTCCACAGCACGACATCAGGACCAATCGCTGCTTCTACTGCATTTAGAATCACATCGTGATGCGCAATTTGATCCAGCAAAATCGAGATCAAATGCGGCTTGATAAAGGTTGCTTTCCCACGCAGTGTTGTCGCTTTATCCTGAAACGCCAGATAACGAGGGTAGAAGATCGCTACCTCTTGTGCCTGGAACGCTTGAATTGGCCAGTCAATTCCATTCGCTAAGTAGTTACTCTTGTCTAATATTGTTCTAATCATAATGGCCTCCGCAATGTTCACTCATCAACAGGTAGTGGATCGGGACGAACAAATATTTCCATTTGCTGATTCGACAAAGTCCAGTGGGCTTTTATTAATCTCACCATGCCTGCCGCATCCGCATTTTCTATAGATACAATCATTTCATCATGATGACCCGCTGCCTCAGCAAGGACATCTTCAAAATTTTGAATACGTGAACTGTAAAACGTCTGACTAATTCTCGCATGGTCAATCAACAGCCGCTCATAACTTGGCATGAGGTAAGGATTGGCAGCCATCTCACCCATTAGGGCATGGAATTGGTCATTCCAGTAAATCAGGCTATCAGTGTCACCTTTTGAGGCAGCACTGCGAAACTCAACTTGAGCCTCACGCATTTTATCAAGCTGTTTAATCGTCGCATTTTCAGCGGCTAATCGGCCTATCGCAGCGTACAGCATGGGTGCAGTTAAGAAGAAATTGCGCAGCGTTTTGTGATCCATCGATGCGACGGATGCGCCACGATTGTTAACAAGTTCCAGATACCCCTCACCTGCTAAACGTCTGAATACATCGCGCAGGGGAGTCCGTGAAATCTGATATTGTTCGCTCAGCTGAGTTTCATCCAGACTGGCACCTGGCGCTAGCTCCATCGTTAAAATCTGGCGTTTCAAATCGCTGTAGAGTTGGTTTTTTTTCATCAGTCCTCTTCGTTCAGCGCATCCATGGTAGGAATTTCACGTTCACGTCTCGCAATGTAATCTAGCAATTCATCATTGGTGCCAGCATCCATCGTCGGCTCCTGATATTCATGCAGCAATTTCTTCACATGGATCAAGGCACGATCAACCGTATTTTTGGCGCCCTCTGCTTGCCACTGCTCTATTGAATTATTATCAAATAACTCTGGCATAAAGAACGCGCGCTGAAAGTTTTCTAAGGTGTGCGGATGCCCCAAATAATGCCCCGCCGGGCCGACATCACGCACCGCAGACAGCGCCTCATCAAAATCATCCCAACGGATGCCTTCTGCCATGCGGTAGCCCATGGCGCACTGCTCTGCGTCCACCACAAATTTTGCCATCGAGCAATGCATACCCGCTTCATTCCAACCTGCCGAATGCCAGATATAATTCGCCCCAGACAGTAAAACGGCCATTAATGTGGTCGCACTTTCATAGCCCGCCTGCGCATCAAACTCTTTCGAGCCACCCAATGTGTTTGAGGTTCGCCAAGGAACTTTGTAGTGACGTGCCATTTGCCCGATCATAAAATTCATTAAGGAGATTTCAGGAGTGCCCGCCATCGGTGCGCCAGATTTCATGGAAACAGTACTGAGATAATGCCCGTAAATAGCTGGACAACCTTTGTTAATTACCTGAGTATAAGCAAGCGCAGATAAAGCTTCAGCATTAAGCTGCGCTACCGTCGGTGCAACTGACGCAGGGGTATTCGCACCACCCAAAACAAATGGCGAGCACAATACAGGCTGATTGTGTTTGCAGAACGCACGCATCGCACCCAACATGGTTTCATCCCAAACCAGAGGCGAGTTTCCATTCACATTACCCGTGACTACCGCGTGCGTTTTTAGAAACTCCTCCCCAAACATGATCTTGCACATATCCATCACGTCTTCAGCATTCTTGCCCGAAGTCGTCATTCCCATGAAGGTTTTGTCGGAGTGCTTCATAGAGGAATAGGTGATACGCAAATGTCGATGTGAAACGGGGTGATCCATTGGCTCAACGATATGATGCGCAGAGGAATGCATCGCCGGAGCCATGTGGGAGAGTTTATGGAAGTTTCCGAGGTCTTCTAACGTTGGCCAACGGCGCTTATTCTCTAGATCAACGATAAACGGCGCGCCGGTCATTGGAATGAACATTGACTGATTGCCACCGATGTTCACTGACTTGTCAGGATCACGCGCATGCATTTTGATAGTTTCAGGGATAGTGCTGATCAACTCTTCGATTAAACCACGATCAAACCTTACCCTATGACCGTCTACTTCAGCCCCAGCAGCTTTCCATTGCTCAAGCGCAATCGGGTCGCGAAAATCAACGCCTACTTCTTCCAAAATTGCCATGGATGCCGCATCAATTTTGAGAACCTGCTCCTCACTCATTGGCTCCGTTAGCGGGATACCCCGAGTCAACTGAGGTAACATTTCAATTTTTGTGGTTAAACGCTCTTTTTTGCGACTACCTCTGCCTCGTCTTTTTGTGCCAACTGCATCCATTTTCACACTCACTTCAATGTATACAAGGTGTGTACAATATCTGATTGCGGACTATTTGCCAAGCTTTTCATTATCAGACAGTCTGTTGGCACTGACTAAGTCTTTGCATGCACCCCTTGTTCCAGTGTAATCTTTGCCCGCACCGAAGGATTGATAATACTCTTAATCAGA
>Ga0209828_1001874_pt1 | contig 18257 bp, 11 predicted proteins | sample MaitaG_FD_187429 | JGI IMG/M metagenome (GOLD analysis project Ga0209828, IMG submission 187429) | Marine algal microbial communities from Maine, USA - Maine_Asex2 metaG (SPAdes) (version 2) | ecosystem: Host-associated > Algae > Red algae > Unclassified | place: Maine, USA | collected 2015-01-05 | reverse complement strand
GGAACCACCAGTGGAGCGGTAGGCGTTTTTCTATGGATGGTTGACGCCGAATTTGAATTTTGCGGACAAGTAGAGAATTACTTCGACTACGGAAATGTAACGCTCATTCGATAATCACTTTTACTGGAGAGGGTTCTCGCAGAGACGTGAGAATTCAATCTTCTAAAAACCGCAACTGCCCCTGCAACTATTTCTGTCATCTGCCCCTACAAACTGCCATCTGCATCTGCCCCTGCAAACTGCCCGCTGACATCTGCCCCTGCAAACTGCCATCTGCATCTGCCCCTGCAAACTGCCCGCTGCCCTCTGCCCCTGCAACTATTCCTGCCACGTGACCCTGCAAACTGCCATCTGCATCTGCCCCTGCAAACTGCCCGCTGCCACCTGCCCATGCCCCTGCAAACTGCCCCTGATTTCCCTATCTTCAGGAAATGAAAAAAGCTGCCTTGCTGCTGTTGATGTTTTTTGCTTTATTTGCGATTGCTTGTAAGTCTTCTTACGAACCAGTGAATAACGAAAGCAAGGAAACCAAGTTCGGAGAAATAGCCAATTACACGGGTTCTCTCGCTGAGAAAGCCATGGTCGTAACGGCGCATCCAGAAGCATCTCGAATTGGTGTAGAGATTCTACAAAAAGGAGGAACGGCAGTCGACGCAGCTGTTGCTGTTCAGTTTGCGCTCACCGTTTGTTATCCGCGAGCCGGCAACATTGGTGGTGGTGGCTTCATGGTTTACCGTTCCACAATGGGGGAAATAAACAGCCTCGATTTCCGTGAAAGGGCTCCACAGGCTGCGAGTCATGATATGTATCTCGATAGCTTGGGCAATGTTGTGCCCGGCAAGAGCACCGAAACGCATCTGGCGGTAGGCGTTCCTGGAACCGTAGACGGAATGATTCGAGCCCATGAAAAATACGGCAAGCTCGAATGGTCCAACTTAGTACAGCCGGCCATTGATTTGGCGCGCAATGGCTTTTCCATTTCCGAGATTGAATCTGATCTAATCAACGAATATCAAGCAGCATTTAAATCAGCAAATACAACAGCTCAGTATTTTCAATTTGAAGACAGTTTGCGAGCAGGAGAAAAATTCAAGCAAGAAGATTTGGCAAAAACCTTCGAAAATATACGTGACAATGGAAGAGCAGGATTTTATGAAGGAGAAGTGGCAGAATTATTCTTGAACGAAATGAAGAGAGGTGGAGGAATAATTACACAGTTTGACCTCGATGATTACAAGGCAGTTTGGCGAGAGCCTGTGACTAGAGATTATCAAGAAGATTACCGCATCATTTCCATGGGGCCGCCTTCCAGTGGAGGAGTGATTGTTTTGCAATTATTGGAGATGATGGAGGAAATAGAAACGAAGAAGAACGGTTTCATGTCTCTGGAGAACATTCATCAAATGACAGAGGCTGAGCGCTTGTCTTATGCCGACCGCGCACTGCATTTAGGCGATCCCGATTTTTGGGATGTGCCCGTTGAGGGACTTTTATCGGAAGAGTACATCGCAAAACGACGCGCATTAATTGATCCGTTAAAAGCCACACGAACCGATCGAGTAGAAGCTGGGAATCCTCCGGGAGCCACTGGTAAGGCACTTTCACCATTGCCCAAGGAGAGCAAGGAGACTACCCACTTTTCCATTGTAGATGCGGAGGGAAATGCGGTCTCAATCACCACAACTCTCAACCTGAATTTTGGTTCGAAGATCTTCGTGGACGGCGCTGGATTCTTGCTGAACAATGAGATGGATGATTTCAGTGCCAAGCCTGGAGTGGCCAACTTCTTCGGCTTAGTTGGCTCTCAAGCCAATGCCATTGCACCGGGAAAGCGCATGCTGAGTTCTATGTCGCCTACCATTGTAGAAAAAGACGGCAACTTGTTCATGGTGCTTGGAACCCCAGGAGGTTCAACCATCATCACCAGTGTTTTCCAATGCATCCTCAACGTGGTAGAGCACGGCATGAGCATGCAAGAGGCAGTAAACGCTCCTCGTTTTCACCACCAATGGAAGCCGGATACACTTTACTACGAGTTTGATGCTTTTTCAGACGACTTGAAAGAGCAACTCCGCAAAATGGGGCATCGACTCAAAGCCCGCGGAAGTCTCATCGAGAAGAGAACCATCGGGAAGGTGGACGCTATTTTGGTGCGTGATGACGGCTTGCTAGAGGGCGCTGCAGACATTCGGGGAGAAGATACTTCCTTAGGTTTCTAGTGAAAATTAGAAGCATTCTCAGTGAAATTATTTACGAACCTTTCGTCGGTATCGACGTTTATATTTTTAAAGAATCGTGTCAAAAGCAATTAGTATTTTCTGGTTTCGTCGTGATCTTCGACTAAACGACAATGCAGGTTTTTATCGAGCCTTGCGCAGCGGTGAGCAGGTGCAGCCTTTGTTCATTTTTGATAGCACTATTTTAGATCGACTCAGCAGTAAATCAGATGCACGTGTTCAGTTTATTCACGATGCGATCAGTAAACTCGACGAAGAATTAAAAAAGTATGGATCTCGCCTTTGGGTGAGGCATGGCAAGCCGATCGAAGTTTGGAAACAGTTGACGGAGGAAAAGGACATTGCATCCGTATTTACCAATCGAGATTATGAGCCTTATGCTTTGAAAAGAGACAAAGCTGTTTATCGATTATTGGGAGAGCAATCAATTCCCTTCAAGGGCTTTAAGGATCAAGTGATATTCGATAAAAATGAGGTGCTCAAAAAGGATGGAAAACCTTATACCGTCTTTTCGCCTTATGCAAAAGTATGGCGGGCGCAACTCACTGATTATTTTCTAAAGAGTTATCCTACTGAAAAATACTTCTCAGCACTCAGTCAAAGTAAAAGAAATAAAATTCCGAGTTTAAAAGAAATCGGATTTGAAAAGAGCAGCTTGCCAATTCCCACGACATCTGTAGAGGATGATTTGATTCGAAAGTACAAAGAGCAGCGCGACATTCCGGGAATTTCGGGTACTAGCAAGCTGGGCATTCACTTGCGATTTGGAACGGTGAGTGTTCGCGAATTGGCTAGACGCTCGCAGCCATTGAGTTTTACATTTCTCAGTGAGCTGATTTGGCGTGATTTCTACCACATGATTATTTATCATTTTCCGCATGCGGCAAAAGATAGTTTTAAGCCGAAATACGATCACATTCCTTGGATTAATGACGAAAAACAATTTGAGGCTTGGTGTCAGGGAATGACAGGTTATCCGATGGTGGATGCGGGCATGCGTGAATTAAATGCAACGGGTTATATGCACAACCGTGTGCGCATGGTAACGGCCAGTTTTTTAACCAAGCACTTGTTGATTGATTGGCGTTGGGGAGAGCGATATTTTGCAGACCGCTTGTTGGATTTTGATTTAGCAGCAAACAATGGAGGTTGGCAATGGGCGGCCAGTAGCGGCTGCGATGCAGCGCCGTACTTTCGAATATTCAATCCGGAATTACAGTTTAAGCGTTTTGATGGCGATGCAAAATACGTACGCAAGTGGGTACCCGAATTTGGGACTCCAGCTTATCCAAGGCCCATTGTTGAACACAAAATGGCGCGATTGCGTGCCATAGAAACGTACAAGACGACTTTGAAGCCCAACGGATAAAATGCCGGATGAGTCGAGAAGAGCTTACAAGAACATTAACTTTACGCAGTGCCGAAATTTACAGTACTTGGAATGATGTCGGGCAGCTCCTTAGATGGAGTTGACCTAGCGCTTTGTGTTTTTGAACAGCGCGGAACCCAATGGAGTTTTCAGATTTTGCAAAGCGATTGCGTTCCCCTAGGAGCGGAATGGGAAGAGAGGCTTATTCAATTGCCAGAAGAAAATGCGGAGGCTTACTTGCAAGCGCATGCCGAATTTGGGCATTTTTTGGGAGCAACAGCAAGGGCTTTCTTGGAAAATAAAGAGGCAGACTGGCCAGTAGATCTTATTGCATCTCACGGCCACACCATTTTCCATCAACCAGCAAAAAAATACACGGGACAAATTGGAGATGGTTCGGCCATCGCAGCTCAAACGGGCATCGACACATTGAGTGATCTTCGTGCCATCGACATTGCCCGTGGAGGTCAAGGCGCTCCGATTGTTCCCATTGGAGACCAACTCCTTTTTTCGGAATACAAATACTGTCTGAATTTGGGAGGAATCGCCAACGTCTCCGATAAGCGAACCGATCGAATAATTGCTTACGACATTTGCGGCTGCAATCAGTTGCTCAATAAAATCGCCAACCGTCAAGGACTTGCTTACGATGACGGCGGTAAGCTGGCTCGATCGGGAAAGGTGAATAAAGAATTACTGGGGTCGCTAAATGAGTCTGCATTTTACGCTCAAGCACCTCCCAAATCCTTGAGTAATTTTTGGGTGCAATCAATTCCTGTACAAAAGCTCACCGCGAGTACCTTGTCTAATGAGGATGTATTGGCAACTGCCTGTGAACACATTGCTCAACAGGTTGTCGCTGCGGTTCAGGCAAAAGAATCCACTGATGCTGACAATGATAAAATGCTGATCACTGGTGGCGGCGCATTCAATGCCTATTTGGTGGAGCGAATTGCTGAATTAAGTGCGCTGGATTTGGTAGTACCAGACAGGGAGTTGGTAGAAAATAAAGAAGCTTTGGTAATGGCATTTATTGGTGCACTCAATTTGAACAATGAAGTCAGTGCCTTTTCTTCTGTAACCGGAGCTGAGCAAAATTCGATTCTTGGCGCCTTGCACAAAGCGGGTATTACTTCCTGAGGGAACTGAAATTATGGGACAAGAAAAAATATTGCTCACAGGCGGAACGGGATTCGTTGGTCATCACTTATTGCGAAAGTTACTGAATGCCAATCAGCAATTTCCGGTGCCCATTCGAGCCATATATCGAAGTACTTCAGATCCCACGATCATGAAAAGTCTCCCATCGGAAATTGAATGGTTCGAAGCCGATGTTTTAGACGTCGTTGCATTAGAAGATGCTTTCGAGGGAATTACCCACGTTTATCATGCAGCTGCTCAAATTTCCTTCAATCCATCGGATTACAAGTCGATGCGCCAGATCAATATTGAAGGCACAAAAAACATGGTAAATCAGGCTTTGGAAAGTGGCGTAGAAAAATTCATTCACCTGAGTTCCATTGCTGCAATCTCAAGACCTAGTGGGAAAAAGATCGTCGAAGGAGATCCATCGAAATTTGAAAACCTTCCATCCGAATATGGCAAAACAAAGTACAAGGCGGAAATGGAAATTTGGCGATCAATTGCCGAAGGATTGAATGCCGCGATAATTAATCCGGCACTTATTTTGGGGCCTTGGAAATGGAATCAAAGTTCTGCACGTTTGTTTGATCGAGATGGTTTTATTTCGAAAGTTTATACAAACGGTGAAACGGGTTTTATTGATGTGCTAGATGTGGTTGATGCCATGTATTTATTGATGAACAGCGAAGTAACTGCCCAGCGTTTTATTGTTGCTGGAGAAAACCTTTCACTGCGAACCGTATTTGATTGGATGGCAGAGGATTTAGAAATTGAAAAACCCAGTTTCGAATCACCCGAATGGCTGTCGGCATTTATGTGGCGAGTTTTACGGGTGATGCACAAGCTGACGGGAAGCGATCCATTGATTACGCAAGAGACCGCTCGAACAGCTCACAGTCAAAGAGAATACTCGGGTGAGAAGTTTGCCGAACAATTTCAGTTTAAGTATCGATCCATTCGGGAAGCCGTTCGGCGTACCTGTGTCATTAAAAAATCGGGTCAACGACCTTACTAAGCTGTTGTTAGTTGTTAGTTGTTAGTTGTTAGCCTTTAGCATTTAGCATTTAGCTCTTGCTCAGTGAGAGCGGGAGATTTTCTCCTGCGGTGGAATAGTTTTGGCTCTCCATTTTTCCCAACTAACAAAAATCCGTTCGGAGCCTTCATGCACATTCAATGGGAGATGTTAATCAAGGCAAGAAACTCAGCAACTCAGTAATTCACTCACTCAGTAACTATCCTGTGGATTAATCCAAGCTAGTAGCGTAGAAAACTCGCCAATTCGCCAACTCGCCAACTCGACAATTCCGTTCGGAGCCTTCACGCACATTCAATAGGAGATGTTAATCAAGGCAAGAAACTCAGCAACTCAGTAATTCAAGTTTCGGCAGTTCAAATATTTGTTCAATCAAATGATAATCACTGATTTAACATCCGAATCGAAGAGCAAATTCGGTTTGCAGTCGAAAGGCTAAATAAAGCTATTAGCTGGTGTCTATATCTAGACTCAATAAATTGCAGACAATATTTTGGATTTGCAAATTGCACCTATTATCCATCGGATAAGCCAAAAACGGCCTTCAAGAAATAGCTGGTTCCCGACGACTAGCCTTGAGAGCAATTAAGCGTTAAGAAATGAGGACTCATCGGGAGCCAGTGTTTGAGCAGAAAGCCTAGTATCTAGTGCTATAATAGACTGCCATTCAATGCTTTCTGTGAGTTTCAGCATTTCAGCTTTAATTGCCTTTTTTCATGATGGCAATGCAGCGTAATTTCTTGTGAGCCTGGTTCCCGACGACTTGAATTTTTGGTTCTTTTTTTTCAAGAAAAAAGAACAATCCGTGCACGATGCATAAATGATTCAAGCACCTTAAGTTTAAAGCCGTATCTGTCAAAATATTATTCAGAAAGAACGGATCTCGATAAAGCAACTGCCGAAACGTGAGTCAGTAATTCACTCACTCACTCAGTAACTTCCAAGTAAGTCCAAGCTAGTAGCGTAGAAAAACTCGCCAATTCGCCAACTCGCCAATTTCGTTCGGAGCCTTCAGGTACATTCAATAGGAGGTGTTAATCAAGGCAAGAAACTCAGCAACTCAGTAATTCACTCACTCAGTAACTATCCTGTAGATTAATCCAAGCTAGTAGCGTAGAAAAATTCACCAATTCACCAATTCTTTCGCCAACTCACCAACTCACCAATTCACCAATTCACCAATTCACCAACTCGCCCACTCGCCAATTAGTCGGCGGTGCGCAGCGTTTCATCAACTTCCGAAGCCTTTCTCGCGGGAAAGTAGGAAGCAACAAAAGTGATGATGATGATCGTGAGAAAAACCAATAGAAAATCGGGCCACTGCATTTCTACAGGATAAGCTTTGAGAAGGAGTGAGTCGCCATGAAGTTCTATGAAGCCATACTTTTGCTGAGCAGCACAAAATAAAAAGGCAGCTAGCATGCCCAGTAAACTCCCAGTAATGGAGAGTAGAACTCCTTCCAGCAAGAAAATATTTCGAATGAATTCTTTCGTTCCGCCCATCGCTTTCAAAATGGCAATGTCTTTACTTTTTTCCAATACCAACATCGACAAAGATCCGATGATGTTGAAAGAGGCAACAATTAATATCAATGATAAAATGAAGTACACGGCCCACTTCTCGGTCTTCATTACTTTGTACAAAAACTCCTCTTGTTCGTATCGATTTTTTACGTCGAAGTCATGGCCTAAGATTTCCTTTAATTGGGATTGTACCGCATCGCTATTATCAGGATCAGCGATGGCTATTTCGATCGAACTCACCTGATTAGGCTGGTAGTCTAGAATTTCTTGTCCGAAAGAAAGCGGAACAAAAATGTAGTCCTTATCAAATTCTTCTTGAATAGTGAAAGTACCAATTGGCTTAATCGCTCGAATGTTGAAAGCCTCTTCGGGATTCATTTTCTTCTTCGCCGATCGTCGCGGCATAAAAATATCCAACTTGTCAAAGTCGCTGAACACATCGATACGCAATGCTTTTTCGATGCCTCTTCCCACCACGGAATAGGGAATGTCTCGATCCTTTAAAATGTACTGGCCCCGCAATATGGTGGTATCAACACCTGAAACGTTTCTGAATTCCTGATCAACGGCTTTCATTCGACAAGGAGTCGTCTTGTCTCCGTATCGCAAAACAGCCAATTCTTCGAGCACAAGGGAAACGGCATCAACGCCATCGATGGCACGGATTCGCTCCAAGACTTCTTGATCGGTTTCGAAGATTTTCCCTTTGGTAAGGCTGACTTTGAAATCGGGATTGAAGCTGTCGTAAAGAGATTTTACGATTCCTTCGAATCCATTGAAAACGGAGAGTACTACAACGAGAGCAAATGCCCCACAGAACATGGCCGTTGCCGAAATCATCGAGATCAGATTGATCGCACTAGTCGATTTTTTTCCGAACAGATAGCGGCGGGCAATATTAAAGGCAAGTTTCATGGAGCTAACTGATAGGAGCTACTGCCGAATTTACAGCGCTTCGTCTTCGTCAATTTTTGGTGGATCGTTTTTGCGCTCATCGCCGAGTTTCTTAAAAAGCTCATCCATTTTGAACACCTCGTCCATGGTGTCATCGATGTGAAATTCCAGTTCCGGAATTTTACGCACTTTGTTTCTGATTTGAGCAGCCATATACTTTCGGAAAGAGAAGGTGTTGTTGCGTATGCCAGCTAGCACCACTTCATTGTCTTTGTCCTTGGCATTGAAAATACTGAGGTAAACGCGCGCTTGTCCCAAGTCGGGAGTTAGCTTCACTTTGCTTACCGTAACCATGGCTCGGCCCCAAAGTGCGAAGCCCTCTTTGCGAAAAACATCACTCAGCGTTTGCTGAATCAGTTTGCCTACTTGTAATTGTCTACGCGATTCCATTTTATTCTTTCTCTCAATTATTTCCTGGGCAAATGCTGATGTCAATTATCATGCATTCTCCAGATCTTCAAAATTACTACTTCCACATCATCTGCATCAATTTAAAAGCCTTTCAACACAGAATGATTGCTGCCATACAATCGAATCTTTGAAGAAATCGTTCCATCTTCAGGCCGATTCAGGCAGATTTTGACTTTCAAAGACTGTGATTGAGTTATAGAACAGTCAACGTATCTTTGACGGATTCCAATCAATGAGTAGTTTCTTCCGCATTCTTGCCCTTTTCAAGCCTTATCGGCTTTTCGTGGTACTCAATCTGATCAGTAATCTCATTTCGATACTGTTCTCATTGGTATCACTGACTTTGATCGCACCTTTTCTGGGCATTTTGTTCGACAAAATCGAGCCCATAAAGGCCGAGCCAAGCTTCAGTGGTAACCCTGGCGACCTCATCAATTATGTGATCCAGCAGTTCTACTACCAGCTTACGGCGGTAATTGAGACGAACGGAAAGCTCGAAGGATTGCTCTTCATATGTGGGGTGGTCATTACTGCTTTCTTCATCAAGAACCTATTTCGCTATCTCGCGCTCTTTTTTCTGGCGCCCATTCGCAATGGAGTCATCAAAGATTTGCGATCGAATGTCTATAAAAAGGTCTTGGCTTTGCCTATTGGATTCTACAATGATCAAAAGAAGGGCGACGTCATCGCTAGAAATACAGTGGATGTACAGGAAGTAGAATGGGGAGTGCTGAGTGTAATTGAGCTGGTGTTTCGCGAGCCGCTCACGATCTTTCTCTATGTTATAGCCTTGTTTTTCATCAGTCCTCGGCTCACAATAATGGCCATAATCATATTGCCATTGACGGGGCTCATTATTGGAGGAATTGGAAAAAGCTTGAAGAAAGTTTCAGCAGCGGCCATGAATCAACTCGGTGATCTGCTTTCGACATTGGAGGAAAGTATGACGGGCATCAAAATCATCAAGGCTTTTGGGGCCGAGCCCACCCAATTCAAGCGATTCGATTCAGAAAACGCACATCAGGAAGAGCTGATGAACTCCATGTTGCGACGCCGTTATTTGGCTTCTCCCTTGTCGGAGTTTCTGGGAATATGTGTGGTCGTGGTGGTCTTGTATTTAGGTGGGCGAATTGTTTTGGGTGAAGGCGGATTGCAAGCCGATCTCTTCATTACGTTCATGGTCATTTTCTCTCAAATCATCAATCCAGCGAAGGCTTTTACCAATGCGTATTACCACATCATCAAGGGCATTGCCTCGATGAATCGCATTGAGGAGTTGTTGGGTAGGGGAGAAGAGATAAAAGAAGCCGAGAATGCCATAGCGGTGTCTGACTTTTCAAAGGCTTTGACTTTTGAAGGAGTTGAGTTTTCTTACGACCATAATCGAAAGGTTTTACAGGATGTTTCTTTCGAGTTGAAGAAAGGAGAAACCTTGGCACTTGTTGGGCAGTCGGGATCTGGAAAAACCAGCATGGCCGATTTGATTCCGCGCTTTTACGACATCAATGCTGGTTCGATTAAGATCGATGGCTGCGACATTCGTGCATTTAAAATCCGCGACTTGCGGTCATTGATCGGAGTAGTGAGTCAAGAACCGATACTCTTCAACGAAAGCGTACACAACAACATCGCATTGGGTCTAGAAAATGTAGATCGAGAAGCGGTGGTTCAAGCGGCACAAATTGCCAATGCGCACCCCTTCATTTCTCGCTTAGAAAATGGCTATGATACCAACATTGGAGAAGGCGGTAAAAAGTTGAGTGGCGGCGAGCGCCAGCGGCTTACAATTGCCCGAGCTGTTTTACGCAACCCACCAATTTTGATCTTAGACGAAGCCACTTCATCGCTCGATTCTGAGTCTGAAAAGTTGGTACAGGATGCGCTCGAAAACCTCATGCAAAGTCGAACCTCTCTCATCATTGCACACCGTTTGTCGACGATCCAGAATGCCGACAAAATATTGGTTTTGAAAGACGGACGGATCATTGAGAGCGGCAATCACGAAGACTTACTACGCAAGAAAGGCAATTATCACCGTTTGGTGGAGCTGCAAGCTTTCTGATTTTTGTATTTTAGTGAGCTCATTCGGCTTTGACGGTACGTCCGTGCATCCGTTTACTGCTGAATTCCTTCTAAGGGAAAGAAGAAACTAGTTATAATAAAACCAAAAAAAACCCACGATTATGGTTCTAAACCTTACCAAATTGTTGTGTCTAATTCTGTTGCTTAATTGCAGTGGATTAATGGCGCAAATTTCTATTACCTCAGAAGATCTACCGAGTGTAGAAACCAATGTTTTACTAGCGAGCTTAAAAGACACACCACTTGATTTGGGTACCGAATCGGAAGGTGCTACGTGGGATTTAAGTACTCTGGACAAAAGTGACATCACCAATGTTACGTTTGGAGCAGTAGCTGATAGTGAAGATCCTTTCAGTTTTCCCGACTCTGATTTTGCGAGAGTAGGAGATTTGAGCTCTTTGATTGGAATTGATATTTCAGACTTGATTCCATTGGAGATTCCACCAGGGACCGCCTTCTACAAAGTAGATTCGGAGGGCAATGTTGGCGTTCAGGGAATCAGTATCTACCTCAATGTTTCTGGCATTGGAGATCTTGGGCAGGCTAGATTGTATGCCGAGCCAGATTATCAGTTTTGGCATGTTGGTGTTTATGGTGATGCATTTTCCAATACTTCTATTATGACTTTGGAGCAAAGCTTGGACGACATAGATCTTCCTTTGCCAGCAGGTTCAGTTCTTCAATTAACGGTCAACATCACAACAGAAGTGAACATTGACGGATATGGAACGATGACCACTCCAGACTTTGAAGAAGAAGTGTTGCGATACACGGAAATATCAGATTTGAGTGTTTACGCTGATATCTTGACGTTTGGGTTGCCAATTTTTCCAGAACCTTTGGTTGATACGATGATCAATACAACCACATTGCGTTTTTATGCAAAGGACATCGGTTACCCAATCGCTTCGATCAACTATTTGGATGATCCTGCGGTTCCCAATTCGATTGAGTTTTTGGCTTTGCCAGATGCGCCAGAGGTCGATTTCTCGACTTCATCAACTCCTTCGGGATGCTTAACGGTTCAATTTAACAATGACACAGATGGCTTTGCGGCCAATTGGTTTTGGGATTTTGGAAATGGACAAACGAGTTCGGAGGAAGAGCCTCAGACTACTTTTGATGCACCAGGAGAATACAGCGTTACGCTCACTGGAATTACTTTCGACGGCGCTGGAATTTCTACCACAGAAACCGTTGAGGTTGTTTGTGAGGAAGCTGTTTCCGACTGGGTGGCATCTTATTCGGGAACCAATTGTTTAGAAGTAACTTTCTTCAACAACTCGGAGGGAGATGTTGCCTCTGTTGCTTGGGACTTTGGAGATGGAAATGTAAGCACAGACGAGACTCCGACTTATGAATATGCCGAAGAAGGCATTTACGATGTAAGCCTAACAGTGACTGGCGTTGGTGGTGATGAAAATACCAGCAGTTCGCAAGCCATTGTGAGTTGTACGGAATTGTCTGCCGCTTTTGAAGCTGACACCAAAGACTGTCCCGAGGTTGCGTTCATGAACAGCACAACTGGATTAGCTACCTCGTACCAGTGGGATTTTGGAGATGGCACTACGAGCGACGAGGAAAACCCAACACACGCATTTGGTGAGGACGGTGATTATGTGATTACACTCACTGCATTTTCGGGTGATTTGGCAACGAATGCGGTTCAAACAACAGTAAACATCAATTGCTTCAGTGGAATTGAAGAGCTGTTGAGTGCATCGCAATTCACATTGGCTCCCAATCCAGCAAACAACTTCATTCAATTAGAATTGAAGGATGCTTTGACAGAAGATGCTACAGCAGAAATTATCGACATTTCAGGTAGAACCTTACAAACACAGATTTTGCCAGTAGGCAGTTTGAGTATGGGGATGGAACTCTCGGGTATGTTAAATGGAATTTATTTGATCAAATTACAAGGAAGTGGGAAGGCTGTTTACTTATTGAACAGGTTTGTTGTGAATAACTAACACTTGCGCGAGCCTTTTACGTCAAAGCCCAGATGAGAGTTACACCTTATCTGGGCTTTGTCTATGGCCGATTTTGGTAACATAGTATTACCTACTACATTCTAAAATGACCATGAAACGATTACATATCAAAATAAATTGAATGATTGATTAAAATTTTTAATTGTTTAGAAAGTATTGCTAATCAATGATTTATGCTTTTGTTGGCATGATTATGGTAGTTTTACATCCAGAAGAGAGGGCGACTATGAGTTGGTACAAAGAATTGCTACAAAAGCCAATAGGTATTTTCCTCACATTTTGTTTAACTATGCTACTGGTTAGCAGCGAAGTGCTGGGAGGAGTTTTAGAGTTTGATTATCAAAGTGAATGTTCGGCAGTAACCGGCCTAGCTGATTTGTTAATTATTCCTGCGGGAGCAGACTTATACGAAGTCTCTCTTGACGACGGTTTGAGCTATCAAGCAGCTGGCGATTATTCTTTCACGATCAACGTCCTAAGTAATTCTTCCATAGAAGTAAAAATACGCGCATCCGACGGCTGCGAAAGCTTATCTGAGCTCATCCAATTCATCATACCTCCAAATCCTACTGGCTCAATTCTTCAACAAGGTTGTGCCGATTCTGGTGGATTGATCTTCGTTGAAAATCCTGGAGACAACTATCATGTAGAATGGTTCGCTGCCGCAACCGGCTCGGAGCCAGCTGCGGGAAATCCAACTGAGATATTGAACGGTAGTATTTTCGAACCCAATACAACAGGAACATATTTTGCCCAAATAGTACACAATGTGAGTGGATGCTCCAGTGCCGAAAGGTTGGGCATTGAGTTTTCATTGCTACCGCCAGTAGAATTGGAAATTTACGGATTCGAGTGCGATCCACAAGGATTCGTAACATACATGCTAAACGGTGTTGGCGGATCTGGAAGTGACTACACTTTAAGTACCAGTTTTGAGTGGGTGAAAACGGATGAATATTTTCTCATTGAAGGCGTCACCGGCGGATCAACTCCTACGGTATCCATTCAAGATGGCAATGGATGCAGCACTGGGAGCTTTGTTTTACCTGCTGAATTGTGTTTTTGCTCTGATCTAGTTGTGAATACGCCTTCTGCCAGCGAAACTTTGGTTTCTTACTGTCCAGGAGATCCTATTCCATCTTTGAGTGTAGACTTGCCACCCAGCACACAAGGTATTCGATGGTACGCCGATTCAATAGGATATCAACCAGCTGAAGGTTTGCTGTCTGGAGCTTTCTCTGAGCAATTTCAACCAGAGAGCGAAGGAACTTACTATGTAACATATTACGACAGCATCAACGGTTGCGCGAGCCCCGAAAGGCTGGCCATTCAGGTAGAAGAGTTGGATGAATTGGAAGTCTTCCAAGGAGCTTCAACATGTTCAGCCGATTTGCAGACATACACAGTAGAGTTAGAGGTGGAAGGTGGATTGAGCGATTACACGGTAACAGCTACGGGATACACAGTTGCTGGAAGTGGTGGTGAATACAGTGTTGCTGGCATTCCGGCTGGAGTTGCAATTACTGTACAGGTAGTAGATGCAATAAATTGTACCACAGATGATTTTGTTGTGGAGCCAATTGATTGTTCTTGTTCTCAATATTCAATTCCTGATTTTACCAGCGATCAAACTAGCTTCATTCTTTGCGAAGGTGAGGCGATACCTACATTATCTGTTTCGGTCGATTCACCAGACTATACAGTTTTCTGGTACGAAGACAACAATGCAACAGTTCCTGCGCTTGGTCAAACATCAGGCTTGAATCAAGAGGCGTTTTTGCCAAACGAATTAGGAAATTACTACGCCACTGTTGTACATACGGCAAGTGGCTGCGAAACTTTTGAGTGGTTGTCTTTCTCGGTTCAGTCTTTGGCTCCTTTGACGGTTTTAGAGGGATCAGCAGATTGTAGCAATACGCTTGAGAATTATGAAATAAACTTTAGTGTAGAAGGAGGTTCTGGCTCGATGTTCAGCATTGATGCAGGAGCATTCGTGCTGCAAGAAATAGGAGGAATGTATTCGATTGCCAATGTTCCAAGTGGAACTCCGATCACAATCTCAATAGAAGATGAGTTTGGATGTCAATTGAACAATGTGGTTTTGTCGACCATCGAATGCAGTTGCAACTCTTTGACCATTGAAAAGCCGATTCCGATGGAAGAAGCCATTGTTATATGTGCCGAACAAGAAACCATCACGATTGCAGTTCAAGATCCCGGAGATGGCTTTATAGTAGAGTGGTACATGGATGTCGACTTGTTGCTTCCTGCCAGTGGACTAACTGCTGGAAATCATGGAGAGATCATCACCGTACCAGCAGCTGATGTTTACTTTGCTGCCTTACGCGACCTTGCTTCCGGTTGTTTGGGTCCATCCAATGCCGGAATCATGGTAGAGCCTGTGAGTCCGATCACGGCTACAGCGAGCAATTTCGAATGCACAGGAGACTTGAGCTCATTTGAAGTGTACTTTGAAATAGCGGGTGGCATGGGCGGACCTTATACCGTAGTGAGTCCAAATGGCCCAGTGATGTCAGTAGGAGAGGGCTTCTTGATGAGCGCTGTTCCAGAAGGTAGTTTCATTGAATTGACTGCAGTGGACGCCATGTCTTGTTCGATTACGAACTTAACATTGAACACTTACATCTGCGATTGCGATCCGACTGATTTGCCATTTGTTCAAGGTCAAAAAGAATATCTGATTTGCGAGGGTGAAGAATTACCCATGTTGAGTATGCTCGATCCGGGCGAAGAATACACCATCAGATGGTTCGACTCGGAAGAAGCGGCCGAGCCGATAGCAATTGGTCTCGATTTTCAGGCTTTGAGCATGAATTCTTACTACGCAGATCTTGTGCACTTGTCTTCCGCTTGTGCATCTTACTCAAAAACGGAAATCACGATTGATGTATTAACACCAATCGTTGTGGAGGAAATGGCTCACACTTGCCAGCAAAACGGATTGGCTTATGATCTAGAGATTAGTGTTTCTGGAGGATTGGGAGCGGGTTACCTCTTGGATGCGGGAAGTTTTGAAACCGATAAGAGCGCAGAGGGAACTTACATCATTCGCAATATACCGAGCGATGTCTCGGCTGACTTGCTAGTAGGCGATCCGATTGGTTGTCTTTCGGACTATCAAAGTTTTGAAGCCTACCACTGTGAGCTGCCACCACCTCCGAATGCACTGCTCATGCCTACTGCTTTTTCACCCAACAACGACGGGATGAACGACAGCTTCAAGATTGCTGGAAACAACATTGTGGATGCTCAAATAGCCATCTACAATCGTTGGGGCGAACCGGTCTTCCTTGGATCGCATGGCAGCGAAGGCTGGACTGGCCTCTACGACGGTCAACCTGCGGAAGTAGGAGTGTACACCTACTTCGTAGAGGTGCAATATGACGATGGTCAAACTGATCTCATTCCGGGCAACATTGTACTACTTCGATAATCTGCGCGGATCTTCATTTCTTTCTACAAATATTTCACTTCCGGTCTATTTACTGCTCAAAGTCTACAGCTGCTGTAAAAAGCTTGTCTGATAAGAATCAGTTTTGACATATCTCTCAATGGTAAATTTTGGCAATTCAAGCGGGCTCGGAAATGTAAACTTTCCAGAAATCGTCTGGCGGTAACTCCACAATAGAGCCAATCGGACAAAGCTCTCCCTTGTCCGATCATCCCTTGAAGTAAAACTTTATCAATAAAAGTGTTTTTTACTGACAGTTTGAAATTGGAAGTGAAAAAAGGTTGTTTGTGATTGATAATCAATGGGTTGGGTTGCTATGTTGGGGTTGTAATTGTAAGATTGACACAATTTACTTTGTGTAATTAGTAAGCAAATTGACTCTTTTTCATTTTTTGGCATGGTCTTCGGACTATCCTCAATAGCCAAGTTAATGAGATCGTAAGGTCTCGAAATGAAAATGAAGTTTATTATGTGGAACTCAAAATTTTGGGTGCTGATGTGCACCCTTGTGTCAAGCACACTCCTAACTATTAATTGCTACTCGAATACCGGTTTGGTATTTCACCAAGGAAGCTGGGATGAAGTAAGAGCTCTGGCCAAAGAGCAACAGAAACCCATTTTTGTGAAGGTGTATGCAGAATACTGCATGCCTTGCAAGATGATGGAAGACTACGTATTCACTGACACCAAAGTAGCAGGAGTCTTTTCTGAAAATTTCGTCAATTTCAACGTCGACCTTCAATCATTTGAAGGCAGTCTGTTCCAGCTAGCCTACGAAATCAAAGCCGTACCCGATCTTTTGTTCTTCTCCCCAGAAGGTATGCTCGTGAGCAGAGAAAAAGGGGCGAAAACCAAAGATGAGCTTTTGGGTTTTGCTCAGCGTGCGATCACTCAGATGGAGTTGGAAGTAGCAGACGATCAAAGAGAGATCGTTTCTACAAAGAAGAACAGGGAACCCAGTAAGGATGGAACAGCTGCAATAGCAGCAACAACAGGATCAGGCGATGGGTCGTCAGATAAGTCTACAAATAGCATTTTCAGTCCAGAGCGACCAAGGAAGAAAGTTAAGTTGTCTCTTTACGAGATGGATAAAATGTTTGCAGATGGGTATCACAAGAACATTTTCCTCTTTGATTATGCCTACGAACTCCGCGAGAACGGTCGTTCGACTTCTGAAGTATCGAAGGCTTATGTGAAAGCGCAGAATTGGAAGAATACTTCCACCTGGCATTCAGACAACATCCGCTACATCTATGACTTTGCGAATGAAGTAGATCATCCTGCTCTCCAGCTGATGGCAGAAAACATGGATCGAATGTTGGAAGCCTACAGCCGCGAAGATCTAGAGACAAAGATTGCAACCTCGATACACAATTCGATTTTGGAAGCTTCCGAAAGACAGGATCGTAATATTTTGAAGAAGTCTCTTTCAATAATTGATCAAGTTCGAATGAGCGAAAGCTTAAAGTTGAAGAATTCGTCAAAGGCGAACTTTTACGAAGGTAGCGACAACTGGAAAAAATTCTGCAAGGAGATGGATCAGCAAATCCGCAAAGGATTTCACCGCGATGCTGAAGATCTCAATCTTCTAGCATTGAAGGTCTACGATAACACCAATAAGAAGAAGCTTTTAAAGACTTGTTTGGATTGGGTGGAATTATCGATCCAGATGAGCCCGCACCAGTACAACTATGATACAAAAGCCCGTATTCTCTTAAAGTTGAATGATGTTGAAGAAGCTTTATTCGCTAGTGAGAAAGCGATTCAAATAGCCGAAAAGCAAAAAGAGAACTGCAGCAAAAGCGTAGATCTTTCTAAGCGGATCAAAAACCTACTATAGCACTTCTTTTCATTTTTGAGTCGAAAGGGGGGGATCAATTGAGCTCTCCCTTTCATCAAAAGTGTAATTAAGTATTAATCATCGTTTGACAGTTAATTATTTTCAATCGATACGCCAAGCAGTTAGTAGTATTTCAGTAGGTCAATGGCAAAAAAAATTAAATAGCACTTCTTTTCATTTTGAGTCGAAAGGGAGATT
>Ga0209828_1001872_pt1 | contig 18266 bp, 20 predicted proteins | sample MaitaG_FD_187429 | JGI IMG/M metagenome (GOLD analysis project Ga0209828, IMG submission 187429) | Marine algal microbial communities from Maine, USA - Maine_Asex2 metaG (SPAdes) (version 2) | ecosystem: Host-associated > Algae > Red algae > Unclassified | place: Maine, USA | collected 2015-01-05 | reverse complement strand
AATGGTGCAAAAGTACTTAGAGCATCATAGAAATAAAAAGGATAAAGGTGATGATCAATTTATATTGGAGTGACTTTTAGTCGCAATGTAAATTAACCCACCCACTTTTAGTGGGTGGTAGTTGAGTTTTATTAAAACAGAACATAGAAAGCAAAAAGTAAATTTGGAGGATATTCTTTACCTGAAAGGTATGGGAGATTATTGTCAAGTCGTATTGAATGAAGAGAAAATAATGACTTTAGAAAAATTGCGATCTTTTGAAAGTAGGTTGTCTTCTCGAACGTTTATGCGTGTACACAAATCTTATATCGTTTCTATAAATAAGATTGAATATGTCGAGAAAAATAGAATTAAAATCAAGAATGAACTTATCCCGATAGGGCAGACCTATGAAAAAACCATAAAGGGATTGTTTGAGTGATTTTCTACAATTTATTTCTGTCTCTCAACGCTATCAAACCTAAAAAAGGCCCTAATGCTAATAATGTATAAATATAATTTGAATCTGTCCAGTCGCTGATACCGTTAAGTAATTGAATGCTAATAATCGTTATTGAGAAACCTATACAGTTCACAATGGTGAGGGCGGTTCCTTTTATTTCGGGTGCGGTATTTTGAGCAACTAGTGTAGAAAAAAGAGGAGAATCTGCTATGACAACGATACCCCAAAAGAGCAGGAAACTAATAAAAAAGGCTGGAGAACTTGTAGAAAAGATGAAAGGGGAAAAGAGACAACATCCAAAGGATAGTAGCAGTGCGATGGTAGCTGTTCTTTTGATCCCAAAAATTTCAGAAAGATAACCTCCTAAAATACATCCAAGTCCACCTATTCCAATAATAAAGAAGGACATTAACGGTATATTAAATTCCACTTGAGAATGTTCTATGGTGTATGTCTTAAGTATCAAAGGGACGAATGCCCAAAAGGTGTATAATTCCCACATATGACCAAAATAGCCAAAGGATGCAGAACGAAAATCATGATTTTTGAAAACACTAAAAAATACCGAAAGATCTAATTTTTGACTGTGTTTTCGGTATGGGCCATTCGGAACATATACAAACATCAAAATCCCACCTAATAACGCAAAAAATGAGGTTAGTAATACGACAGAAGACCAATTAAATGCTTCCGTCAAATCTTTTAATAAATGAGGAAATGCGGTCCCAATTACTAAAGCACCAACTAGAAATCCTAGAGACTTACCTAGGCCTTTTTCGAAATGATCGGCTGCTATTTTCATGCCTACTGGATATATGCCTGCTAGAAAGAAACCAGTTAGAAACCTAAATATTAGTATGCTTTCTAAAGTGTTGTCATCCCATATCAGTCCTGCATTAAATATGGCACCTATAATAGCGCATATCAAAAACACCTTAGCTGGAGAAAAGCGATCTGCAATATTCAATATGGCAAATAGTAAAGTTCCAATAATAAATCCAAATTGTACGGAAATGGTTATTGTTCCTAGAGCAGCCTCGGTAAGATTAAAATTGGCGATTAAATTAGGCATAACCCCATTGCTGGCAAACCAAAGTGTGGTGCAACAAAATTGGGAAATAACGATTGTGGGAAGAATGAGTTTGTGTTGGTTCATTTTGTATTTAGAGGGGACTAATTAGCTTTTGTTCTTTCACTTAAGAATAACTTTCATTTATTTTTAGGATTTTATAGATATTTTTTTTTAAAAAAAGGGCTTACCATCTCATCCTATTTTCAAAAAAAATCCTATCATCAAAAGAACGAACCAGCCAGGATGCCTTCCCTAGGTGCAAATCATAACTAATATTGAACTTCCTACCATAGAGAAGATTATGTAGTTAATTATATCATAAACAATATACTGATGTGGGTTTGATTGTAATTTTGATATTTTCAATATGATAGCACCTAAGTAGAATCCAAAGACGGAAGCAAGATGCCAAGTGGCTCGAATAATACCAAAATGACTTTCATGAATCCCAGGACTTATTTTGGACTAATTATTTTCTCCTGATTTCTAAAAATTAAATATTCTCCAAGAAATGAGTGAAAAAATCCTAAAAGTATGCAAAGGATGGCTGCTAGTAGATAATAACTGTCCATTAGATTTAAACTCTTAAGTTAGGGTTTTGTATTTACGGTACATTCTTGTTTGATAACTAAAGTAAATCACAATTATACAAATGGCGTATCCTTATTTTTTATTTCTTTGCTTTTGATCTTCTTTTCTTTTCCTTATTCTTCACAAAAATAAGTTTGTGTCTACTTCTATTGCTATCTCTTTGTTCTATCTCGAATTGACCTATGGACTTTATCAAAGGAGTCAATTTTTCAAAGCCATAATTTCTGGAATCAAAGTTAGGTTGTTTTTTTAGCAGTAAACTACCTACATCGCCGAGAAAAGCCCATCCATGATCATCTGAAAGATCTGAAATCGTCGAGGCGATAAGTTTGATTTCTTTTCGGGTTATTTTATCTAGGCTTTCTTTATTTTGTTCTTTTTCTGCGGAATCTTCTTTCTTTTCAGTTTGTTTCCTTAGAATTTCTATGTAAATAAATTTATCGCAGGCAACAATAAAGGGGTTTGGAGTTTTCTTTTCACCAATTCCAATGACTTGCATTCCAGCTTCTCTCAATCGAGTAGCCAGTCTTGTGAAATCACTATCACTTGATACTAGACAAAAACCATTTACTTTAGACGCATACAGGATATCCATAGCATCAATGATCATCGCTGAATCTGTTGCATTTTTTCCAGTCGTGTATCCATACTGTTGGATCGGAGTTATGGCATTCTCTAGGAGTAGATTTTTCCATTTTGATAAGATTGGCTTTGTCCAATCTCCATATATTCTTTTTATTGTGGGATTGCCATATTTAGCAATTTCTTCCATCATTTCTTTTACATTTGCCGAAGGGATATTGTCTCCGTCTATCAATACGGCAAGGTTTAAATTTTTTTCCATTCTATTTCTCTTATTCTTTTCACTTAATATTAAGTTTGCTTCTAACTTGAATAAAATCTTCGAAGTCTAATTTATTTGACTAAACAACATAGGGCTAAGGTAATCTATAATTACTCGAATCTTTGGAAATTTAAATATACTATTTGTTAGCGGGTACATTGAAGTCTTGGACATTCATTAAATATAGACTTCTTATTAAACCTATTATAATTATCTGGATTTTGAGTTGACAGGAAAATAACATATAATTTATGCCTTAGATTAAAAATTTAATACAACTTTCAATATTCACATCATGATTTTTAATGGTTGCTGAAGAGGTTTTATTAGAAAGTCTTTAAAAAAAAATAGGCAACATCTTCTCCTAATAAATACATTTTGTGATTATTAGAAAGCATTCCTATAGAAGTGTGCCCACTAGTGTGACCAGGAGTATGCATCATGATCAAATCTTTACTTTTTGTTAGGTAATGGCACTCCTTAAACATTTCAAACTTACGATCTAATTTTACGGTTTGGATATGGATATTTGGGTGAAACATTTTGGGTAAGCACTATCTTTTGTTTTCCACTCCCTTTCGTTTATAAGAATAGAAACTTGGATAAATGCTTCAATCCTCCGATGTGATCAATATGCAGAGGAATTATAATAATTTGGATTAATTGACTCAACGCAAATATCAATCTCTTGCAATTGAAAGTCTATTTCTTCTTCTAGGATTACGGCATATTTTATTTGCCGTTCCAAGTAGTATTTAAATATAAAATCGATTTCATTTAAATATCAATGTTTTATTACATCAGAAGTTAGTCCATTTTGCCAATCTGCATAAACAAACCTAACTATGTCTCCGCTATGGAGGGGAAGTCCAAGCAACAGCCCTCTATCATATGTTCATAGTAAAAGTATATTTGTTTTCCTCTTTTTAATCTACACGGCGACAGCTCTTGCTTCTGCTAATGCATTATCATTCTTAACAGTACTTCCGCTCACCCCAACTGCTCATATTACATCTCAATCTGCAATTGTGATTGGGATTCCTCTAGGGAAAGTGATCAATCCACCATTAGAGTGTTCTATGTTATAAAGTGAGCCACCTGGTTGTTATAACTTATATTATATATCTTTTGATTTTGAATGATATGTAAATGTATTCCCCAAACCTTTTGGAATAGTTACTAAATACTATTTTCCTTCACAAAAAAGATATCTGATGCATTACATTTTAATATCAATCTATTTGCTTGTAATAAAGCCATGAGAAGTTGGGTAAGATTTGAAAAAGGAGTAGAGGTAATTTTATGAAATTATCTTAGAGAAATATTTAATGGGCTTTTGGAAATAAAATCTAATGGAAACAAAGTCTACAAGAGAATGTAGTTATGGGTATTTAAATTACTGCAAAAATAAAGGCCCATCAACTATTGCTAATGGGCCTATATAAGTTAAAGATTGAAAGGTGATATTAAATCACTTCAACATTCACTGCGTTCAATCCTTTCTGTCCTTCTTCTGTGTCGTAAGAGACTTTATCTCCTTCGCCAATTGAAACTCCGTTTAATCCATTAGAATGAACAAAAACATCCTTTCCACCATCATCAGGTGTAATGAATCCAAAACCTTTGTCGTTGTTAAAAAACTTTACTGTACCGTTACTCATTGTTAAAATTATAAAAATAAATGGCAGGATATAAGATTAATATCCCATCCATCATAATAAACGACAATTACAGAATTTAGTTTCATTGGATTTGAAAATTTATTCTAAATATTAAAAATATGTCTAATTTTTAATGCTTATGTCACCGAAATCAACAAAATAAAGAGCCTCAAACGTAACGTGAGTCGATGATTTGATAAATATTAATTCTTTTCGATAAACTAAATATTTATTTTAAACTTTTTTTGGAAATCAACGATGAAAATCGAAATATTCTTGTTTTGTGCATAATTTTCCATTCATAAGGAAATTATCTTTTTAATATAAATGAAGAATAAGGTCAAAAAATCCTAGTTTAAAGATTATCGAAAGCTTCTTTTTTACTTCCTATTTTAATCATTTCTATACTGATACGGGGCATTATTGATTATATACGGTGGTATAGCTCGTATATGGCATGATGTCCCTGCTCAGCTACTAAATATGCCATACAATTATCATTATGTACTTAAGATTTATTCAATTTAAGTAGGAATCGCTCAATCTGTCGTCTGTGTTTTAGGATATGCACAATGGCATGTTCAAATAATTGTTCTACATCGTATAGTTGACCCCATCGGACATTAAACTTGTTTTCTGGTTTGTATTCTTCGAGTTCTAATGTAGGGTAATCTAAGAATAAGTGCTCGTTGTAAGCAAACATTTCATTCAAAGCGGAACTATATTCTGCTTTTGAAAAGAGGAGTTCCTTGTCTTTGTAATTAATATTTTCCTCACGACATTTTCGAATCTCAATCACATAGGTATATCCGGCACCTACTACATGAGTGAGAATAGTTTGGATTGATCTACAATCCTCATCTTATGTTTCAGTATCCACAATTTCAATCAAGTCAGAGGGAGAAATATTGGAAATGACTTCAATGAGTTCTTTGATAGATTTCTCATATTCATCCAAAAGGGCTCCAATGGCACCGTTATCCCGATATGCTTTCATTGTTTAATTATATTAGTTGGTAAAAGTATATGGCATGGATTTACTTGTTAAATATAGAAAAATGGAAACACTTAATGTTGGGTACGTCTATTAACTACATTATTTCTCCTATAGAAGGGATTACTATTCCAGATATTACAAATCCAGCACAATCAATGGCAAGAAATTGGATGGAATTGCTTTTGGAATCTATTAGACACGATTATACAAGACCAAACATTCATGCAAGAAACTTATTTCATAGTTCAGTTTTGATGTATGATATTTGGGCGGCATATCAAAATATTTCAAAGACCTTATTCCTTGGTAAAACATTGGATGGATACACTTGTAATTTCAATGGAATTCCATTTACTAATTCGGTCAATGCTGAATGGAAAATAGCTCTTAGTTTTGCCATCTATCGATTCTAAGATTTGAAACATCTAAGGAACACAAGGTTTAGATATCTATTTTTCATGTTGCCTTAGGTTGTAGTTTTTTTTGGTGCCTTGGGTAGTAATTTTTTTTGAAACACCTAGGGAGCCTAAGAATTAAAACACCCAAGAACCTAAGATTTTAAATTACGCTAGGAATTAATATAAGTCTGACTAAACTTTTCCAACTTCATATATATTATACCTTAATATTGATCTCCCTCTTATAGCAAAATCAATATTCCAATCCAACTTTTAAAATCTTGATCAACTGATGTACGTCTTTTAATTCCACAAATGGATATTCAATTTTACTCAAAAAAAGGCCATTTGGTAAGGCAAGCCGTTTCTCGGAAAATTTCTTTTCTTGATGCAGGATTTGTTGCAACTCAAGTATTGTCATATTGCCCAGCCCTATTTGTAATATCGTAAAGACGCAATATCGAACCATTCCACGCAGAAAACGATTGCTAGTGATTTTGAACTGTAATCGCCCTTGATGTTCATTGACAAATAGGTCGCAATTTTTTATATGACACAAGGTGTTTTTATAAAGATCTGGATGCTTACAAAGTGGTCGAAAATCGTATGTGTTAAGAAAAAGTGATGTAACTTTCTTCATATTGTCTAAATCCAATTCCAAATAGCCATAGAACGAACTATGACGATGTAATGACGGGTCATTTGTCAAGTGAATAAAATAATCATAACTTCGAATCACTGCATTGTGCTGACAGTGTTGATTTCCTTTTACTTCTATAATTTCGAAAACAGAAATGTCATTGGGTAAATTTTTGTTTAGACGAAATTTCAAGTCGAAAGAAGGAGCTTCTGGCAGATCGATGTGGAAAACATATTGGCTGGCGTGTACACCTGCATCTGTGCGACCACAACCATACACAGTCACCTTACTCTTAAATATTTTATAGAGTGTATTCTCTATCCATTCCTGTATTGTGTTTTGAGTGTTGTTTTGTCGTTGCCAACCGCTATAAACACTACCATCATAACCAATATGGATAAAATACCGAATCATAGATTATGAATTTTCATGATTATGAGACTGATAATTTTATACATTTGTATACAACGTATTTGCTATTCTCCACAATGATGTCCACTGTTGAAAATAACGGAGATAAATGCGTTCTATAATTTAAATGTTTGTTTGCTACTACCTGTAGATTACCTCCTGTTTTTAAGCACCTCTCACATTCTTTAAAAAGCTTGATGGCTACTTGAATATTATTCTCGTACTCAAAATGAAATGGTGGATTAGAAACGATTAAATCAAATGTCTGATCTTCGAAAATATCAAGCTCATGATGATAATGATGATGAATGTTTTCTCCTTGCAGATTTAGTTTACCCGAAGCAACTGCTAAGAAAGAATCATCTAATAAATGTATTTCTCTTTGGGGGAATTGTTTGTGAATTTCATTGGCGATGATTCCATTTCCAGAGCCTAAATCTAAAATACATTTATCCGTTTCTAGCACTTCCATTTTATCTAAAAAGAATTGTGTGGCATAGTCGATGTGCATAGCAGAAAAAACACCCCAATATTGCTCATAGCTGCGTCCATTATATTCAATAACTTTGGTAAGCTCTTTCTTACTAACACTTTTCTTTTTCTTAAGAACTATAAGCCTCGCCTTTTTTACAGCTCTGCTTTGCTCCACATCTTCGAAGTACGTATTGGCTATTTTAATCATTTTAGGACTAAAATGCCTTGTCATAAATGCACATACTACCGTTAAGTTCTCAGTTGAATTTCGAATAATTTGTTCAAGATAGAGCTGAAATAGTGCAAGCGATTTTGGAATTTTGATCAAAGCGTAGTCTACTTTTCGATCAAAGTCCGACAAAGGGTTGGTAATTTCTATTACGGCTAGGTTATTCGCTTTCAGATTTTTCTCAATGGCTATAGTCTGACTCGAATAGTTGGAAATTAGGGTAGGGCTCAAATTGTGCAAATGGCAAGCTAAATATCCAAATCGATCGTTATACAAATAGAGATGATTTGGTCTTATTTCGTTCGTCTTACTGTGAGCTAAAAGGTATTCATCAGCTGCACTCCAGGCTTTCAGTGAGCCATGCTCAGCTTGGTGCAATCGTCTTATAGTGTATTTCTTCTCTTTGCTACTCATGTCTAATGTTGGGCTCAATATAGGCATAAGTAAGGTGTATTCCTTGATTAAGATCTAATTCCCCAAAATATCTTAGACTTATCTTAAGTAGTGAATTTAGAAGCTACTATTAATATATTAAGTTATACATAAAGATCTTATTTATTATCAGATTGCAATATTTTTTGTACGTATTTAGTTGCTTATTTTTTCTATTACAAACCAACTATATAGTACGAATTAATTTCACTCATTGACCCATTGATGGACAACGATTTGTGTTTTTTGAGCCAACTCACTCTCCATAACTATCCTTTTGAGGTATCTAATGCTTGTTCTACATCTTGTAGTATATCATCGATGTGTTCTAATCCAACGGAAAATCTAAAATAACCTGGAGTTATATCTACTTTCAGTTGTTGTTCTGAACTTAGCTTTGAATGGGTGGTAGTAGCGGGATGAGTGGCGATACTTCTTGTATCTCCTAAGTTAGCGGTTTTAGAATGAAGTTTTAGAGCATTTAAAAATTTCGCTCCTCTTTGGCTATCACCTTTTAGTTCGCAACCAACAAGTCCGCCACCTTGTGACATTTGTGCCTTTGCTAAAGCCAATTGTGGATTATCTCTGTGATGTGGATAGATTACTTTTTCTATTTCTGAGTGACCAGAAAGAAATTCAGCTAATGTTACTGCATTAGAACAATGTCTATCCATTCGAATGGATAGCGTTTCTAAACTTTTGGAAAGGATCCATGCATTGAATGGAGATAAGGCGGCACCGGTTCTTCGTACAAAATCATAGCATATATCCACTAAGTCTTTCTTGCCGAGAATAGCTCCACCTAATACTCGTCCTTGCCCATCAATATATTTGGTGGCTGAATGAATCACAAGGTCTGCACCAAATAGACTCGGCTTCTGAAGGTAGGGAGTAGCAAAGCAATTATCGACAGAAAAAATCACATCATTTGATTTACACAAAGAGCTAATGTATTTCATGTCAGCAATTTGCAAATTTGGGTTAGAAGGAGTTTCTAAATACAGCATTTTGCTGTTAGTCCTAAAGGCTGCTTCCCAACCGTCCATATCATGGATGTCTACATAAGTAACATCAATTCCCCAATTTGGAAGAAGATGATCGAGGATATAACTGGTATTTCCAAAAATAGATCTACAAGAAATAATATGATCTCCCGCCTTGAGGAGAGCAGCCATACTTGTGAAAACAGCAGCCATCCCCGATGAGGTAACTATCCCTGCTTCCGTTTTTTCCATCAGACAAAGTTTGTCGGAGAGTTCTTGAGTATTAGGATTCGAAAATCTCGAATACAGGTTTCCCTCCACTTCTCCTTTAAAAAGTTGAGCTCCTTCTTCCGCCGTATCAAAGGTGAAGCTCGATGTGAGGAATAGCGGTACAGAATGCTCTTTGTGTGCAGTCTGTTCAAGCTGAGTTCGGATGGCTTGTGTTTCAAAATTTAATTCTTGCATGTTGATACCAGTTCTTGCTTTAGAGTTTTACTAAAGTATATGATTAATAGTTATCAAGAAAGCTGGAAAATCAAACTACTTTGAATAAGTATGGATTAGGTCGACATATCTCACTACGAGCCGTAGCAGGATTTAGCACCTTCTCGCAGATGTGACCTACAAGGGTTGCTAAGGTTTCGCAGGGCCTGTCCCTCCACCTTTCTTGATACGATTTCAATTTACATTTATGAAGATGCTTTTTCTTCATTGACGAAAATAATGATTATTACGAACTTATGGTACAAAAGAAGAATATTAATGAGAAATTAAGGGAGTATTTGATGTAAGGATTATCCTCCATCATTTGTTGCTGTTGGTCGGGGATACTGGACTAGCTTCCTTTTATATTTCTAGTAATTTCGTAGCAACTATATTTTTAGTATGCGGGATGGTTAATCATTTCAGGATGATTGAATTATCCTTTTCTATTCATTCCTATTTTCTTCATAACATTTTCGGATTTGATGTTATCAATTGTGCAGACTGATATAATTTTCTTATGTTATTTACTTCGTTCAAATTCTACAATTGAATGTATAGGATAAAGATATGTTGTATCTGCGTGATGTAAATATATAAGCGAATATACTTATTACGTTTAGTATTAAATATACAACTATCGAAAGATAATATATTTTTTCCAAAGGGAGAAAGTCACCCAGTTTGTCTTCGTTAAAGATCCGTTGGTATACTTATTAAAAAACTTAGTGAGATTGTATTTATATTTAATAGTTGAAAACGTCTATTTTATTATATTCGAGATTGATCAAAAAAGGAAAATTATTTAAAGCCTACAGAATGATTTTGTATTTTATAAATCCATCTGTGTTCAAGCTAAGGCTATTATCCTTATCGACGCTTTATCAAGTTTGTTCTAATTTACCTTTAGTTCAAGAAGAAGTTAATAATGTTAAACTATAGTACAATCAGTCCTACAAAGATGTGTGCACCGATATAGTCCCATTTTTAATCATGAAAGAGTGATCTTTAATAAAAATTGAAAATATTCGAATAATATGCATAATTCATTTTACCCTTTCATGTTTCTTTTTATCATAAGTTGTACTTCATATAATCCTGAACAAATAAAAAGTGGTGAAACCATTCCACAAGATGCGATTGCGAATCATGCAAATATTTTGCTGGAAGACCCAATGATAAGTTCCTTAAGCATCGGAATTGCTTATAATGGAAAGCAATACATTAAGCATTTTGGCGAATTAGATAAGGGTCAAAACAACACGCCAACTAATCGAACAATTTATGAAATTGCTTCTGTAACAAAAACTCTGTTAGCATTCCTTATTTCACAAGCCGAACTTGAAGGAAAGTTATCGCTAGATGATGATGTTCGAAAGTATTTAGATGGTGATTATGATAACCTTCAATACGACGGTAAGCCGATACTCATTAGACATTTATTGACCCATACTAGCTCACTGCCAGCTCGAATACCCGGTCTGAGTGAACTATTCACTGACATTGATGCACAATTGCCAAATAGGGTGCATGAAGTAGAAAGTAAATATTCTAAAGAACGATTCTTTAAAGATCTAATTGAATTTGAACTAAATACAATGCCTGGTACGAACTTTAGTTACTCAGGTCCAGGAGCCGAGTTGGCTACCTACATTATTGAAAAAGTCTATGACCAATCCTTCGATCAAATTATTGAAGAAAAAATAGGTAGCAAAATCCAAATTCCTGACACAAAAATACATCTTAATGAAGAACAATTAGCTAGACTTGCAAATGGATATGGGATGGATGGAAATAAAACGATACATATGGAATCCAACCTATGGGGAGGCTCAGGATCAGGAAAGTCAACACCCGCTGATCTTATGAATTACATCCAGTTTCTTTTAGATAATAAGAACAAAGCTGCGCTAAATACTTTTACCAAACTTTTTGATGCTGAGTTCATATATGGAGATAAAAATAATAAGATTGGGTTCTATTGGATTATGAATGAAGAGGACGATTTCGGGAAATCTGCTTCTCATCATGGAGGAGCATTCGGAATGCAGAATTGGTTGCATATTTATCCCGAATCCAAATTGGGTTTATCGATAATTACAAATCAAAGCGGAATGGATACAAGTAGTAAGTTAGTTGGCCTGCAACAAGATATTTTACAAGAGCTTCGAAAAGCCAATGGTAAATAAAAAGGACTCTACAGTTTCTTCATCAGATGCACTATTTTTGCATCTCGTCTTGCTGGATATAATTAGTAATTGATGAGATGTATGCCGTTGGCTTTGACGCTTATGTCCGTCACGTAATTTGCTGCAACTTTTTTATTTATTTGATAAATGCTATAACTTCATTTAAAACATTCTCATCTCTTAATATCCTAAAATGTCCAGTCCCCTCTACTTCTTTGAAGGTTGATTGTTTCCAATTTTGATGAACATTCAATGATCTTTCAATAGGAATTACTTTATCATTTTTGTCATGAAAAATTATTGATTTTTGGACTTTAATTACTTTTACAAAATTGCTTACACTTAATTCATCTACTCTAATTTCGTAATCTTTCTCCAATTTTTTTATTAGCTTTTTGATAACCTTTTTATTAATACCATATTGAATTGAAACATCTTCTATCCTTTCAAGAAATGTATCTGGTGTAGTTAATAGTGCATATTTATCTATTTGAATATCTTGATTTTTATATAATGCAGATGTTGCTGCTACACCACCAAATGAGTGACTTATCAATTTTCTAACTTTATATCTTTTCATCAATTCTGCTACCAAATCCGCGAATTCGAATAAACTTGTGTCCCCTTTACTACTATATCCATGCGATGGGGCATCAAAGGCGTAGATGCTAAAATCTTGATTTTTCAATTTTAATATCAAATCTGAAAAATTACCTGCTTGTCCTTCCCAACCATGGATCAATAAGACACCTTCTCTCGAACCTTTCCATTCATAAGTTTTTATTTTGAATTCCTTAAAATTTATTTCATTTTCAATGGATGTTTTTAAAACATCGATTTCTCTTTCTCTTAGTTTTCTTATTTGAGGATTCGTAAGTTTGTCAAATACAATCTTTACAAATATAGTTGGAAAAATTCCTGATAGTAATTTAAAAATTATTTTGATCATTTCTTTATTTGTAATTATATATTTTGAATTACATAACTCTGGCTACAAGTTACATGATTTATGATTGTTTGTCAGAAAAGATATACTAATACAGATTTTTCCGTTTATTTTTTTAGAAGATAAAGTTTCTAAGCGATTCATTTACAATTTTATATATTTAGATTCATACTTATATGTCGGCTCCAATTTTTATTGGCTTCTAATAAATAACCAATTCAGGACTATGGCATATGGGTATTAGGAAGAAATGCCATATGTGACTTTTTACGAGAGGGTCAGGAGCGAAGACCTAGTAAGTAACTCCTCAAAGGATTCTTCGATTCCTTTATCAGATTTACATTTAGTACATCCGATGTTATAAATAACCCTAAGGACTAGTGTGATATACTCAGCCTATCAATTAAATTATAATCGGACTATCTTCTTGACTGCCATCAGTCATTATTAATTCCATTTCATATTGGTTGATGGTATTTTGCAAACCAAGAAAACGGATATAGTTAAGTTTGTCAGATAGACGCTTATCCACATTGATAATTTTGACTTCGTCAGTTACCTGTTTAATCCCTTTAAAGAGTCTCCTCCAAGCTTTCTTGTGGTTATTCAATGTATCAAATTGTGCTAGATACTTATTCTTTAAATTAATTATAAAATAGGACTCTGGTTTATTATTATTGATTACCTGATATAAAACATAGTTTCCCTCTACTATTGTTTCTCTCTGAAAATCCCAAGAGTAAAATTGCTGATTAGGTAAGTTGTCCCAATTAAAATCCTCAATCGACATCTTCTTTAATTCAAGTTGACCATCATTACCAATGTCTATGTTTCCAGCGTAACATATGTATTCCTTGCAAATTCTAAAACCTATACTTTTATAAGCACGTATGGCTTTTTCGTTTTTTGTAATTACTTCGAGTGTACTTTTTTCAATTCCATTATGTCGCAAGTCATTGATTGCAATATCATAGATTGATTTAACAATTCGCTTCCCCCTGTATGCGGGTATTACTCCCGTGCCTGTATTAAAAGCTGTTTTTATATTAAACCTCTTATCAATTGCATGAATTATAAATCCAACTAGTTTCTCATTATCAAACATTCCGTAAGAAAGACTAAAATCAACTTTTGCTGCCTTCCAACGCTGCTTATAATAATTTATATCGGTAGGCATTTTTACGTAGTAGTTTTCAAAGGCTAATAAAAAGCAGTCTAATACTTCATGAAATGATATCTTATTTAATTTTTTTACTGTCATTTTGAATCGTGGTAACTTCTTCATCCCTACAGAAACCCATCTTTAATACATCTTTTATCATCGAATAAAGATTCATAAAGTGAGGTCTTTAGTATTATTCTTCCAATTGGGCAATTACCTCTTTCAAGTCAGATCTTTTCTTATAGTCTGGATCATAATGGACATATTTTATGATCTTGTTCTGATCTATAAGATAAGTAGCCGGTACAGGCATGTAAGCATTTGTGTCTCCATTATATACTTCTATTCTATGTCCTTTAGCTTCTTTTATGTAGTTATTATATTTTTCCGTGACCCGAAAAAATACTTTGTAATCTTTCATGACCACATGATCATCATCAAACAAGATAGGAAATGAGAATTGGTTCTCATCGTGAAATTCTTTCATGTAAGAACTCTGCTGTGGACTGACCGCTATGACCGTCGCTTGACCTGCGTCATTTATCTCTTGAATGTGGTCTTGAAATTCTTTGAGATGCTTGACACAAAAAGAACACCATTCTGCTCTAAGAAAAACCAATAGTACAGGACCTTTTTGCAAGACGGCTTTTAGATTTACTTCCTTTCCATCTTGATCTGGTAAGCTAAAATCAGGAGCCGGGTCTCCCACTTGCAAGCCTCCTAAGATATTTTTTGGAAAATTAGCGATACCATATTTCGTTAAGTCTAAGCTATCATCTGTCACTTTTTTTGCAGGCTCAGTTGGTTGCTCTCCTTTAGTAAGACTAGGCTTATCGGAGCTAGATTTATTTGGGTTATTATTACAAGCTATTAATAGTAAAAAAGTAAAGTGAACAAGCATAATTTTGAATAAGCGCATAAGTATATATTTTTACATCTGAATTTCAAAAATATAGTATTACTTTCAGTTAGACGGCGTTTAAGGAGGTATTTTAATATTGAAATTAGTTTTATATTCTTAAGTAACTAATATGAGAAATAAGATTACCATTTCTTTTGAACATCATTTCAATCAAATCTCCAATTCTTCTTGTTACTTTGAAAGCGATATTTTTTAGGAGTAAAAGCCAAAGAAAATAGTATGCCACCAACAACCTGAACTCCACTAGCAATTAATATTGGATCAACGGATTTATCATCTACAAACAAGACGGCATTGAGTGCGGTAAAAACACCACCTGCTGCAACTAAAACACCCCAATTAAATCTCGCATTCTGTTTTTGTTTACTTTTCTTTGATTTATACTTTTGTATCATAACTACATCCGATTTGGCTATCTTTTTTATGGGGTTATTGGTTATATGCTCCATACCATGATTTAATAATGGTTTACTAAAATCATGAGCCAATACCAATTGATCTATCTTAATTAACAGACTATCGTTTTTACTTCCAAGTATAAGACCTTTTAAACTAAAGCAATTGTAACATTTGTCTTCGATTGAATAATTTCCTAAAAATACTTCACTGTAATTTGTAAGTTTGAAGGTTCTTTTTGATTTTCCTTTTGATATGGTAAGAGACTGTGCTTGACAAAATATAGTTGTAAACAATAGTAGAAATATTATTTGTGGTTTCATATTATTTGGTTTTTGATTTAATTAGGATTAATAAAGAAAAGTTCATTTTACTAAAAAATGCAAACTAAATAATCATTACCTTATAGAAATGTCTTATTCTAGTCAAATACTCCCTAACGGCTTTAAGTTGAGTCTCTTGAGCCTGTTGTATAAGCTCTTGTGATGAATCAATGGGCATCGTTCTGAATTTCGATATATAATTTTCACAATAGCCATATCTTACATTAAGAACTACTTATTGGGAGTTTAAAGAGCGCCAATGAGTGGTGTGAGAGCCGCAAACCATAATTTAGGTTTGGTGGGGCCGTCTATTAGATTAGCAGCATTATTTTAGTTTATTTTCTGTATAAAAACCCATTTTCTAAACCATGTTCTTGAATCTCATCGGAGGTATGAATTAATATGGCTGGTACGCTTGTATTTTTTTGAATTAGTTTTTTGATACGTCGAGCATTTTTAGTATCACGAGTTTGTCGAATATATATAGCTTTTATTTGTTTGGGAAACCTCTTTGCTGCCTCGATGTAAAAGTCTGTATCTTTCTCTGCGGAATCTCCAAGTAAGATAAAAGGTAATTTTGGATATGTTTTCAAAATAGATGCAATCGAACTATTTTTATGATTAGAAAATTCACCTGATGGATTAATTCCAAAATCTCGTAATAATAAAGGTCCTTTCGGAAATTTTTGTATACTTAAAAACTCTTCTAATAAATCATAAATATTCCACGGACTATGTGATAAATAAAAAATGGGATTCTCTCTTTTTCCATTTCCTCCGACGACAAAGTTCTTAAATAATTTCACCATTCCTTCCAGTGGTAATCGTTGATGAGCATTTTTAAATATTGTAGCGTAGAGCATTCTTAATTTAAAAAGAGAGGTAACATGAGTTTGCAAAATGGTATCATCTATATCAGTGATGATTCCATAGTCCGCATTTTTAGATGGTAAATAAATCTCTCCTTTTGCAGTAATTCTTTTGTTATTTGTTTTTGTTGGAAAGAGTAATTCGACTTTTACATCCAGCCAATTATTGGTGCTTTTCTTGGCGGGTGCTTTCCATTTTCTATCCAAAACAAAAAATCCTTCCTCATCAGTTTGTAATTCAAAAGATTGGTTAGCGCAAGTAATTCTTAAATCAGCATTTGGTATTTCGTCCGTCTCAAGTCGCTTAAAACTATTAATAATGTTTTGAACTTGACTATCAGTTTTTCCTTTGAAAATATTTTCATCTTCTAGTACTCGACCTTTCAAGTATATTCGCTTGGAATTGGCATAGCCTCGATATGGCATAATATTAAGTGGATCTTTTGAATCAAAATTTTCAGCGAAACGATTGATGCCTTCACCTATTTTTTTTCCTATTTTTTTAAATCCTCGTAGTGGGTTGTCCATTTTTCGGTTATTTTAAAAATTTATACTTCAGATTTTAATTTACAATAATTTATGCGTCGATTATTTTATGTTCAACCTTATTTCTTAAATTATTTATATGTATCCGCTACATCACTTAATATTATCGAGTCTACATCATTTAAATTTTAATGGAAGCTCGGAAAGTAAGACATTGATAAAGTTCAGGGGCAAATTTTCATCAATATGCGAAAGTCTCGATATATCAAATTTATATCTCGAACGTCCTGTAATTGCGCTTAGATGAACAACTCTTCAACTAGCAACTTTTAGTTTATTTTGTAAATCGGTCAGTAGCCTTTCAGTTAGACCTTCATAATCGTAAAATTTAATATTATTTGAAGCCCTTAAAAAAAATAATAGTAATTCAGGAATACGATTACTAATGTTAAATATAATTTATATATTTTTTCTTATTTCGTTTGCCTGATCCCATACTAATATGCTGCTTTTCTAATAAATAGAAAAATTATTTTCTTTTTATTTATAACACTCTTGATACTCAAGAAGAGGGTCGTCGAAACTGTCACAACTGGTAACATTGAAGACATTGGTGGTCAGTTTAGTGGCTAGAGCGATTGTCTTTTGCTCTCTCAAGTTTAATTCTTGGAGATAATTGATTTGGTTTAATTTTACGTTTATCTTTTATGAGTAGTTTGAAATAGTTCTCAACTAAATCTGAAAGACTTTGACCTTTGTCTTTTGCATATTGCTTAGCTTCTTTTATGACATCTTTTTCGATTGTCAGTGTTAATTTTGTATTCATTTTCTGCTCATTTTTATGACAATAAACGTGTTTATATGTTAAATTGCAAAACGTGTTATGTTTTCTACCCCTTATGAGAGGTAACGGATCTTCGATAAACTGAGTGAAGACAATAGGAGGCATTTCGTTTTATCGCATATATGTGCTTAGTATTGAAACAGGCAACTAAAAAGACGCTACCATACAGTTTTTCAGAAAGATTGCAAAAACTCAAAGTTATTTGATGACTGAACGATTCCGCCAAAGGCGGATGAATGTCTAAACGACATTCAAGAGAAAGAACCGCTAGCGGATGGGAGGCAAATACTAAGCTCAAGAAACTCGATGAGTGGCTACGCACCCGATTACGATATTGTATTTGGCACGATTATGACTGAACGATTCCACCAAAGTTGGATGAATGTCTAAACGACATTCAAGAGAAAGGACCGCTAGCGGATGGGTGGCCAACCAGAACGGAAGCGTAAGAATCTTATTAGTCTTGGCATTA
>Ga0209828_1001869_pt1 | contig 18282 bp, 18 predicted proteins | sample MaitaG_FD_187429 | JGI IMG/M metagenome (GOLD analysis project Ga0209828, IMG submission 187429) | Marine algal microbial communities from Maine, USA - Maine_Asex2 metaG (SPAdes) (version 2) | ecosystem: Host-associated > Algae > Red algae > Unclassified | place: Maine, USA | collected 2015-01-05 | reverse complement strand
TACAAGGACAAGGATAGTAAAGGAGGGAAGCTTCATCTGGGGCCGCTTTGGGATTTTAATTTTGGGTATGGAAATTTTGATTTTGCTTGTTCGCCTGACCCTTCTGGATGGGCCTATGAATTTCCTGATTGTGGGAGTTATCATCCTTTTTAGGCAAGGAAGATTAATGACATACCTAATATACAACACCTGACGAAATGCAGATGGCAAGAACTGCGAGAAACATCCTTTCACACAGATAGTTTAATGCACTACATTGATGTACAAATCGCTTATTTGGGAAAAGCTGTAGACCGAAACTTTGAGCGATGGCCTGTATTGGGTCAGTATATTTGGGCCAACAACTTTATTGGCAGTACTTATAAGGAAGAGTTGAATTATCTTAAACAATGGCTTACTCAAAGACTCTTGTGGATGGATAATAATTTACCAGGAAATTGTGATGATTTTGTGAGTAATACCAATGAGTGTTTTCAATCTCCAATAAAGATTTATCCTAATCCTGTCAACGCGAACCTTCAGATCGAATTTCCAATCAGTTTATCAAATTCATACCAAATACAAATTCGTTCTCTTGATGGTAAAGTATATTATTCTAATGAGATGAATGATGAGCACAACTCCATTTCAACCCAAAATATGGTAAATGGAATTATGTGTTTATAATAAAAACAAAGGCAAAATCGAAGCTAGACAACGGATCGTGATTTACAATAATTAAACTTCCGAATATCCATTTTGATGCTCACTAGATCAATGCACAATAAACTTTTGTTGACCATTATAATTTCCCCCTTCAAGGGCGAGTATATATATTCCGTTGTGCATGTTTGAATCTGGTTTTATAACCCAACTTTCGGTGTCTTCGGGAATGGTTCCTGATGATATTTTTGCCCCATTAATATGGTAAATATAGTAATTCACTTCACTTTGTGTAGTTCTATATAGTTGCAATGTAAAGTCGCCATGATTAGGGTTTGGTGCGATATTCATTGGGATGGCAAAATTATTATATTGTTCACATTCAGAGTTTGTAATCTGTATATCTGGTAAGCCGAATCGAATATTATTATTGATCAATTTAGCTTGATCTTTGGTAAACATTTGAGCACAACTATAACCCATGAAATTTGAAATATTATCTAATAAAATTTCCTCTCCACGTTCTTCTTCGCATGTATTGATCTCAGACCGGCATACTCCACCTGGTGTACAAGTAGGTGTATCATCAATAAAATCGTCGACCTCACAAAATTTATCAAATTCTTCTGTAGCTCCCCATGTATGAAAAAGCCCAAAACAATGTCCTAATTCATGGGTTATCAAACGGGCCATAGCATCAGTATTGGAGTGTATAGCAGAAATAATAATGCTTCTGTTTATGGTTATACCTGGGAATTTCCCGGTGGTTAAATGGGCTAATGGGTAAGCATTTGGATAAGGTATGCCAAACCCTCCAATAAAATGTAGTTTTGCAATCCAGATATTGAGATATCTGGTTGGGTCCCAAGCTCGAGACCCATACCTAGAACTCTGCCAAGGTTGAGCGGGTATATAAGATGAGTCTTCAGTAAAGGAAAACGAGAATTCATCCTCTGAGGTGGTCTTGTGTATAATTCCATTTGTATGATTTCCGAAAGGATCTTTTTTTGCTAAGCATAATTGAATTTTGGACTCACCTATCACGTTGTGGAAACTTGGATCTATCAAGGAAAGATCCATATTTTGTCCATCAAGATTATTATTTACAACATCTATGATATTGGTGAAGACACTGTCTGGGATTAATTCGCTCTCATATTCATTGTATAAGTCATGGATAACTGTTCGGATATAGATTACATCATTACTTCTTTGTTCTAAAGTGTTTTGATAAGTGAGCGGTTTTTCTTTCAATGATTTAGATTCAAGTTTCAAGAGATCTAATCCGCAAGTAAATTCTGCTTGCGCATTTAATTGAAAATGGAAACAGCATGGCATCAACAAAAAAAGGAATAATATGGCAGTATAAATTTTAGAATATTTCATGTTGGTTGACTTTTGATAAATTCGATAGTACAATATAAGCTTAATAAAGCAAGAACTATAGCACCTAAAATAATTGAGTGATCTAAAAATAGGAGAGAAGAGTGTTTGAAAATAAATCTATCACCCTTTCTCCCCTCTACGAAAATTACTTATCAGTAATTGAAATTATTATTTATCGTTACAAATTATAGGTCTCTAATCAACTTAAGTGAATAGTATCTACTAGTTCCATCTCCTAAAATTTTAGAAGGTAGTTTTCCAAGATTCTACTTCCTAGGATTGAATCTATACGATGCACCTGCGGATAAAAATAGGTCATCATTATTGGCGTAAGTATCCGCAGCATAGCTGTATCCTCCTTGTAAAAATATCTTTAAATCCGACCCAAAGGATATCTTTACATCTTGACCAAAAACTATATTACTATTATCGATATTTAACCTAGAAAAATAATTTGCATTAGTGTCATTTGGACTTGTGTCGTTTATATTAAAATAATTTAATCTTCCTAATTTATTATTTAATGAAAGTGAGAATTTTGGAAATTCTACCCCAAATTTTGATTGTAAAGCTGCATACCAGAAGTTTGTATGAATTTCTCGTGTCTTAGAATAATTGTTAGATGATATAACTCCAGACACTAGATCTTCATGTGCGTTTCTTTTAATTCTATGATCTGTTGCCCCTAATTGATTTATAAAATAATAGTCATATACCCCATGCGAACCAAATCTGCCCATCTTGCCAATACCAAATTCTAGATCCTTGATATTATCTTCTATAGAAACTAAATTATCCTGAAAAAAACTAGAAGTTGAAAATCTTTTTCCTTTTGAAGCTTTTACATAAGTTCCTAAATTATCCGTTATCGCATATCCTATAGCCCCTATATAAGAAGTGGCATTTTCGTCCAGAGCAATTATGTCGTTTGAACTACTTATTTTTCCTTCTACATATACATCTCCTTTTTCTTTGAGATCAGGCGAAATAGCTCCATGTGGAATATAATATTGTGGGGAGCAGCTATACAAGCTAAAAATTGTAATAATTACGATAAATAATTTTAGATTTTTCATAATTTATTGTTTTTAAAATTATGTTGACAAATGAATGATTTGTATTCCTTATCAACTAGTTCGTTGTTTTGTTGATTCAAAAATGGGGATTAAAAAAGAGCGAAAAAGTGGAGACAATATTTAAAAGTCTCGAAATATGAGACCAGAATCACTGAAATTTACAATTTGTATCAATATTTGAAACAAAAAGAATGACCTAACATACATTTAACCATGAAAATCCATATTTCGATTTACGGTTATATTTAAGTTCACCCACAAAAAGATTAGAATTGGAATTATTATCCTTTTTTTATCAGATAGATCCCAGTTAGAATAGTCGCCATACCAATCATTTGAGGTATGAATAGTTGTTCTCCATCAGATAAACCCCATATAAGAGCAACAATTGGAATTAGATAGCTGACAGAAGAACCAAATATTGGGTTGGTATCTTTGATTAGTTTGAAGAAAAGTACGGTAGATAATACCGTCCCAAACAACGCTAAAAAGGTAACTGAGGCCATAGAATAATATGCATATTCATGCGTGGTCAATTGAGTGTAGAATCCACTGCATGCTAAATATGCTAGAGCCAATGGTCCAAGGAGTGAAAACGAAACAGCAGAAATGATTAATGGTCTTGTGTCTTTGAAAAAAGCATTGATCGCATTTACATTATAAGCGTAACAGAAAGTAGCGAAGATAATGAGAGATCCAAATATTACATTTCCTGATATGTCCGCAGTTGCTCCGCCTAAAATTAAGAGAGAAGCACCAGTAAAACCTGCAAGAATCCCTAAAACTTGAAATTTACTTATCTTATTTTTAAATAAAAAATAACCTAATATAAGCGTAAACAATGGGGTTAAGCTATTTAGAACACCGGCCATACTACTACTTACTTGAGTCTGGGCTATAGCAAATAACAATGCTGGTAAAGCACTACCGGTTGTCCCAACAAGGAGAAAGTATTTCCATTTATTCCAGTCTATATCTTTCCATAGATATATAAGAAATGGGGCAAATGCTAACGAAGTGATTCCTATCCGTAGACAAGCTACATCCACGGGGCTGAAAGCAATGAGTGCCTTTTTAATTAAAATAAAAGAACTTCCCCAAATAATGCTAAGGAGGATTAAGATTCCCCAGGATTTTAGAGATATATTATCGTCTGTAATAATTTGTTGCTTTTCGATCTGCGAAATTAACAATCTTACCCTCTAAATAGAATTTCCTATGATTTTCCTCGTCATCCATAATTGAGTATTTTACATTATGATTATCTTCGTTGACTCGGCGAAATGCCTTAAAGAGGTTCAAAAACCAACTCAAACATGGATGCGAAAATATTTTCTGGATTAAAATCCAGATATCTTTCAGAGAAAATATCAGACTATTATGGTTATCCGCTCTCGAAAGTTGAAATAAAACAATTTAGTGACGGAGAAATGCAACCGATCATCCACGAATCAGTAAGAGGAGTGAATGTATTTTTTATCCAATCTACTTTTGCTCCGGCGGATAATTTACTAGAATTGTTATTACTTATTGATACCGCAAAGAGAGCTTCTGCAAGATTTATTACCGCAGTTATACCGTTTTTTGGATATGCTAGACAAGATCGAAAAGACAAACCTAGAGTCCCAATTTCAGCTAAATTAATGGCCAATGTATTGGAAGCTGCAGGGGCTGATAGAATAATGACCATGGATTTTCACGCAGATCAAATCCAAGGATTCTTTAATATCCCAGTAGACCATCTCAAAAGCGAGGCCATATTCATTCCTTATCTCAAGAATAAAGATCTTTCCAATACCATTTTTGCATCACCAGATGTCGGCGGTGTCAAAAGAGCAAGGACCTATGCAAAGTATTTCTCAACAAAATTGGTCATTTGTGATAAGGAACGAGAAAAAGCGAATGAAGTCAAAAAGATTATAGTTATAGGCGAAGTAGACGGAGCAGATGTTGTTTTGGTCGATGATTTAGTAGATACAGCTGGGACCTTATGCAAAGCAGCTGATGCTTTGATAGAAGCAGGAGCAAAAAGTGTCAATGCGATTTGTACTCATGCAGTTTTGTCTGGAAACGCCCATGAAAATATAGAAAATTCGAAATTGGAGAAACTAATTGTGACTGATACAATTCCATTAAAGCAGAAGTCCTCCAACATAGAAGTGTTGTCATGTGCTAAGTTATTTTCAAGAGCAATAAGAAATGTACACGAATACAAGTCAATTGAAGCATTGTTTGTACAAAAATGAGCATAAAAACCAAATAATTATTACTTTTGCAATCCCTTGAGAAAAACCTTTTGGAAAAGTTAAGAAAAGAAGTAAAAAGACTTATATCATGGACGTGATAAATGTACCCGCAGAATTAAGAACCGAAATCGGTAAAGCTGCAAACAAAAAACTAAGAAGCGAAGGCCTTATACCCGCTGTTTTATACGGATCAGAAGAACCACAAAATCTGACTTTAACACACAACAATGTTAAGCATCTGATATATACTCCTGATTTTAAAATTGCAAAACTTGATGTTGATGGTGCACCGGTAGAAGCCATCGTTAAAGATATCCAGTTTCACCCAGTTACGGATTCTATAGAACATATAGACTTCTTGCGATTGACACCAGGAACAAAGGTTAAAGTAAATATCCCAGTACGATTCAAAGGAGTTTCTCCAGGCGTGCTAGAAGGAGGCAAATTGATGGTTCAAATGAGAAAGGTTACTATTTTGACTACTCCAGAAGATATGATCGATGAAGTGTATGCGGATATATCTAATCTAAATTTAGGAGATACCGTGCGTGTAGAAGAACTAGAGATTTCTGACAAAATACAAATCTTAACGCCACCAGCTAATCCAGTCGGTCTAGTCGAAATACCAAGAGTATTGAGAAGTGCAGAGGCAGAAGAATTAGAAGCAGCTGAGGCAGAAGCTGCTGAAGGTGAAGGAGGAGAAGGTGCTCCAGCAGGAGATGATGCTAAAGCAGAGAAGTAATAAGTAAGAAATAATATATTTTAAAAGAGGTCCTTTTGGGATCTCTTTTTTTATGTGGTATTGTTTTTGAACTTCATATAGTTATTTATTTAATACGTAATAGATCCTATATGAATATATTAATACTCCTTTGGATGACGTTCAGTTATTATCCCTCAGATTATCCCTTAAATCATCCTACAAATTTCTCCTTAGAGCATAATCCATCTACAATTGAGGTGTCACTGTCATCTCTAGACGCTGTATATTCCCTTTATTCGGAAAAGAAAGAGAGAGACAAGATTACCCAATTTGCAAAAAAATTAAAAGGTACCAATTATAAGTATGGTGGTTATGGTCGTAATGGTTTTGATTGTTCTGGCCTTACGTTCTATGTTTTTAGTCATTTTGGGATAAAAATGGAGCGTTCATCAGGTTCCCAAGCGAGACAGGGTAAAAAGAAGTCTCTTAAAAATTTAGAACCAGCAGATTTATTGTTTTTTGGAAATAAGGGTGAGGTAAATCATGTTGGGATCGTACTAAAAGTTACAAAAGACGAACTATTTATGATCCATAGCTCAAGCTCTAAGGGAGTAATTATAGAAAACGTGTACTTATCGAGTTATTGGAAAAATCGCTTGCTTTTTGCAAAAGAAATCCTAAATTTTTAAAACTAAACAATACTTAGTACATTACTTATATGGTAAAGTGGTTGTTAGATTTAATTTTTGGAAAGAAAACGAAGAAGATGTTAAATATTATACTCTTTGGTCCTCCTGGATCAGGGAAGGGGACACAAGCCTCTTTATTAAAAGATAAATTTAATTTAATTCATATTTCTACAGGTGATCTGTTTAGATATGAAATTGGAAATAAAACAACTCTTGGAAGAGAGGCGAAATCATTTATGGATAACGGAGAATTAGTACCTGATAGAATTACGATTGGGATGCTGCAGAATAAAATGGATAAGCACCTAGATTCAAATGGGTTTATCTTAGACGGTTTTCCGAGAACGATAAATCAATCTGAAGCATTAGATAAGATTTTTCAAGAAAGAAGCATCTCAATATCTGGTCTAGTTTCTCTCAAGGTAGAAGAAAATGAGCTAGTCAACAGATTGTTGGAAAGAGGGAAGACCTCTGGTCGGACTGATGATGCAGATGAAGAGATCATTCGGAATAGAATAAAAGTGTACCACGATCAAACTTCTCCTGTCTATAATTACTACGACAAATTAGGACTTTCTTGTACGATTGATGGCTTGGGCTCCATTGATGATATTTTTGCAAGGCTATCTGATGCCTTTGAAAGGTTGTCTTAAATGTAATCAAATACAATTAGGTGATATTTACTTATGAGTGATAAGAATTTTGTAGACTATGTAAAGATTTGCTGTCGATCTGGAGCTGGAGGAGCTGGAAGTGTCCACTTTTTCAGAGATAACAAAACTACTACAGGAGGTCCTGACGGTGGGGATGGTGGTAGAGGCGGACACATCATTATTAGGGGTAACGAGCAATTGTGGACACTACTCCCACTCAAGTATAGAAAACATGTCCTTGCAAAAAATGGTCAAAATGGTCAAGGAGGCAATAAGTATGGAGCTCGTGGGGATGATGTCATTCTAGAAGTTCCTTTGGGAACAATTGCAAAGGATGCAGAATCAAAAAAAGTAGAGTTTGAGATTAGTGATCACGGCGAAGAATATATACTCGTTGCTGGTGGTCGAGGAGGATTGGGTAATACCCACTTTAAATCATCTACTCGGCAATCTCCACGATATGCTCAACCCGGTGAAGATGGCAAAGAAGAATGGAAAATTCTTGAGTTAAAAATTTTAGCAGATGTTGGTCTAGTAGGTTTTCCTAATGCTGGTAAATCAACTTTGTTGTCAGTCATAAGCGCCGCAAAGCCTAAAATTGCAAATTACGAGTTTACAACCCTAACACCAAATCTAGGCATCGTCTCTTACCGAGATACACGTTCTTTTGTAATGGCAGATATTCCTGGAATTATAGAAAAAGCTCATGAAGGAAAAGGATTAGGAATAAGATTTTTACGACATATTGAAAGAAACTCTTTATTGCTTTTCATTATTGCTGCCGATGATCCTAGCATCAACGAAACCTATCGAATCCTAAAGAATGAACTCGAAATGTATAATCCGGAATTGATGGATAAGCCAAGACTGATCGGGATATCTAAAAGCGATTTAATAGACGATGAATTAAAATCTATGATCGAAGGAGAGCTTTCCTTAGATTCTCCTCACTTGTTTTTCTCCGCTATTACTACCGACGGAGTCCAAGCGCTAAAAGATGCTATCTGGGCGGAGTTGAATAGAGTATAGGGGTATTGGATTCATAAGGAAGTTGTTTTAATGATAGTAATGGACGGATGGAACGATTATGTCAAACTTTGATTTTTATTGAAAGAGTATCCTGTTTTTATATATCTTCCTTTTGAAACAATTATCAAAGACCGTCAAATGTATAACATAAGGTTTTGGATTTAAGTGACAAAGAAGGAAAATCAACAAAATTCATTGTATTTATTTTTGAAGCGATTTATGAATCATTGTTAGAACTGTCTAAAATTCACAATCGTGTAAATACTGCAATTGAAAAAATAGAATACTTCATCTCTGTAAATAAAGCAGAATATTTCACTCGGAAAGAATACTTAAATAAAATAACGAATATTTCTACTTCAACAGCAAGCAGAGATTTGAAATTTGCAGTATAATAGAAATTAATTATGAAGAATGGTGACAAAAGAACAACTAAATATAAAATCAGGAAAAGAAAAAACTGAGTATCACAAATATATGTCGATCATATCTATTTCGTTATTCGCAGAGACGATGCTTGTAAGTTTATTAAAAATTAAAACATTGGCTAAATAGTTGTACTCATTTACAATTTCGAAACTACTATTTGTAAATAATAATTTTAATTCAGAATTAGTAGAAATGGTGGTATTTGTTTCCATGTCTAAATCTATAGAATATAACTGACTCCCTATTGATTGATCCAACTTGCTCAAAAAATATAATTTAATGCTTTGAACTCCAAGTGGAAGTGCAGAATCAGTATATAATGAAGATTCTAAAAATCTGTGTAAAATTTTGAAAGAACCATCTTCCATATTTATTTATTGAATAGAGGATTGGCTCTTTTTCATTGGAAATAATTGAAGCGAGGTATGTGTGATTTTTGTAACAAATTATAATCACAATCCAAAATACACTTTACAGATTTTGGTTATAATAACCAAAATTATCAAAGAGTATTTTTCTCTAATCAGTAGCTACTACATGAGCAAAATATCAATAGAAAAATAATTCATAAAGATCATTAATCTCTAGAAAGGCGACATATTTTTTAAGAATGCTAGAAATATATATTTAAATCGATCGACGAATTTCGAACCAAGATTCACGAGAAATCAAAAAAAAAGGCACTCAAAAGAGCGCCTTCAGATCGTTCGTGGAAGGATTAATTATACCTTAAGTGTAAATTGTACTTCTTTCTCTAGTTTTAGAACTTCATCTCTAAAATAGTTGTCAAGACCTATTTGATTTTCCACCTGTCGGATTGAGTGAACAACGGTGCTATGGTCTTTCCCACCAAAGATTTTTCCAATACTTTCTAAAGAATGAGGTGTTACTTTTCGCGCAATATACATAGATACTTGCCTAGCAACAACGATTTTGCGCTTTCTGCTTTTTGATAATAACTCTTCCACAGTGAGTTGATAGTGATTTGCCACGAGGCTTTTTATATTTTCAATTGAAATTTGTTTTGTTGTAGTTGACACAAACTTCTCAATGACTTCTTTTGCTAAATCAATATTGATTTCTTCATCATTCAAGGAAGCTTTTGCGACTATGTTGGTAATAACACCTTCTAGTTCTCGAATGTTATTTTTTATATTAAAGCAAATGTATTCTTTTACTTGAGCAGGAAATTCTACTTCTTCTTGTGTTAGATTTTTTTCTAAGATGGCCATTCTAGTCTCATATTCAGGGGACTGCAAGTCCGCAGTAAGACCCCATTTAAAACGAGAAATCAGACGTTCTTCCATTCCTTCTAAATCCTTAGGCTGTCGATCAGAAGTAAGTATAATTTGTTTATTATTTTGATGGAAATTGTTGAATATATTAAAAAGCATTTCCAAGCTCTTTTTACGTCCTCCCAAAAACTGAATATCATCTATGATGAGTGTATCTATCAGTTTGTAAAAATTCATAAAGTCTGAAATGGTACCTTCTTGAATGGCTTTTACAATTTGATTTGTAAATTCATCTGTATTTAGATACAAGACATTATGCCTCGGATTCATTTCTTTGATGCTGTTTCCAATGGCATGAGCTAAGTGAGTTTTTCCTAATCCTACATCACCGTAAATGATAAGCGGATTAAATGGGGTAGTACCTGGTTTTTTAGCAATCGCTAATCCGGCAGAACGAGCCATCTTGTTACAATCTCCTTGTACATAATTCTCAAATTTGTAACTAGGATTAAGATTAGATTCTATTTTAGTTTTCTTAATGCCAGGAATGGCAAAAGGATTTATAGAATTACTAATTGACTGGTTTGCTACTTTATCATAAATGTTAGGTGCGGGTAACTTGTATTCTAATCTTGCTTTGCTCCCAAGAACGGAGAGAATAGCTTTTTTTAGAAGTTTGACATATTTATCCTCTATGTGCTCGTAGAACATTTTGTCGGGCACTAAAATAGTCAATACTTCTCCTTCTAATCTTACTGCTGTAATTGGTTTAAACCATGTTTCAAAACTCCTTTCATTTAAATCTTTCTTAATGATAGACAGACAGTCTGCCCATACCTGCTTATGGCTTAGGTTCATAAAATATTACTCTTTTCAAGTCTAACTAAATTGGTTCTTAATCGATAAGAGGGATCAAAGGTGAATTCTAAAAGTTGTAATTTTTGTTATTTGCCTTTCATAACAATAGATACAAATATTGCTATTTTTTATCTAAATGAAGAATTTAAGAGCAAGATAAATTAGAAATTAATGATGAAAGTTCTTTAAAGGCAGTCGAAATACATATATTATTTGCCATACAGTGTAATTTGAAGAATATCAATAAATTAAATATATGCTTTCTATTTTATATTTAACTTCTTATATATCAAAAGTATACTAAATAGGTTAGGCTAACTATTTGATAAATAGGTTACTACATGTTACACATTTGTCTACTGAATTTTTCTCGAAAACTAGATCTAAACGACCTAACATGATGCCTGCCCAACCAGCCTGATTTATAACGACTGGATTTCCATCCAAGTTTTTGGTTACATCTGGTTGTTTCATAAATGTATGAGTATGACCTCCTAGAATAATATCTATATTTCTTGTTTGACTTGCTAAAACCACATCCGAAACTTGTTGGCTATCGTATTTATACCCTAGATGAGAGAGACATATTATGATGTCACAACCTTTCTCTAACTTGAGTTTGTCTGCTTGGATTTGCGCTGCTTTGATAGGATCTGTGTAGATGGTGTTTTCAATTAGCTTTCTAGACACTAAGCCATCTATTTCAATTCCCAACCCTAAAATTCCGAATTTTATACCTCCTCTTTCTAGAATTAGGTCTTTTTGTACGACCGTACTTAATTCATTATCTTCTACAATATAATTACTATTGACCAATGGGAAATTTGCGAAGTCCATTTGTTTTACCAAGTTAGAAATGCCAGAATCAAATTCATGGTTACCAATGGTACTTGCATCATATCGCATTTCTGACATTAATTTCACTTCTAATTCACCATTAAAGTAGTTGAAGTATGGTGTGCCTTGAAACATATCTCCACTGTCTAGTAGCAAGCAATGATCTACATCTTTTCTTATCTGTTCGATAATTTCGGCTCGTTTTGATGCGCCACCTAAATTGGAATTCCTTCCACCATCATCTGGGAAAGGGTCTATTCGAGAATGGACATCATTCGTGTGTAGGATGGTAACCTTAGTCAGATTATCACCTTTAGCGACAAGATTGTAAGCTGGATTCATCATTAGAATACCAGTCATGCCTGAATATTGTAAAAAACTTCGTCTGTCCATATGCTAAGTTTTGATTCTTATATTGGGATCAATGACAATTGGCTTTCCTTTTTCGCTATTTCTTTTTATGTGATCTATGATTATCGTCCTGATAAAAATACCACTGTTGATAGATTCGTGGTTTAACAAAAAATCACATTGATCGCCCCCATTAGCTATATAATCTGGAAGTGCAATGTTATAAAATTCCTTTGAATTTAGAGGCTGATTATGTATTAAAATTTCTGTTGCACTGGAATCTTTAACGGTAAATTGCAAAGATTTACTGATTGGCCATCCTCCGTAATGTGCGATCCTATCCAAAAGTTGTTGGACTGTTTCGGAGGGAAGTTTAATTAATACCAAGGTATTATCAAATGGCATTAACTCAAATATATCACTTTGGGTGATTGGACCTTTTGCAAAGGCATTTACACGCAGTCCGCCATAATTCTGTATGGCAAAATCGACATCTTTATCCGGGAATAGTAGTTGGGCTTCTTCCTCAAGCATATCAGAAAACCAATTTCCTAAATTGCTATTGGGTTTGGATTTTGTTAGTTCTTCTGGAAGATCACCAATAACGATCAACATTTCCTTATTCATTTCTTCTCTGTAATCCGAGATTAAGGATTCTATGGTAGGATCTGTCTTTTCAACTTTCCCATCTATTCTGTAATACTGAACATTTAATTCTGCTAGATGTTGGACCTCAGAAGTTGATTTACATCCAAATATAAAGAGAAGAGCAATCATTGGAAGGTATGAAAGCGAAGGGTGTTTCATGAAGGAATTGTTTTTAGTTTATCTCAAGTATCATTTTTGCTTCTTCTTTAATGGCTCTCAGTGCAATATCCAAAGGTTTTTTTACGGCTGTTTGGTTCTTGCCATGTAGGGCATTTATATAATACTCACAGTCATCTGTTTCTTCGAAAAGCTCCGCTGTCACACTAATTTCGTTTAGTGTTTCATTTTTAGCCAACTCAATGATTTCCCAAAGCTTATTAGAGACATACAGCTTCTGTACAAGATTGTGTTCGAATTCTTTTTGAAGACTTACTAAAAGATTATTTCTTAACTCATTTACCTGTAATTCAGGTGCATTCAATCTAAATATAGCATTGGGAATCTTCATCCTTTCACAAAGTAACAATAGACGTTCGTAAGCTTGTAATTTTATGGGAATAATATCTGAAGCATTTTCATGAGTTTGTTCCAGATGCTTTAAGTTATACTGAGCGTTTAGGTACTGTCTAAGTATCATAAATGCGGTAACAAAGACAATTAAACTCGGTATAGTATATTTCAATATTTCAAATAATGCTTCCATTTAAATAAAATGTGATATTAATAAAGTAAATTAGTTTCAGAACAAATTATGTTCCTAATTGTTATTTCCAACTGATAGTTAATTTACAAATAGGTGAATATGGAAGATACAACGATAAAAACGCCAATAAAAATATCTCAAGAAGCTATGAAACAGCTTCGAAACCTTGTCGAAACCAATAAAGTACCAGATGGGTATGGTTTAAGAGTTGGAGTCAAAGGAGGCGGATGTTCAGGTTTTTCTTATGTTTTGGGCTTTGACGAACGAAAGGACAATGATGAAATGTTTACCATTGACGGCATGAACGTATTTATGGAGAAGGCCCATGGAATTTATTTAATTGGGATGGAAATAGATTGGGTAGAAGGCCTTAATAATAGAGGTTTTACTTTCAATAACCCCAATGCATCTGAAACCTGTGGTTGCGGCACTTCCTTCAATGCATAAACTAAGTGCGGAATAGTTCATTAAACTAAGTGCGGAATAGTTCATTAAACTAAGTGCTTAAAGCTTTTAAATTTTAAAGCACTGAAAGTGTCTTATAGTAGGCACTTATTTTTAGTGACCTTGTGAAAAAGAGTTAGTCACAAGAGTAAGATTGCGTTTAACCTGAACAATATCTTAAACTTTTAATCCTTTGTTATTTTTACTTTGTTCACTCTTTTATTCCTTTGATTTTACTTTTCTACGATCAAGCCTTTTTAATTCCTTTTTCCAATTTCCTTTGTTATTTAACTTAATTTCTCTTGTAATTCTTTTGTTAAATTTAATGATTGTCCCATCGACCAATACACCATAGATCCAACTTATCTTAAATATCAAAATAATGGATAATTGGCAAAAGATATGCTTTCACAAACAAAATGTTTCTGAAATATTATTTTCCTCTTTTAATGGTCTCATAATAGGTTTAAATCCTAACTCTTTAGAGTGATAAATTTCATTTATATACTCATTTTGTACAATCAGGACTCATCCGACCCAAACTGGGTTTGGCCCACTTCTCTCAGATTAGAAGGCTCTAGCAATGATAGTCTGTTTTTCGAGAGAGGGTCGAAAGTTCAGAGATCTTTCAGGCTGAGTATTGACACTAAGAAATATAAGATCCCAAATACTGATTATTTAAACTGACTTTCAGTCGGAGACCTTAAACCACCTGCTTCTATCTGGTGGTATTTAAGTGAGGAATTTTGCAATAAGAAATTCATTCAAAGTAAAGAAATTTTTGAAAACCCAATTTTAGGTCTTGCCTGTGTGATACAGCTATTTCTATCAATTATTTACCTCAAACATCCGATAAACAACGACTTTATACTCCCGATATACGAAACACGATTCAAAGAATTAGGACCACAAAAAAGAGGTCCTGATTTTGCAGAACCTCATAATTCAGAGTTACTTCTATGAATTTTAAGTTAAAATGTATTATTGACTCAAAGTGAGGCCAACACAAAGGAATTAGGCTGTGTTACCTACCAGAAACTGTTGTTGAAACTTTTATTCGAAATATGATAATGAAGTGTATGTCTATCTCATTAAATATTTCAGAATAGGAATTTGGAGGGATCGAAGATTCGAAAATGAATCTATTGGATTAAGGTCCTATAAATGTAATCCCAATTCTTTTATAAATCAACTTTCATAATTTTATTATAATAGATATGATATCCATCTTACATGTTATCGATAATTTCTTGACCAAATTCAGAACATTTCAATAAAGTTGCATTCTTCATGAGTCTTTCGAAATCATACGTAACTCTTTTTTTCTTAATAGCACCCTTAAGACCTTTTTCAATAAGAATCCCTACTTTTTTCCAGCCCATGTAGTCAAACATCATAACACCAGAAAGTATAACAGAGCTAGGATTAACCTTATCAAGTCCTGCATATTTAGGAGCTGTGCCGTGGGTTGCTTCAAAAACAGCCACACCGGTTTTGTAATTGATGTTTGCTCCTGGGGCTATTCCAATGCCTCCAACTGCAGCCGCTAAGGCATCAGATATGTAATCTCCATTGAGATTTAAGGTTGCAATCACATCATATTCAGCTGGTCTAAGTAATATTTGTTGTAAGAATGCATCTGCAATTACATCTTTGATGACAATCTGTCTTCCTTTATGTTCAATTGTTTGCCATGGTCCGCCGTCCAAATCTTTGGCACCAAACTCATTTTTAGCCAAAGCGTAACCCCATTCTTTGAATTTACCTTCAGTAAATTTCATAATATTACCTTTGTGTACAAGGGTAACAGAGCTATATTTTTTATCTATTGCATATTGGATCGCAGATCTTACCAATCTTTCAGTTCCTTCTAAAGAGACAGGTTTGATCCCAATAGATGCCGTGTCAGGAAATCTAATTCCCGTCACACCCATTTCATTCTGCAAGAAATCTTTGACTTTTTGATTTGCTTCCGTACCGTGCATATATTCAATACCGGCGTAAATGTCTTCAGTGTTTTCGCGAAAGATGACCATATTCACCAATTTCGGTTTTTTTACTGGGGAGGGAACACCCGTATACCATTTTACAGGCCTAACGCAAGCGTATAAATCTAAGATTTGACGAATAGCCACATTCAGAGATCTAAAACCACCACCAACAGGAGTTGTCAAAGGACCTTTAATAGATACCAAATATTCAGATAATGTATCTGTGGTTTCTTTCGGCAACCAATCTCCTGATTTTCTAGCATTTGCTTTTTCACCAGCATAAACTTCTTTCCATTCGATTTTCTTTTTACCTCCATATGCTTTTTCGATAGCGGCATCAAAAACCTTCACCGCACTTGCCCAAATGTCTGGTCCGATGCCATCTCCTTCTATAAAAGGAATGATTGTATGGTCTGGAACCTGTAATTTTCCTCTTTTACTTAATGTAATTTTTTCCGCTGCCATAAAAATTTATATTTTGTTAAAATGCGTCGCAAAGGTAATAATTTGAACTATTTGACATAATTCGGATACATTATTTTTTAAATATAATGTGTCACAATACTTCTTTTTATAATCTTATAATGTGTGAGTAGTAATATTTTAATAAAAAGTTAAAAAAATAATATGATAAAGTGTACCATATCATACATTTGTTGCGTCATAAGGACGTATTCTCATTAATTAAATCAATAAATCATTATTTCTGATGGCTATTTTGCCAACTTTTATAACATAATTTAAAGAGCTAAATTTTAATCAACTATGGATTTTAATATTTCAGATTCTCTAGGGAGTTTTTTATCAAGTTTTACCTCTTCCCTTCCAGGGGTTATAGGGGCTTTGGCAGTTTTGATCATCGGATGGATCGTTGCTAAATTTATTTCCAAATTAATTTACAAGGTACTGAAGGGTACAGGATGGGATCAGAAATTGATGGGAAGTAATGGTGGTAAGATGGATGTGAACAGTTTCATTTCCAAAATCGTATACTATTTATTGATGATCATGGTGCTCATGATTGTATTAAATATGATGGGTGTATCAGAAGTATTAGATCCATTAAAAGCAATGGTAAATCAATTTTTCAGTTACGTTCCTAATATAATTGGAGCAGGAATCATTGGATTTATCGGTTACATCTTAGCTACTTTCGCTTCTGAGGCAATCGGAATGGGTGGATCTTTCATCGACGGAGTAGCAACAAAGATGAATTTTAATGATACAGAAAAACTAACAAACATTATCAAAAACTTAGTTTTTGCGTTTATCATATTATTATTCGCTATAACTGCATTAGATGTTTTAGATATTCAAGCAATTTCTGGTCCAGCCAAAAAAGTTTTAGGAAGTATATTTGATGCTCTTCCAAAATTATTTGCTGCAGGAATCATCATCGCAATCTTTATGTGGGGTGCTAAATTCATCTCAGAAATGTTATATGATGTTTTCAGAAGCAGTGGAGTAGATGAATTAGCTAATAAATTAGATTTAGGACAAGTCATTGGTAAGAATAACACAATGAGTGGTGTATTAAGTAAATTAGTTTACTTCTTTATCGCATTCTTTGGTGTTACTACTGGTATTGAGCAGTTAGGATTTGAAAGCTTAAATGGAATGATGAATACCTTATTAGGTATGTCAGGACAAATCATTTTTGGACTTATAATATTAATAGCTGGTAACTTTATTTCTAAATTAGCTGCAACAGCAGTTAGTAAAGGAGGAAATGAGTTCTTAGGAACGATTGTTCGAGTGGCTACTTTATTCATTTTCATCGCAATGGCATTTGGAAAAATGGGTATCGACGGTGGATTAATGAACACTGTAATTGGTTTAGTGTTTGGTGCAGCAGCAGTAGCAATTGCATTAGCATATGGACTAGGTGGAAGAGAAGCAGCTGGAGAGCATATGAAAGAAATCATCGGAAAAATAAAATAATAACTACCAAAATAAATTTTGAAAAGAGGCTATATCACTAGATGTAGCCTCTTTTTTTATGTGTTAAAACCACACGCAAATACAATATGTGTATTCAGGAATATCATACTTTTTGTGATCTGAATGAATTTTTAGAACAACTCATCCCTACCTTCTCTTGAAAAAGAAGGAGTGCAAACCCCGACTGCTTCAAACCCTCAATTCTCAAGAGAGGGTCAGGAACTTGAAAAGGTTTTGGGATGAGGGTTGATCAATGCCTAAAATATAAATGGGTCTTAAGGATGAAAAACATCTCCACCTGAAACATCTGAAATGGCCCCAGTTACAGAATGTATAAAATTTGGTAGCCCCAAATATCTCAAAATAGCAGCATATCCAATAAGTATAGCCTCCTTATAATTGATCAAGTCCTTGTCAATTG